>Ga0182027_10006394_pt1 | contig 17649 bp, 15 predicted proteins | sample 712E1DmetaG_FD_121300 | JGI IMG/M metagenome (GOLD analysis project Ga0182027, IMG submission 121300) | Permafrost microbial communities from Stordalen Mire, Sweden - 712E1D metaG (Illumina Assembly) | ecosystem: Environmental > Terrestrial > Soil > Wetlands > Permafrost | place: Sweden... | reverse complement strand
TATTCAAGCTTGCAAAGAATGCCGGACTTGTTACTTCGTACGTTTCAAACGGCAACGCCACAACGGAAGTGCTCGACTATCTCCAACCGTGGATTGATTTATATAAAGTTGATTTGAAATCGTTCCGCCAAAAGGAATATGCACAAATGGGCGGAGTATTGCAGAACGTGCTCGATACAATCGAATCTCTGTACAAACGCGGCACGTGGATTGAAATCGTGACGCTTATTGTTCCGGGAATGAATGATACAAACGAAGAATTGACAGACATTGCAAAATTTATTCACTCTATCTCGCCTGATATTCCTTGGCACGTGACGGCATATCACCAAGAATATAAGATGACTGGTGAAGAGTTCACTCCCGTATCTACACTGATGCGCGCGGCGGAACTTGGTTACAAAGAAGGATTGCACTTTGTCTATGCAGGCAATCGTCCGGGACAAACGCGCAATTACGAGAATACGTACTGTTATTTCTGCAACGAGCTGCTTATAGAGCGTCGCGGATTCCAGATAGTGCGAAACAGAATCTCAAACGGAACCTGTTTCAAATGCAACACGAAGATTGCCGGCAGATGGGAATAAAGCGCTATATGTCGCTCATTCTTCAAGCAGGGATTATATGAATTATACTTTCTTGCCTGATGTTGTCAGTTTTTTATTGCTTTGCTGGACATTTATTTTACTGTGGAAACAGCGCAAACAGTTTCGTTCCTTATTTCCAGTTACTGTTGCTGTCGTTTTTTTGTCTTTCGGCAGAATAACGGATATTTTTCTTGAATTATCGATAGCTCATTCCTCGTCTCCGCTTGGGTGGAAACGTGAAAGCTTTGATTTAATCATGACAAATACAGGCAACATTTGCGATGTCGTCGGAATATTGTTTCTTATTTACGGATTTCTTAAAACAATCGAGTTCCAGAAAAAAGAAGCAAAGCGGATTCAAGATTTGGAGACTTTGCTTCCGCTTTGCGCATGGTGCAAAAAATTTCGCACGGAACATGGTGAATGGAAACCCATTGAAGTATATCTTCATGATAGCGGCGCACCGACGATTACGCATGGTATATGTCCGGAGTGCGCAGCCAAAGAGATGAACATGTAAATTAAAACTCTAACCAATCAAATATCTCTATAATAAGTAACATGAAAGATCAAAGGACGGACAATGAAAGCAAAATCATTCACCATCTCTGCATCGTTTCCTTTTTCTTCTGAGACCGTATTCACGGCTCTCACCAATGCACGTCAGATAGCCATGTGGAGTGGTCAGTCCGGAAAAGTACAACCGACTATCGGTGGAAAAATAGAACTGTTCGATGGATGGGTAAAAGGACTTGTTCTCGCGTTTGAATTAGGCAAACGGCTTTCCTTCACATGGAAACCAGCGGAATGGGCAAAAGAAAGCCAATCATCTATAGTAACCTGTTACTTTAAGCCGACCAAAACCGGTTCGAAGGTAACATTAAAACACTCGGGTTTTCCCAACGACAGCGAGTTGCAAAGTCACAAAGCTGGCTGGACGGAATTTGTATTCGACCCGTTGAAGATGTATCTTACATCAAAACAAAAATAAAATATTGCGCACACGTTGATGCAGCGAACCATTTATATTTTACTAAGTTCTTTTATGACCTATTTGACGAAGACAATCAGCGTACGAGCATTCCTACTTGCACTGCCAATTTTATACTTGTGCAGCTGTACAACACCGCCGAAAGCCGAGAAGGAACCGGCATCAAAGCGACCTGAGATCACCATTCAGGTTGCAAGCATCAATCTTGCCAATTTTAATAAACGAATGGAACGGAATAATATAATCGAATTGGCAAAGATTCTTAAAAATGAACAAGTTGAAATTCTTGCAGTACAAGGAATTTCGCGCTATCCCGGCGTTGCGTCACGTGTGGATTTTGTGAATGAACTTTCCACAAAGACAGACTGGAGCAATGTCTTCGGCGAAATGCTGAACATCTCCGGCAAACAAACGGGAAATGCAATTTTTAGTGTCTATCCGATTCTTTCCCATCAAAATATTTCCTGGGATAAGGTAATAACTAAAAGCTTCGATGCGGCATTGCAGACAACAATTGACGCCGGAGCACGTCCACTCACTTTTATAAGTACACAATTGCCGCCTCAAGCAACAGCATATGAGCAGGCGCAGTGCTCAAAATTACTGGCAGCCATGAATTCTGATATGAAGGATCAACTTGCTATTGTTGCCGGTAATTTACCCACTGATGAAATTATGTATTCGGCAAATTCATTCACTGCGGTTCCACCGCCTGAATCCGCCAAGAGTACTATTTCTAGAATTTGGTACTCGGCGAATACATCAATTCAATTACTTGCGTCTCGATCAGTCGAAACAGATTTGGGTACACTTGTCATTGCACAGTTTGGATTATCAAGACTACAAAAGCAATGAGATTTCATTTGTCAATTCATTATTTTGAAATATAGACCGCATTATGTGGACATGTAATATTTCATTGCTGGAAGTTGATGGATCTATCAGTGTACTGAAGGACGACGAATTGTGTTCCGTTGTTCGCCCGCATCATCGTATTCGATTTGTTATGAAAAATAGAAGTTGATTGTACTGTGAATTGTCATAATCAAACATCAAAATATTATGCCCAACGAAAACAAACCTGACCCGCAAGCATTAAAAGAGCGTATTGGCAAACATCTGCGGAGAGCAGATGAATTCACACGCGTCCAGCGCTACGAAGAAGCCATATTGGAAATAGACTCTGCGCTCAAAATCGATCCGAAAAATAATTATGCACGCTCTTTTCTTGAACGAGTGAAGCTGATGCAAAAACGCTCTCAACCGAAAGAGAGTGCGCAAACCAGTCCGACAGAAATATCGCTGGAAGAGCGAATGGAAATTATTTCCCGGCATCTTTCGACTGCGGAAGATTTCATTAATAAGAGAGATTATAAACATGCGTTGGAAGAAGTGTCTCGCGTCTATAAAATTGACCCCACAAATTATTATGCACAAACCTATTCCGAACGTATTGATATGTTAATGATGGAAGAAACTGCCGAAAAAAACAAGCCTGTCAAAACTGAGATACAACCCGCTGTTGTGGAAGCATCGAAGCCGCCTTCGCCTGAACGAGGAAGCACTCCTATGTATCGTGAACTTCTCAAAGAGGTCTGGCTGGATGGAAAGGTATCGGAAGAGGAAGCGATGGAACTTGCAGCTATGCGCGAGTTATTTGGAATTACAATAGAAAATCACAAGCAGCTTGAACACGAAGTGAAGATTGAAGCATATCTTGAAGCGTTGTACATTGCAGGACACGACAACATCATTACAGACATGGAACAAAAAACACTCATGATGATGCGCGTTAAATATGCTATCTCACCGGAAGAACAGGCCGTGGCGGAATCAAAATACAACGAAACCAAGGGTTTATCAAAATCGCATGGCACAATTCTCATTGTCGATACGGATCAAAAGATACTTGAGTCGTTGAGCAGCGTGCTGAAACATCGCGGCTATACTATTCTCTTGGCGCAAAGTGTAGAAGATGCGATACAGCTTCTTATGAAGCAAACTCCGAATGTTATTCTATCAGAACTCTTTATTAAAAATTCACAGATTGATGGGACCGCTTTTTTCAAAAAATTGCAGGAGCATTTGTTACAGAAGCACGTGCTTTTTATTTTCATGAGCTCCTTGTCAGACAAAAAAATTATTCATGCAGCTTTACGCCTTGGCGCTGATCATTTTATTGCTAAGCCTGTTGATATGGACTTATTGTTAGCAATCATTGAGGGCCGGTTGCGAGCTTCAGCGTAATCCTGTAACTCGTTTTTTCAACGCATGTAGTAAAAGACGCTAGAAGAAATAATTTACTCACCGCTGCTGAAACATACAGCACTATCGATCAGAGACACTGCCTTGCTGTTCATGAAGCAAAGAAGTTTCTTTGATTACAGAATAAAAACACACATCCCCCCAGGTTGTCTTCTCCATCACATTTCGTTACCCTTCAGAAATGTATATTGAGTGTGAAAATTTATCGAAGAGCGATTAACCAATGTTTAGTAGAAAACAACCTTCTATCAGTCAAATGAAAGAGATGACCGGCGAACATCTTCGAGCGGCAGACAAGCTTGTCCGGCTAAAACGATATAATGAAGCGTTGATAGAAATTGAGAATGCATATAAAATCGATCCGAAAAATATGTACACTCGTTCTTTTCTAGAACGTACACGTTACTTGATTGACAAGGAGAATGAAAAACGGTCACAGGTGTTCGGTGAATTTGACATGACGAGCGAACGCCGGATGGAAACCATCTCGCAATTGTTCGCGTCTGTAGAAGAATTCATTCGGGAAAAAAAATACCCAAAAGCACTCAACGAGCTGGCAAAGGTCTATCGTCTTGATCCGAAGAATTATTACGCACAAGCCTTTTCGGATCGGATCCGGACGTTGATGCACACCGAAACGGTTCATAAAGAAATTAAGAAAATCCAGGACCCTCCTCCGCCTAGCGCTTCAGAGTCAGATGCTCATCCTTCACCTGACCCGATCGCCTCGGCACACGACGACGTTCCAACTCAACCTTCAAACACTCCGCAAATACAATTGACACCAAACAATGAACAGCAAGAAGAGGGTCGCCGGTTTGCATTATACAGGGAGTTACTTAAGGAATGCTGGGCAGACGGCGTCATTACTTCAGAGGAATCTGACATGCTTCATCGTATGCGTATACAATATTCAATTTCTTTTGACACCCATTGCCAAATCGAAGGTGAAATTAAGATTGATGCATATGTTGATGCATTACGCATTGTGTGGCAAGACGGCGTCGTCAATGATAATGAACAAGAAGTTTTAGAAATTATGTGCAAGAATTTCGGAATTACACCTGAAGAACAAGCGACTGCATTAGAAAAGTTCTATGCCTTGCACAGAAAGAAGGAATCAAAAGGATTGATTCTTATCGTAGACAGTGATTACCATAATTTGGTTTACCTTGCGCGTGCTTTCATTAATCACTCCTATGATGTAAAAGTTGAACGACACCCGGACGATGCGCTTCGTTCTCTGAGCACGTATAAGCCAGACCTTATTCTCAGTGAAGCAGTTTATCCAAAGTCGGAAACAGATGGTTTTGAGTTCTTTCAAAAAATTCGTTCGGATGAACGATTGAGCCAGATACCATTTCTTATGATGACTTCCCCCGGTGATGCACGTATTGTGCGAGCAGGATTGCGTATGGGTGTGGACTATTTTATTCCTAAGCCTTTACATATCGGCAACACAATAGCTATTGTTGAGGGCAAAATCCAATCTGGACGGAAAACAACTGCAAAGAAGTGAATACACCTTCGGATAGAAAAAGAGAAAACGCTTCCTTCGTTTTAACGATACGCATTCTCGAACGTTTCACAAAAGAAATCGTTACTATTCTGAACTCATAACCTCGCCGATTTCAGGAAGATGGATGAGCTGAAGCTGCTTCTTCCCTTCTTTACTCACCAGTGCACGCTCAAAATAAAATTTTATTGCTTTGGCATTCTGCATGTACGGTGAATCCTGAAGATGATAGTGCAGCACCGGCTCGCTTGCATTTCCAGAACTGCCGCACTGTGCCAGCACTTGCCCGAGCGCTATCTTGTCTCCCACTTTTACACGAATGCTGCCTTGTTTCAAAAACGCAAGAACTGAATATTCTTTACTGGAATGCTGGATCACAATCGCGTTTCCAATTTGTGCGTATGGATTGCGAGTACCGGGAGAATTCTCAAAAACACCATCAATAACTTCCACAACTATTCCATTGGCCGGGGCGATAATTTCTTTTCCGTACCCAATATAATCTTCACGCGCTTTTCCATCATTTTTAAAGCGAAGCCCTAATGCATCCGTTCCGGAAAATTCATATGTATATTGCTGTTGTAATAAATTGCGCTGTGCAGTGCCTTCGCGAATTTCACCTCCGGCTATGACCGTCCAGGTGCCTGTGAATGGGAGATACAATTCAGTTTGTTGTTTATCAAGAACGATTGGAGGAGCGGCCTGTTTTACTGTTCCGGATACTGACGCGGAACTCGGCGCAATATTCTTTGAAGGTTCTGTAGGAGTAGAGGTGGAAGAATCTGAGATAGATTTTTGTATCACTGAATTGGGAGAAGCCGTAATCGAAGTCTGGACTGCTGATGTATTGGATTCTGCTGCGGTTTGTGAATTAGGCCGAGATTCTGAAGCAATGTGAGTAGTGAAAAGAAATCCCTTTATCTTCCCTTGATCATCGATATACAGCGTCAAATCTTGTATACCGCGTTCAGAATACATAACAGTCAGTGCTTGGTCGTTTGCTCTTACCTGCGGTGGATCTACCTTGAGAATTTTTCCAAATGTATCAAAATTGTTTTTAAAGAAATACGTTGTTTTGAAAAGAGGAAACGCAACCGACATCCCTTTGTCGTACTCTCGTACGATTGCATCATAATCCTGATTGTTCATTGCATCAACCAGCCGGTTGATAATTTTTGTAAATCTTTCATTCCCCTGCTGCTGTGCGTGCATCTGCTGCGCTATACCAAAGAAGAAGAAAAAAAGAAGAAATACCGTTCTCCTCATATTGATCCTTTCATACGACTCTGCTTTGCCTGGTTTCCGTTCTGAGGAGTCCGCACACAACTACTCCAACCAAACCGTTGAACATTAGACCTTTTTTTTATAAGAATCAATCCCTTTAAAAAACAAGAGGCAGGCTGATCGTCTGCTTTTGATAGATTCTGTGAGAATTTCATCTCAAAATTTTCCGAATTTGAATATGAGAATGGCCGATGGTTCACTCAAATCGGCATTGGTAGATACGAGACTTTTTAAGCCGCTTACATACCTATAGCTAATGCCGGCGGCAATACGGAAAGAGTGTGTAACATTGAGATTTGCATTGACACTGGGTTCCAACACAAAAAACGAATTGTTTTTATGCGAAGCATTGAAAACATCGTTGTCTTCATGCCTATACCCTATTCCCCCAGCCCCGACAAGCAGTCCTACTGAAAGGTGGAGAAGATCATTGGATGATGGGATATATTCAAGTTCCAGTCCGCCATACCCCATTTCAATATACTGATGCATGGAATCTGTTACTTTCGCATTCACGTCTGTCACTAAGCCATAACCGCCGCCGCCAAGCACGAATGAATGGTTGATAATCCAGCCGCCGCAACCGCCTACCATCACCGCATTTTCGCCGTTGATACTTGTTACTTTGAGCACGGGTCCGCCGAATCCGCCGCTTTCAATCTCACCATTGATGAGTGTTGCTTCCTGCGCTAAGAGGGGCAAAGTGAAAACTATAACAAGAAAAAATACAAGCTTTTTCATAATGACCTCAATGATATCGTTGAAAGAATGATATGTGAATTATGCCGAGGAAAAACATTTGTTTATACGGCGAAAATTCAGCAGAGGTTGCAGAAAAAAGGATATGTACTAATCTTTCCAATTCCACCAGAGAAGCAATTCAGGATTGTGCCGCTTGTGCGAAGCATAATACACTGCGCATCGAAATACATACAAAAGACAGCGATCAACCGGCTGCCCGACCCGAACGCAATGTTGCCGATAAAGCACTTCTGGATTTTTCTTCTTCAATGCACGAACGGAATAAATACCAAGATTCCAAAGATCAAGCGAAATGCTTTTACCAACACCGGGAATGGTGCTTAGTTCCTGAAGTACTTTTTCTTTGTTCGATTTATTTCGATGCACTTGTTGTCTCGAAATTATTTCTCGTATACTTATCATTTTATTTAAATGGACGGCGCCGCCTACAATGGCCTCTCTGACGATAAACTCAATTGCTTATGAATTAACTGCAACAATTTGAATGTCAGCCAAAAGACAATCACTTCGAGAACCAGTATAATTCCAAACGATCCCTCATAAAGAATTTTCCAGATTAACGATGGCGGTTGAATGTTCAATGGCGCATGGGCGGTGAACCGTGTATAAATGTTATAGATTAATTCCGCCGGTAAAATGCCAAGTAAAACGACCGCTCCCTGCCGCGCCGATTGTGTGGATAAAAAGAGAACTGCTGCAAAAGGTATAAAACAAAAGGTTAAAAGGATCGGCGTATTTTCTCTCAATGCATAGAATAGATCTATCTTTCCGTGGGCATAATTATACAGTATATAGATTGCCGTATGTGCTGAAACAACATAGAGTGCCTGTTTTGCAAGTAAGCGGGTTTTTTCTGTTTGCACCATAAGAATTTCCTTCCGAATAATTTATAACGTCGTTTAGATTTTCTGCTGCAACCACATGGCAGCATCACTCAAGCTTTCTTCGCTGATCGTGTGTTGAATAGGATATTCACGGTACAAGACATCCGCTTTTGCATCTATGAACCGCTGATATGCTTGCCTGCTTAATGCAACTGGAACAATTGGATCGTTCGTGCCGTGTGCAATGAAAAACGATATTCCATCCAGATGATCCCATTGATACTTCATTGTATCTTCTTTCGGCAGCATGCCACTATGTGCAATAACGCCTTTGAAACGATGAGGATTGGTCAGTGATACTGTTAGCGACATCATCGCTCCCATGCTAAAACCAAATAAAAATGTGCGCTTTACATCAACCGGATATTTTTGCTGAATTTCATCCAGACATTGAATCAGCGCATCGCGCCCCGCAAGAAGCTGATCGTTGTTTATTCCGCTTTGTTCGTCAAGATCAAACCACGTATACCCGCCATACGGAAACTTGTAGGGCGCCCGGATACTGACGATGAGCAGCCGGGGATCAAATGATGGTGTCAAACCGAGAAGATCGTTCTCATCTGTACCACGTCCATGTAATAGAATAAGTAGAGGATGCGGACCGTCGTTGTTATAGTTCCGTGGCGCTACTCTGTAGAAGAGTGATAATGCTTCCATAAAAATTTAATCGATAAAAAAGAATGTTTTCGGTTTTAGAGAATAGTGGAGAGGATATAACATACTATGACTGTTCCGTTGAACGGATCAGCTCGTCAATCCCGCCTGAGCGCAGAAGTATTAAGATGGATGAATGTGAAACAATGAGATATTTTTCGTTCTCGTACTCTACTTCGATGGCTGCATCACGCAAAAAAATCGCGTAGTCGCCTTCTTCGGCTTGCAAAGGTATGTACTTGACAGGATCTTTGTGAGCCGTTGACCACGATTCCTGATCGATGAATTGTGGATTCGGCACAGCATACCCAGGACCGACGCGGACCACATAACCGCTTTGAACCTTGTCTTTTTCCTTCACCCCTGGGGGCAAATATAACCCGTGTGCTGTTCGTTCACTCTCCTTGTCTGGTGCAATAAGTACTTTATCACCAACAAGGATTATTTTTTTGCGGGTTTTTAATTCCATTGTTCTTTTTTATGAAGAGAGCACAGATGAATCATGTATTTTCCATTCTGCGCTTTCCTCATTTCGTCGGGACGGCGGGATTTGAACCCGCGACCCCTTGCACCCCAAGCAAGTGCGCTAGCCGGGCTGCGCCACGTCCCGAAGAAAAATCAAGGTCTTTAAATTTCCTGCCTGTCAAAAAACACTATATAAACAGACTGATTACCAACAACTTTGGTCACCAGAGGGTAACCACTTACCTAGATATTATTATGTCTGTAAATTCAATATAATAAGATGAATCCGGTGATGCAATTATGAACTTTACCACAAACTCTATAAATATTCTGGTAATGTCGAATTTTAATAACTTTGTCGTTTTCCACATACCAAAGATTTTGTCAAAGTGACGAACCAGCGAAGTTTTGAAATTCTTGCTCTAGTTATTTCTGAAATCTATGAGGGCTTTGCTCAATGTACTTAGGGTGTAAATATCTGGACCGTCGAATATATTCTACGCCCGAAAGGGCTCAATTTAACGGCTCTGTCTGGAGAGACAAAGAAAATTTCTGAAGCAGGTTCCCATTTCAAAAGAATATAGTTATTAAGAGGATAGGGCAGTACGATGCGGAGTTCGTTGCAGACATCTTCGCTTCCGTTTAATATTTCAATTTTGATTCCTGACTTGGTGTTATAGTGTGAAGCGGAATCAAGTGTTACCCAAGGAAATTGATCCTGCCCGCGCACCATAATTGGGGTCAACAACTCAGTATCTTGGAGAGTAAAAGTATTCTTGCTCTCCCGAGTTAATGTCATTTCAGCTCCCATATTCATGAGTTCTGGCATCGGTGTTAATACAGTAACATCCAGGTTTGGATCAGCAAGCTGTACTCGAAGTTGATCCTCGGCAAACTGATCCTCTAAGATATCGCCGGGCAGATTCAGAAGAAGTAGTTTGCTTCCCTTGGTAATGGAAGACTTCAGGTGCTCGAGTCGATCGCCTATTCTTTCCGTTAGACGTGGATTTCCACTGATAGTCCGATTCTTTACTTGCAACGAATATGCCTGGTGTCCGATCCAGATGACACATATCAGCAGAGCGGCATATTGGATTTTCCGGTTCCTTTGTTCTAACTGCGACAGCAATAATCCGAGTATCCCCGCAACTGCTACTGAAGGCAAGAACAAGTATCGCTCGCTTTGGTATAATATGATTGTCGGCAACCAACACGCCAGTCCCAACAGCACGAATATCCAGTATTTTTTTTCTCTAAAAAGGAAAAAAGAACACAGACAGAAGATTCCAATTCCCGACACTATGCCTTTGATGCTCTCAAAGTTTTTATAATCTGTCAAAACTTTGAACGGGTCGGTATCGACAGCAAAGAGTAAATTAGCGCAATAGCTATTCAGCTGACCCAAGAGATGAGATAAAAAATTGGGATTTCCCAGTGTCACGAAATAGGGATAGGGATAACCAGTATCTGATCCAGAAATGATCCAGGCACGAATCGCGAAGAAACAAACAGCAATGCTTGCATAGACAGCATAGATCTTCCATTCCCACTTTATGAGGGTTCTGAAATTTAGGGATCGCTTTTCAATCCAAACGTCACTGAGAAACAGAATAAGAGGAAGTATGACGGTGAGTTCCTTTGTTAAGAGGGCGAGGACAAAACATGGTACAGCCCATCGTCGAAGGGTGTGACGTTGTTTGCCGTAAATATGCAGTGTCAAACCGCCGAGCATGAAGAGAGCAGCAAGTGAATCGGTACGGCCTGCCACGTACCACATCACCTCACCATGAGCGAAGAATGCAGCAAAGAGGACTGAGCTTGCCAGGAATGAAATGCCCGGGCCGATCCAACAATAAAAAATCAAGCATACGAGAAAAACGCATGCAGTGTAGATCAGAATATTTGTGCAGAGTAGGCCCAATGGGTTATTGCTCCCATAGATCGTATCATCGAGCCAATAGCTCAGCACGACAGTCGGCCTGACAAAGCGCACTTTCTCGTGTACATTGATCCACCACATCTGGTCCCATCTATTTTCGATGAAGGAAACCTTATAGCAGTTTCCCCAAAAATCCTGTTTCAAATGCTGAACCTGTTCAAGATACCGATAATCGTCGGGTTCGAGTTGTGGATTTTGAAATATTGGTCGGGCAGTGTACATGATTACTATCGCACAGGCCGCCATGGAAACAATCAGCCATAATCTCTTATCGACTGATCGTTTTTCATTCATGGTGATTTCCTAAATTGTTCATGTGATAAATTACAACTTTATCAGGTTATACAAAAGGTCGGATAACGTTGGCATTTCACTTTGCCAAACGGCAAAAATTACCGCAGCATAAGTCATTACTCCTTGACCTTCAGGAAAAGCAAACTACAACACATCGAATTATAGTGTCATTTGATTCAACACTAGAATTTCGAAAATTAATTTAACAAAGATAGCTCAAAACGATTGGAAAACAGGTAAAGAGATGTTCAAAATTTATAAGATTATGTACAAAGCTTGACTCTTTTCAAGGTATAGTGTACGTTTCATACAGTACATTCTCCCGGGAGGAGTATTATGAAAACAATCCTTGTCTCTTTGTTTACTGTTGCATTCTCGCTTCTCGCAGTTCAGGCACAAACAACATTTGATGTGAGGGCGTATGATACCTTTCTGCAGAACACACAGAATATGACGTCTGCCGAACTGCGTGCTTCGCATGAAGCCGGCGTCTTTGGTGCCAAAATAACACAAAGCAGTTTTCCACCCAATTTTGATTCTCTCAACCAATATTATTCTTTTACACCGTACGAAACCACTCTCCTTAATAATAATGGTTTCGTTGTTTCATCCCGGTTGTCGAAGCCGACATTTATGGGAGCGTTTACGGATATATATAATCATGATCTTCCCGTGTATGTGTCGAGCGACGCAATCCTTCATGCCATCCATACGTCGTATGACGCCATCCTGATGGATGTGGAACTGCAATGTTTGCGTCCGTGGCTTGATACGTTGTTGATGCAGATGCATGCGCAAGTGCCAGTGCTTGCTTCCCGCTATGCATCGGACACTGCAATGTCAACAGCACTGAAAGACCTGGATGTGTATCTTACTGTTCCAAGAAAATTACTCGGCAAAACTATAAATCCCGTCTACACAGAGAATACTTCAACTATTACAACGCTGTTGCAGGACATTCAGGCTCTCGTACCAAAAGATCTACAATTATTTTCCACATCATACCGTACATACGATTTTAGCCAATTTACAGTGCGCGGGCATTATACAACAGATCAAAGACTCTCTCAGTATTTCCAGGCAATGATGTGGTTGGGAAGAACGGAGATTTATTTGATCGCTCCAAAACAGGATGCTCCACCGGTTCCTGCTGCTGACATCCAGCGGCAAACAGTGCTCACTGCTCTTACTACGGAAGCAATCAAAGGTGCAAATGCTCAACGGCTGTTGGATACGCTTGACGCCGTGCTCCAATTTTTTGTCGGCGAATCGGATAATGTGACCTGCAGGAATATTCTAGATGTACTTCAGGGAAATTCTATTCAGCAAGCGAGTGCCCTGCTGGATACGACCGTTTGGAAGAAATTTCAGGATACACTGAGGCAGAAACCGTATACCTTCCAAAGGATTGTTTCTCAAATTCTCTGGTCAGATCCACTCTCGCCGGATCAAGTACAACCGGCATCAGCGTTTCTTCTACTCGGGCAGCGCTTCATTATCGATTCCTATATCACGGGCAATGTTGTCTATGATCGTGTAAAACAACTAAATCGCCGGATGCTTCCTTCACCGCTGGATGTTTTATTTGCACTCGGGAACGATGCCGCAGCTCAATTGCTAGACTCTCAGCTTCAATTATATTCCTATGCGCCAAATTTAGCGGCTCTGCGTTATATGGTAGATGCGTATGATAACAATTTTTGGACGAGCACCATGTACAACATGTGGCAAAATTGTCTTCGAGGTCTCAATCCTCCTGCAGTACGCGATTCGCTTCCGGCGTTTATGCGCACGGCAGCATGGTGGCAGCAGAAGATGAATACACAGCTTGCATCGTGGGCCGAGCTGCGTCATGATAATCTTCTGTATGCCAAGCAATCCTATTCAGCAAGCGTTACGTGTTCGTTCCCGGAAAGTTATGTTGAACCGATACCGGAATTTTACAGCCGCATCCGTATTTTCGCCGGGATCGCATCGACATTTTTTAACCGGATGAAGATGATTTCACCATCTTCGTATTTTCAGACTCTTGCCTCCACCGCCGATACACTGCAGGCGATAGCACAAAAGAACCTGATACACACGCCAATCTCCTTGGCGGAACGTACCTTTCTTCAACAGATGCTCAACATAACAACATCGGGAGGCGGATGCGGTGGTCCAGTAACTTCATATACCGGATGGTATCCTCGACTCTATTATTCTGGAAAATCCGGATTTGATAAATATGATGCTTTAGTTGCAGATATTCATACAGCACCGACAGATGCCGCTGGTAATCCTGTTGGGTGGGTACTGCATGTCGGCACTGGGAAAGTTGATATAATGGTACTCAATGCTGCGACAACCGATGGACGGGCGATATCTTATGTCGGACCGGTGTACCGGTATTATGAATATGTGAGCACCAATTTCAAACGGCTCACGGATGAAGAATGGCGGGCGATGGGAGAGAATCCGCCGATAGCCCGGCCGACATTTGTTTATCTATATCTTGCTGATTCGACAGGAAAATCACCTGGAACTGCTTCATCACTCATGACGACCGGTGTTCATGAAACTCCACCGTCACAGCTGCCAGGGGATTTTCAATTAGGTCAGAATTTTCCAAATCCCTTTAACAGCACAACGATTATTCCGTTCTCTATCCCCGCATTACTTGGGCATCAACCTGTTTCAGTAAAGATCTTCAATACAACGGGGCAGGAGATTACGGTATTGCTCAATCAGGTACTCCCGGAAGGTTCTTACTTGGTGCGATGGAATGGAACTACCCACAGCGGATTAGGCGCGGCAAGCGGTGTGTATTTTTATTCTGTTACAGTCGGTCTGAAACAACAAACCGGTAAGATGATGCTGTTGAAATAATAACCCAATGATTGTAACCTTCGGAAGGTTACTGAGTTTATCTTAGAATACCTTCCGAAGGTAGCATTGTAATCATTTCGTCGTCATGACAAAAACACCGTTCCATTCAGCCGGCGGCGGAGTAATTTGATACAAGTTTGCACGTTCTGTATAAATCTGTGCAACATAACAATTCTCGTCTAAAGAATATGCCTGCTGCATATATGCAATCGCTTCTTCCCATTTCCTTGAGCGGTAGAGTTTTAATCCTTCGTGATACATCTCCAGCGCCTGCCGCTGATTCTCGGTCATTTCCATATCTGCGGTACCGAGCAACTCGTATACCTTCACCGGTTCTGTCTTGCCTTTCACTTGAATCAGATCAAGTTCACGTACAGTGACCTTGGTCTTTACATGCGTATATGTAAAATCGCTAATCATAATATTTGACTTGTATTGTTTGTTCGCGCCTTCCAACCGCGAAGCAAGGTTTACACTGTCGCCGATGACGGTATAATCAAATCTATCCCGGCCTCCCATATTACCAACAATCACAATGCCGGTGTTGATTCCCATTCGCACGGAGAGGGGAGGTCTGCCCTCCTTTATCCATTTTGGCCTGAGCGCTTCCAAGCGTTTCTGCATATCTAATGCTGCAAGACATGTCCGCAGTGCATGATCTTTTTGTGGAAGCGGCGCGCCCCAGAATGCCATAATTGCATCGCCTTCATATTTATCCAGCGTTCCTTCGTACTTGAGCACAATACGCGTCATTTCATCTAAGAATTCATTGAGCAGCGCTACCAATCCTTCCGGTTTGGCATGGTATTGTTCCGAAATAGTTGTGAAACTGGCTATATCGGAAAAGAACACCGTCAGTTCACGGCGATCGCCGCCAAGCTTTGCTTTTTCTGGATTCGCAACCAATTCGTTCACCACGGCAGGATTAATATAGTGACCAAACATATTTTTAATAACTGCTTTTTGCTGCCGCTCGGTCAAGTACTGATAGACAGCCGTACCGAAATAGGCAAACACAATTGCAAGACTCGGATTCACAACATTCATCAACACATTATTATTACTAAATACAATTATTGACACTTCGAACACGGCACCAACAAGAACGACGGTCAAAAGAAACGCACCGATCTCCAGCAGCCACATGTGCCGTATGTGAAATTGCTTCAATGCCAACAAACCATAGAAACAAATGAGCGAAAGAAGGATGATGACAATGCTTTCGGTCAATGGATCAGGTGTTGTGATGAAACTTTTATCGATCACATTCTGAATCGCTGTGGCATGAATTTCTACGCCGTTCATCGCATAATTCTTTTTTCCACCTTCTTCTTTATAAAGGGGCACATTGTGATAATCGCGTTCTTCCGCCATAACTGAACCGACGATGACAATTTTGTTTTTAAAAAGCTTCATCGTGGTCGTATCGAAGGCATTGATCTGTTCACCCAAATCCAGTTCGTCTTTAGTCTGAAAAGTTGAATCATCAATGACTTGCGAGAATGGAACATAGCGGAAGGTACGATCCGGCCCATAATAGTTTAATAAAAACGTTGATACATCGCTGCGCGGAATAGCTCTGATTATTTTGCTCACCTGTGCAGAATCTCTCGTCAGGAAAAAAAAGTCTCCCCTTTCTTTTACAGTATTTAATGGTGACAACTTGAAGCATTGATTGAGCGCTGCAAATCCGAGCGACGGTGTCAAAAAACCCTTAACATCTAACATGGGGAAATACGAACGACAAACATCGTCCCTATCTTTATAGATATTGACTACACCGATATTTTTATCAACATCAAAAAAGATGTTATTATACGTTGGTTCTCTATATTGTACTATTGCCTTTTCGTTTACGGTACCTGTTTCTACTTTTGTTGCAATGACAACATTGTCGTATTTCTGAAGCATATCGCGCAACACACTATCTCCTTGAAGGTTCTTGCTTGGAGACTCCCATGTCATATCAAAAATAATTGTCCTTGCGCCTGCATCGTTTAAGTTTTTAATAATGTGTGCATAGTATGAGCGAGGGAAAGGGAATGGTTCGATAAAAGCTTTAAGATCATCGTCCGATATGCCGACGATAACAACATCGCCGTCTTTCGTTAGATCTCGTGTCTGCTCGGCTCGTTCATATCTGCTTTGGTAACGCAGGTCAATCGTCAACAAATCTATGTTCTTCAGAAAGTTCAGCTCGAAAAGCCAGCCTTGTCCGATGATAATGACGAAAACACCTATGCCGAGACCGATTGACAGTTTTACAAGTATCGGCAATATTTTTCTTTTAAATTCATAGGAAGTCATAATGCTGATTCCTTTTGAGATGAGCAGGAGGAATAATCCCGCTTCGTTTTACAGTGAAGAGAAGCGGGAATTGATACGTAACAATTAATTCGTTAGAAATTAAATCGATATATAATACTCGCAACAACGTCATTATCTTTGCCCGGATTTTGGATTACATCAATCTGGCCAACAAGATAATGGTTGTCCATCACTTGGTAATCTATACCAGCTTGAACCAAGAACCGTTTGAAATCGCCAAACGAAGGAGCCAGCGTTGCCAGCACATTAAGCCGCTCATTAAATAACCTGTACCGCGCACTGAATGAAATCGTCTGATAATTGAATGTCTGCTTTTGCGTATTCGACAAATACCCTTTTGCCAACGTATCCTGCAGGGCGGTATACGTTGCGTTATTGCTCATGATGACTGATATAATAGTCTGCAGTGGTATTTTATATGTTGTGGTAAACGAAGCAGAGGCGCTCAGGTTGTCCTGATCGCGCTTATAGAATGTGTTGTCTTTTTTATTAGCAATGCTCAGGGTTACTGTTGCAGAATGACGCGCTCCTGCCTGGAAATCGTAATTGGATGCGAAAAAGAAACGGTTTGTAATTTCATCAGCTGTGTTGCGTCCATCGCTCGTTGGAATGACTACATATCCGTTTTTAATTAAAGACCAACCTATTATCGTTGTTGTGTCGCCATCCATAACCACCGGTTTGTTGGTAGAATAATACATGGATAGATCGATCGGATTCTTTCGCGTGTTGAAACCATAACCGACAGTGAGCGTAGGCAGGCTCACACCCGGATAAGCTGTCACCGATCCATTGAACGTATTGAACGTCGT
>Ga0182027_10006393_pt1 | contig 17649 bp, 15 predicted proteins | sample 712E1DmetaG_FD_121300 | JGI IMG/M metagenome (GOLD analysis project Ga0182027, IMG submission 121300) | Permafrost microbial communities from Stordalen Mire, Sweden - 712E1D metaG (Illumina Assembly) | ecosystem: Environmental > Terrestrial > Soil > Wetlands > Permafrost | place: Sweden... | reverse complement strand
CTTATTATATATCATGATCGGGTTGAAACTATTAATGCAAATAATGCACATGGTACCGGTGTCATTAATCCGTTTAATTTTTCTCCTTTTCAAAAAAATCCGTTAATAGCAAAGTTTTTCATTCAATTGGGAAGAGTTGATGAACTGGGCTCAGGCATTTTAAATGTCAATAAATACTTACCTCATTATTCTACCAATAAACTACCGCCTCAGTTTATAGAGGGTGCTGTTTTTAAAACAATTATACCTATTGATAATGAGATGGATGACAAGATAGCTGGAATAAATGAGGGAATAAATGAGGGAATAAATGAGGGAATAAATAAACTCTTTCAATATATCCGAATCAATGAAGGCTTGAGAGTTAGTCAAATTAGCAAAGCGATAAATATTCCTGCAAAAACGATCGAGAGATGGATTGTTTCACTAAAAAACGATAATAAAATAGTATATCGCGGTAGCAAAAAATCCGGAGGATATTATCTGGTAACAAACGAAAATTGAAGCAAAAAAGGTCAACGTTATTTAGGCATTGACTACGCAAAACGCAAAACGCGAAACGCAAAACCCGAAACGAAAAACACGAAACAACTTTTACTTATGAAAACGTCAATAATCTTCCTCTCAATAGCCTTTCTACTTGCGAGCTCCTGTACAAGCCAGAAAGAACTCGCTTACCTCGGTAATCTTCCCGAAACCAGTGGTGAAGAAAAATTCACTATGGTGATCCCGGATTACAAAATACAGCCACGCGATCTCCTGTATATTACGATAAAAGCAATGACACCTAATGGCACCATAGAAGATTTTCTTATCTCCGCAAGAAACACTAGTGGGGCATATATTGGACAGGGCGAATCTGGTGGGTATCTTTATGGTTATGATGTAAATCCTGAAGGAAACGTAATTCTTCCGGCAGTCGGACCTATAAAAGTCGGGGGTCTGACACTCGAAGAATCAAGGAAGCTGCTTCAAACCTCTGCTGATAAGGTATTTAAAAACGCTACAGTTGAATGTAAACTTCTGAGTTTTAAGTTTACTGTTATTGGGGAGGTTAAAGCCCCCGGAACATATTTTAATTATAACAACTATCTTACTGTTCTTGAAGCAATCGGACGTGCGGGGGGAGTTAGTGATTTTGGTAAACGAGAGAGAGTTCTTGTTGTCCGTCCACAGGAAAAGGGATCCAAAACATACCGGTTAAATCTCCAGGACAAAAACATTCTTGCCTCAGAGGCATATTTTCTCCTTCCTAACGATGTCGTTATCGTTGAGCCCACGAAACAAAAAGTATTCACCCAGAACCTGCCTATCTTTTCGTTTTTTCTGACAATTACGCTTTCTGCCATTACAACAACACTATTGCTTATTAATTATTTGAAATAACAAGTTCAAAACGCGAAACTCAAAACACGAAACAACAAACCCCAAACACGAAACCGTAAACTCTCAAATAACCTCCTAACTATCGATTAATATGGAACAGAATTTAAATTCCTCCAACCTCAATCTCCCCGAAGAGGACAATATGGACGTCAAGCGGTACATCTCAATGTTTATCAGCAACTGGTATTGGTTTGCAGGAACACTGTTTATTGCCATGTCTCTTGCCTACGGAATTAACAGGTATTCTCAAAGGGCTTATTCAGTCTCTTCAACTCTTTTAATCAAAGATGACCAGATAGGGGCAATGAATTCAAATACAGTAAGTGTCATACCCGGGGGTGACATTTTTAAACGGCAGCAGAACCTGAAAAACGAAATGGGGATTCTAAAATCATATAGCCTTAATTATATGACCATGAAAGAATTACCTGATTTTCATATTGTATATATAGGTGTTGGGAAGCGGGGAATTGTTCAGAACCGAATGTATAAATCAGCCCCTTTCATAGTAGTGTATGATTCTCTTGAACATCAAACCCTGGGTCAACAAGTAGGAATAAAAATATTATCGGAAGAAAATTATCTTCTGGAATTAGATGGCAACAAAAAATATAGTAGAAAGATAAAATTTGGAGAGAAGTTTTCTGAACAAGGCTTTGATTTTATTATTTTACCCAGGAATCCTGAAATTAATGTTTTTAACAAGAAGGCTTCAAACAATTACTATTTTTATTTTGACAACCCCACCTCTCTCGCATATTCTTACAGCGGAAATCTTTCTGTAGCCCCGATTGAAAAGGAAGCCTCCTTAGTTACTCTGACAATAACCGGTTTAGAGCCACAACAAGAAGCTGATTATCTTAATAAATTGATGGATGTTTACATTAATTATGGTCTTGAAATGAAGAATCAGACTGCAGATTCTACTATCAAATTCATTGACAGACAACTTAAAACTATTTCTGATTCATTATCTGTTGCAGAAGAAAAGCTTGAGAAATTTCAACTGGCAAACAATTTTTTTAATCTTAGCAGTGAAGGATCTTCTTATCAAATCAAAATGAGCAATTATGAAAATTCTAAAGCAACTTTTGAGTTGCAGCTTATGTACTATAGTTACCTGTCTGAGTATCTTAATAATAAAAATTCACGGGAAAACATTATTTCACCTGCTTTGATGGGAATAACTGACGCCACACTTTTCCGTCTTATTAATGAATTTTCTTCATTGCAGGAAGAAAAAGGGAAACTTGGATTTAATCTTGAAGTTAATCAACCGGCAGTTGAACTGTTAAATAAAAGTATTGATGAGAAGCGGGAAGCATTAATCGATAATGTAAAAAACGGAATAGCCGCCATCCACCTTTCAATCAATGAAGAGGAGAAGAAAATACAGGATGTTGAACTGAAAATTAATAAACTGCCAACTACCGAAAAAAAATTAATTGGCATTCAGAGGAAGTTCGATCTGAATAACACAGTTTATACCTATCTTCTCGAAAAAAGAGCGGAATCAGGGATAGCAAAAGCTTCCAATGTTTCAGAAAATCGCATAATTGACCAGGCTAATTCAAATTCTGCTAGTATCATTAGCCCCAAAACTAAGGTTAATTATATAATGGCTTTTATTTTGGGGCTGCTTTTTCCGATGGTGTGGATAGTTTTGGTTGATTATTTTAATGACAAGGTTATTGATAAGAAAGATATTGAAAGAAAAACAAAGGTACCCATTATCGGGTATATAAGTCATAGCGGAAGTTTAGGACTCATTCCCGTTATCGAAAAACTCGGATCTTCTTTTGCCGAGTCATTCAGATCTGTGCGGACTGCAATTAAGTTTTTTATAAAGGAAAAGGATAGCCCCATAATTATTATTTCTTCGACCATCGTCTCTGAAGGCAAGACATTTGTCTCAATAAACCTTGCCGCAATTATGGCATTGCTTGGCAAAAAGGTTCTTCTGGTCGGGCTCGACCTTAGAAAGCCAAAAATAAATAAGGCTTTCAATTTTGAAGAATCCCCCGGGATGAGTACTTTCCTTAGTGGTAACTGCAGCTACGAAGAAATAATAAAATCAACCCAGGTAAAAAATTTATTTTATGCTCCATCAGGTCCCATACCGCCAAATCCTGCCGAACTACTGGAGAAAACAGAAATGAAAATGTTTTTCGAACGGGCAAGAGAAGAATTTAATTATATAATAATTGATACTCCTCCGATAGCTGTGGTTTCGGATACTTTATTAATTGCTCCTTATGCTGACCTTAGTTTATTTATTGTTCGTCAGCGCTTTTCATCACGCGGAACACTCGACATAATAAACCATTTATATGAAGAGAGAGAAATGAAAAACATGGCTATAATCATAAATGATATAAACATTTCCGGATACTATGGTTACGGATTAAGATATGGGGATGCGATGGGTTATGGCTATTATTATGGTTATAATTATTATGGTAAAGGTTATTATGGACAATATGGTAATTCAAATAAGTCGAAAGGATATTATACTGAAGAATAAGCACATAGGGAAAGACAAAAGACTAAAGTAAAAAGTTAAGGAACGAAGTGACGAAATCCCGCTTAGGCGGGGACAAACGGTTGCTTTATCCACTTGAGGCGTCCTTGCAATTGACAGACATAAAATTAATAGGAAGAAAAATATGGCAATAAATATATTCGTGCCAAAATTCCATACCGAAGAAATTCTCAATGAAATAAGAGAATGCCTTGAAAAAGGATGGACCGGATTGGGTTTTAAAACAATTGAATTCGAAAACAAATGGAAAGAATTTACTGGATTACCATTTGCTCATTTCCTCAACTCTAATACTTCGGGACTACATCTGGCTGTTCATCAGTTGAAAATGCATAACAATTGGAATGAAGGTGATGAAATAATTACTACGCCCATTACTTTTGTTTCTACTAACCATGTCATATTGTATGAACGATTAAAGCCAATTTTTGCCGACGTAGATCAGTATTTATGTCTTGACCCTGATGATGTGGAGAGAAAAATAACTAAAAAAACCAGGGCTGTTATGTATGTGGGGATTGGAGGAAATACAGGACAATATGCCAGAATTTCAGAAATTTGTAAAAAACATAACCTTAAACTTATTCTCGATGCAGCTCACATGGCTGGTACAAAGTTTCGTGGTAAGCATGTGGGACAAGAACCAGACGTATCAGTCTTCAGTTATCAGGCAGTAAAAAACCTGCCGTCAGCCGATGCCGGCATGATTTGTTTCAATGATGTAGAATCAGATAAATTGGTTCGCCAGTTAAGCTGGTTGGGTATTTCGAAAGATACATATCAGCGTTTTAACCAAACCGAAGGAAGTTATAAATGGAGTTATGATGTTCCCAATATTGGTTTTAAATATCACGGAAATTCTGTTGTTGCTTCCATTGCATTAGTTCAGCTAAAGTACCTTGATGAGGATAACTTTTACCGTAACCAATTAGCTGATTACTACATTAGACTTCTTCAAAGTAACTCAAAAATAAAAATTGTACCTGTAGCCCCTGAGTGTATTTCATCGCGTCATCTGTTTCAGGTGCTTGTCCCTAACCGGGATGAGGTTATTCAGATATTGTATGACAACAAAATTTACCCGGGTGTACATTATTTGGATAATACTGATTATCCCATGTATCATTATGCAAAAGGAACCTGCCCCAAAGCTGAATATTATTCGAAACATTTGCTTTCTCTTCCATTACATTTGAATATAACAGAAGCCGATCAGCAACAAATTGTTGAGGTATTACTGAAAGCCATAAAATAAAGTGAGTCAGAAGTCCGAAGTCGGAAGTCCGAAGATGAATGTAGTCTTTGTCTTCAAACTCCTGACTTCTGACTCCTGACTCCCGACTTCTGACTGATCAGTTTCAAAATGCATTACCCCAAAGTAATAGTCCTAACCCTCAACTACAACGGAAAACCACTTTTAGACGATTGTATTACTTCTTTTCTTGCCAACGACTATCCCAACTTTGAAATGGTGATGATTGATAATGGATCGCAAGATGGTTCTGAAGAATACGTGAATGTAAATTATCCAAAGGTTACCTGCATTCAAACTGGCGAAAATTTAGGTTATTCGGGTGGTTTCAATGTAGGCTTAAAATATGCATTTGAAGATAGGAAGGCTAATTTTGCTCTCATTACTAATAACGATGTTAAAGTCGATTCAAAAGTAATCAGTGCCCTTGTGGAAGCCGCCCTTCAGGATCCTTTACGGGGATTTATTACCGGCAAAGTTTATTACTTCGATAAACCTGATACTTTGCAATCAGTTGGCAAATACGAACATCCTCTACGTTGGAATGGCAACCATATTGGTGCGAAAGAAATTGACAAAGGCCAATATGATGAACCATCAGAACGGTTTTTTATAGATGATATTTTTACGCTTGTTCGTCGCGAAGTTTATGAAAAACTTGGAGGTTATGATACCACCTATTTTCTTCAGTGCGAAGAATACGACTGGCAGGCAAGGGCTAAACAAGCAGGGTATAAGTTTTACTATACTCCCTTAGCAAAAATTTGGCATAAAGAAAGCATGACCCTTGGCAAATGGACACCACGAAAAGCATACTTCGATGCGCGTAACCCGCTTATTGTAATCATGCGATACAAAGAACCCCCATTTTTTAAACATTATTTTTGGTGGCACACTGGTCATTTTATATTTCGGGGTTCTTTGCGTAACGCTAGACATTTGAGATTTAAGATTTCTTTTAAACTTTGGCAGGGTCTGTTTTCAGCTATTCGGTGGGGTATTATTAATAAAAAACTTTCCTGGAAGCATTTTGTTTGACGAAAAGCGGCTCACAAGTTAAATAAGTTAAATGAAAACTTTACTTAGAGAATTTTTATCTCGACTATTAATAAACTATAATTTGTTTTTTTTCAATTTTAAAAAACATTTATTTGGTTTTGAAATTGCCAATACATATTTAAGCAGGCTTAATAAAAATTCATTGTTATATATACTAAAAAAAAACGGGGCTAAGATAGGTCTAAATTGCGATATAGAATCTCACCTGTTTTTCCACAACTGTAATAACTATTTGAATTTGATTATTGGGAATAATTGTCATGTCGGAAAGAATTGCTTCTTTGACCTTTCTGAAAAAATAATAATAGAAGATAATGTTACAATTTCTATGTGTTCAACTATAATTACCCATCTTGATGTAGGAAAATCAAATTTAAAAAAATGCTATCCAATAACAAAAGAGAAAGTATGCATAAAAAGAAATTCGTACATTGGGGTTAATTCAACAGTCCTTATGGGTGTAACTCTGAACGAGGGTAGCTTTATTGCCGCAGGAAGTGTTGTTACCGGTGATGTATTAACTTATACTTTGGTTGGTGGTATACCGGCAAAGGAGATAAAGAAACTGAACATTAATATTTTGGAATAATATGCTAAATAATAAAACTATAGCTGTAGTCGTTCCCGCATACAATGAAGAAAAACAGATTGGCATTGTAATTGAAACAATGCCAGATTTTGTCGATAGAATTATAGTTGTAAATGATTTGTCCTCTGATAGAACTCAAGAAATTATTGAGAGTTTTTTGAGTTCAACTTATAATAAATCAAAACATAAGTTAAAGAAACAGGAAATAAAGAAAACTTTTCATAATGATGCTGAAATAAGTTTGGTGGAATTCAATAAAAAAGAGATAGAATTTTTCCCAAAATCTGAAATCATAAATGTAAACCAGGAAACCGACAGAATAATTCTTATTAATAATTTAGTTAATGTTGGTGTAGGTGGCAGTATTGCCAGAGGCTATAAATGGTGTAAGGATAATAAAATTGATTGTACTGCGGTGATGGCAGGCGATGCTCAGATGGATCCGGATGAACTGGAATCAATTTGTCTTCCTGTTGTTAGTGAAAAAGTAGATTATGTAAAGGGCAACAGGCTTATCCATGGAAGTGCCGGATTTTTTATTCCTAAAACCAGATTCATTGGCAACTCAATTCTATCTATATTAACTAAAATTGCCTCAGGTTATTGGCGAATCTCAGATGCACAGACAGGATATACAGCAATCTCACTTGCCGCCCTAAATTCAATAAAACTTTATGATATTTATAAACGGTATGGTATGCCGAATGACATGCTGGTTAAACTTAATATCGCATATTGTACTATTCGGGAAGTTCCAATCAAGCCGGTCTACAGAATAGGTGAACAAACAAAAATGAACTTGTTTAAAGTCATGCCAGGAATTTCATTTTTATTATTCAAATCTTTCTTTAAACGATTATGGATAAAATACTGTCTAAGAGATTTTCACCCTCTATTTCTTTTATATAATATTGGTTTTTTACTTGGAATATTAGATATACCTCTGGGTATAAAAATTTTAAAACTAAGTATTTCCGGGAATGCTGTAAATCCGGTAACTCTTTTGGCTTTTGCGTTCTTGTCGATCAGCAGTTTACAATCTTTGCTTTTTGCTATGTGGATGGATATACAGGATAACGATCGACTCTATAAATCTTGAAGAAATCCATTCCAGAAGATGTGACAATCAGGAATTAATCAATAAGGTTTTAGTAATCAAAAATTTAATGGCTTAGTTAAAAATATAATCCCATTAGCAAAAATTAACATTACAGAAGAAGGTTTAATAGAAATAATTGAAGCGTTAACTAAAGGTATCTTAGTTCAGGGGGGAATTACTAAAATTAGAAAATGCTTTTTCAAATAATACAGCAAGCCTACATCTTGTCCTCATTGATACTGGTTTAACAGTTTTTTTAAGAAAGATCATTTTAAATAATGAAATCGTTCATAACCTTTAAAGCAACTATAAATGGAAGAATTTAAAGATGTATTCATTCACAAAACAGCAGAGGTCTCTAGTCGTGCTAAAATTGGCAATGGGACAAAAATATGGAATCAAGTTCAGGTACGTGAAAACTGCTTAATTGGTAATAATTGCATTTTGAGCAAAGATGTTTACATCGATTTTGATGTGATAATTGGGAACAATGTAAAAATACAAAATGGAGTTTCTATTTACCATGGAGTCGAGATTGAAGATGATGTATTTCTTGGACCGCATATGGTATTTACAAATGACTTATATCCTAGAGCATATATTGGAGATTTTAAGGTATTTAAAACAATTATTAAAAAAGGAGCTTCAATTGGAGCAAATTCAACAATAGTATGTGGAACTACAATTGGGGAGTATTCAATGATTGGTGCAGGTACTGTAATTACAAAAGATGTACCTAATAATGCACTTGTTATTGGTAATCCGGGAAGGATTGTTGGTTTTGTTGGAAAACTGGGGAAGAAGCTTATTAAGTTAGAAAAAACCAAAGATGGTGTTGCAATGAAATGCCCTGTTTCCTCTGAAGTTGTAATTATTCCTTTAAATATATATAACCTTTTAAAGTAGCAATTTCGTTTTAGTTTATTGGATGATACACAAGGACAAGTTATTCTAAGTATAATACTAAATAAAAATAAGATGGTAAATATTGCCTTAATAGGATATGGTTATTGGGGTCCTAATCTTGCTAGAAATATCTTTGAAAGTAAATTAACAAATTTATATTCTATCTGCGATAATAAACCTGAAAGGTTAAAACTTGCGAAAATAAAATATCTAACTCAGACTAGTTATAATCTTGATTACAAAGATGTTCTTAATAATAGTAATATTGATGCTATTGCAATTGCTGTTGAAACTACTTCGCATTTTAAAATTGCTCAGGAGGCTATTTTAGCCGGTAAACATATTTTTCTTGAGAAACCAATGACTTCTACTTCAGTTGAAGCCGAAAAGTTGAAAGATATAGCGTCTCAAAATAACGTTAAGTTGCATGTAGATCATATTATGCTATTTCATCCTGCAATAAAAAAAACAAAAAAAATGATTGAATCAGGGGAAATAGGAGAACTTATTTATTTTGATTCCTCACGATTAAATTTGGGTAAAATAAAAAATGATGTAAGCGCAATGTGGGATTTAGCGGTTCACGACTTAGCAATTATAGATTTTTTAATTAATGGGTTAAGCCCTGACCAGATTTCTGTAATGGGGGAAAAACATTGGAGTAAAAAGGAATCATTAACATTCTTAAATTTGAAATATGGTCGGTTTATTGCTCACCTGAAATCCAGTTGGATTTCGCCTGTGAAAGAACGTCGGATTATAATTGCGGGCACAAAAAAAATGATTGTATTTGATGATTTGCACAGTCCTGAAAGTATGACAATTTATGACAAGGGATTTGATGTTGACAATAAATATGAAAATATTGAATATGATGATTATGCGCCAAAGATCAGAGAAGGAAGTGCTCTCATTCCACACCTTCCAATTGAAGATTCATTGAAAAACAGCATTGAATATTTTGCAAACTTAATTATTAACGATAATATATCTTATTCAGGAGCAGAGCAGGCTATAAGGATAATTAAAATATTAGAGCAAGCCGATATACTTCTTAAAAAATAACATTTTATTAAATTTTTTATTTAAAGAATATGATAACCCTATCAAAACCTTATTTTGATGAATGCGAATTAGCGGCAGTAAAAGAAACATTTGATAGTGGATGGGTCGCTGGACAAGGACCAAAAAATGAGGAACTTTCTGAATTAATCTGTCAATTCACAGGCTCAAAATTCGCAATTCCTGTTAATAATTGCACTTCCGGATTGCATTTAGCTTTATTAGCCATTGGGATTTTACCAGAAGATGAAGTTATTGTTTCTGATTTTACATTTCCCGCTACCGGACACTCCGTTATGTATTGCGGCGCTATTCCAAGATTTGTTGATGTAAGCTTATCCTCTTATAATATTTTGCCAGATTTGATTGAAGAAAAAATTAATAAGAAAACTAAAGCAATTATGGTTGTGCATGCCCTTGGTCAAATGGCAGAAATGAATAAAATCAAAGAAATTGCAATAAAATACAATCTTTTTTTGATAGAAGATGCTGCATGTTCGCTCGGCGCTGAATATTATGGGATTAAATCTGGTAAATTTGGAGATATTACGGCTATTTCATTTCATGCCCGCAAAAATGTTACTTCAGGAGAAGGAGGAGTTGTAATAACTGATAATGAAGGATTTGCTGCAAGAATTAAATCTCTTTCTTGTTTTGGAATGGAGCCTGCTCTTACAAGACAAAACGAATTTAGTATTCCAGTTTTTAATCAATTAGGATACAATTATAAATTATCTGATATAAACGCTTCAATTGCAATAGAGCAATTGAAAAAATATAACTCAATTCTTTTGAAAAGATACTCAATGGTTGCAATTTATAATTCGCTATTTAAACATAATCCTTTAATTCATATCCCCCAAATAACGGAAGGAGCAAAACATGTTTATCAAACCTATGCCTTATTGCTCGATGAGAAATTAAATAGGAATAAACTAATTATGCTTATGTGGGAAAATGGGATTCAAACACAAATAGGAACATATTCCTCCTTTATTCAACCTGTTTATAAAAGTAAAGATACATGTCCTAATTCACTAAGATTATATAATTCAACTTTAGCATTGCCGCTGTATCATGAACTATCCGAGGATAATATAAATTTTGTTGCAGAAGCCTTATTGAATAATATTAATAAAATTCTAAAAAAATGAGCAAAACAAATATATTAATTACTGGTGGGGCCGGTTTTATCGGAGGGCATATCACTGAGCAACTTGTTGAAAAAGGATACAAAGTCAGAATATTTGACAATTTATATAGAGGGGACATTTCAAAGTTTAAACAATACCTCGATAAAGGGGACGTAGAATTTATAGAGGGTGATATCAGATATCTTTCTAGATTACTTGAAGCATTTGACGGGATTGAATATGTTTTTCATGAAGCAGCAGATTGTATAAACAAAAGCCTACAAAACCCGGTTGAGTCATTTAATATTAATATTATAGGAACCGCAAATGTATTTGAAGCAGCAAAAATTAGCAATGTAAAGAAAATAATTTTTGCTAGCTCTGCTTCAGTTTACGGCGATCCTGAAGAATTGCCTATGTCGGAAAATAGCCCTCTTCAACCGATAACTCCATATTGCATTGGAAAACAGGCAATCGAGAATATAGCAAAGTTCTATGCCCGTTTTCATAACCTTAATTATGTTGGTTTTAGATATTTTAATGTTTATGGCTCACGTCAGAATGTTGATGCTTATTATACTAGTGTTATTATTCTTTTTATTAAGAGAATAATGTCGGGACAAGACCCAATAATTAATGGTGATGGAATGCAATCTATGGATTTTATACATGTGAAAGATATTGCCAAGGCAAATGTGTTAGCACTTGAAAAGGATATTAATAACCAAATATTTAATCTTGGAACAAATATATCTACGACTGTAAAGCAATTAGCGGAAATACTTATTCTCGCATCAGGGAAAACTGGAATCGTTCCTAAATTTACAAACAAAAAAAGCATTGTGAATGAAAGAAGGGCTGATTATTCAAAAGCAAAACAACTATTAAACTGGGAACCAATGATACAGGTTAAGGAAGGGCTTTCTGAATTAGCAAAAGACATAATTGAAAATCCAAATTTGTATTAGAAAACTATTTTATTCTAAAAAATAGTTTATGTATGTTTTACGAACAAGCTTTCCCTTAAGGAGATTATTTATTTCAAAAGAAATTTACTGAAAAAGAAGTTTAATGGAGGTCTCTACATAATGTGCTGTTTACTGATCGTTGAAAAAGGAATAAAATACCTCATTAAATATATTTAAAATATCACTTATAATCATGGATATTAATTATTTAAGGTTTATTCGTTTAATTGATGCATTTATTAAAAAAACAACACTCGACCTAACTAACTTATGTGTTTTAACAGAAGCAGCAACAGGGCACTATTGGGTTACTCCTATTATTGCTGCTAAATCTGGAGCTAATGTAATAGCATTTGCTAAAGATACTATTTATGCTTCTGCCAATGAATCAATCTCTTTTGTGAAATCTTTTGCATCTAAATATAATGTCCTAGACAAAATAGAATTTACTACAAAATTGGCATCAGATATTATAAATCAGGCAGATATCATAACTAACTCCATGACGTTAAGACCAATTGATAAGAAATTTATTCAATCTATAAAGAAGACAGCAGTGATTCCACTTATGTATGAAGCATGGGAATTTAGAAAAAGCGATATAGATTTAAATGAATGTATTAACAATGAAATACTAGTCCTTGGTGTTAATGAGAATAGTGAACTTTTGCCTATTTTTGAGAACGTGCAGATGCTAATTATAAAAATTCTTTTCGAAAATAATCTTGAAGTTTTTAATAACAGATTTATTTTAGTAAGCGAGGATAAGTTTGGTGATCATTTTGAATCAATATTAAAAAAATGCAAAGCAGAAGTATTCAGAGGAAGTCCATTTGTAATAAATCAAAATATAAATAACTTTAATAATATTGATGCTATAATTATTGCTGAATATAGTAATCATGAAACTATAATATCTGAAATGGGCGTAATTGAAACTGAAAAAATAAAAAGAAACTTACCTGATACCACGATTATTAATTTTTCAGGCAATATCGATTACGAGAGTCTTAAAAAATTTGAAATCCCATTCTTCCCAAAAGAAAATGTCGGAAATTATAAAATGGCAAAAACATTCACATATTTAGGAATTAAACCCGTATTAGAATTAATAGGTGCTGGGTTAAAAGTTGGAGAAATAATGCATAAAAACAGATTAAAATATTCCTATTTAGATGCAAAAGCCAAAAGCTTAAAAAATATTTTATGTCAAGACATAATTACAACTAATAATAGATGAAACTAATTTTATTTATTTTCAAGAAACTTTTTAATAATAGAATACGAATATCACATATTCAAGCGCTGATAAAGTATAGCACTATTGTTAAAATATTAAATCTAATAAATTGTGAATATGAACGAAGCATTAAAAGAATTGTCATTAAATCTAGACCATATATAATAAACTTAGAACTAACCAATTCCTGTAACTATAATTGTCCCTTTTGTCCGACGGGTAAAAGATACGAACGAAAAAAAGGACAATGTGAAATCAATACTTTAGAAAAAACATTCTCTGAGTTAGGTAAATACGCTTATATAGTGACTTTGCATGGATGGGGAGAGCCATTGTTAAGTAAAAATTTGAAGCATGCAATTAAATTGGCTCATGCAAATAAAATAATGACAATTATAAGTACCAATGTTAGTTTGCTAAATGAAAAGAATTCAAAAATCTTACTAGAATCTGGTCTTGATTTTTTAATCTTGGCTATCGACGGCATTTCGGAAACAACTTACAATCAATATCGTTTAGGTGGCGACTATTTAAAGATTATTGAAAATGTTAAAAGCTTTATGGCTCTAAAAAAACAGGGAGGATATAAAAAACCATTTATTGAATGGCAATTTGTTGTATTTAAACATAATGAACACGAAATTGAAGATGCCAAAAAACTTGCAAAATCAATTGGTGTTGATAATTTAGTATTTATTCCTGCTTATACCGAAGATGACAATAATCATCAAGACGATAATACTAAATACAAAAGTAGAAAATCGCCACTCTTAAATAGAAAAGATTGCAAGGATTTATGGACTACTTCAACAATTTTGTGGGATGGATCTATTGCAGCTTGTTGTTCTGATTATTACGGAGATAGTGGTTTTGGAAATATAAATGAAAAATCATTTATTAATATTTGGAATAATATAAAATTTCAAGAATCACGAAATGTAATAAAACTCGGTATTGAACAAATAAAAACAAATACAATCTGCTATTTATGTGTTGAAAACATAAATCAAAAAACTCCTAGTATTGCAGAGCATGATAATTTAAAACAAAATTAAATGATTGATAAAAAACAATTAGCAAAAATTACATCAAACATCAATAAAAACTATTCAGGGTATTTAAAAGAATTTCATAAACGAGTTTGGCGTACCGATTTAGATATTTATAGAAACAGAATAAATAATATTGGATTTACAAATTTTGAAAAAGTACTTGATGCCGGTTGTGGATTTGGTCAATGGGCTCTATGTTTTTCTGAAAATTGCATAAATGTTTACGCAATAGATTCTGATTCAAAAAAGATTGAAGATTTAAAACAAATATGTAATCTTTTACAGATTTATAATATAAATGCAGGTGTAAACAATATAGTATCTACTAATTTTGAAGATAGTTATTTTGATGCAATCTATTGTTATAGTGTTATCTATCTTACAAACTATAAAAAATCTTTAGATGAATTTGGACGTATATTAAAACCAGGCGGCAAATTATATCTATGTACAAATGGACTTGGTTGGTATCTACATAATTTGATTGGCGATATAAATAGTTCTTTGCCAAATACCCGGCAAATGGCAATTGATACTATACATAACACTCTTGATTTTCTTTCCGGAATAATCTATGATAGCTCAAAGCAATTAATAACCACAAGTGTAAATATAATTCAATATTTAAAAAATATAGGTTTTTCTATTAATTTTTATGGAGGCGAAGGTACGTATACAAAAAACCCCGAAATGACAATTTATTCATTCTTTAACTCTAGTTATTATAATGAAGAGGGTGTTTATGAAATAATTGCAACAAAGAGGTAATGAATAAGAAAAAAATTAAAATATTTATTGGTTTAAGGGAAATTTCAGGATATTTTAGCAATTTAAAAGTAGGGTTTGAAGAAATTGGTATTTACGCTGTATTTTTAAATTTAGGAGGAAATAAATTTAATTATTCGGAGGGGAAAAACCCAAAATGGATTTCGGTCTTCAATTTTATAGGTCGAAAAATAGGTTCGAATTTTAGTAGAAATTTTGTTCTGCGTTTTATCTGGTTAACTGTATTTCAAAGTATTTTTAGTCTTGTTGCGTTTTTTATAACTCTTTTTACATATGATGTTTTTATTTTGGGTTCAAATTCAACATTTTTTTATTTTCTTGAATTGCCTATCCTTAGGCTTTGTAGAAAAAAAATAATTTATGTCTTTTTAGGTAGTGATTCTAGACCTCTATATTTAAATGGGTATGTCTATAATGGGAATCCCAACCCCCAATTCCTTATTATGCTTACATGGATTCAAAAAAGAGTAATTAAAATTATTGAAAAATACGCTACAGTTATTGTTAACCATCCTCCGCAAGCATACTTTCATGAAAAATCATTTGCATCGGTATTACTTATAGGTCTTCCATATCAGGAGAAAAGTAAATCTGTTGATTTTAAAAATGTTGCATGCCGTGATAATATTATGAAAATCATTCACATTCCATCAAAAGCGGGTCCCAAAGGCAGTAATAATTTTAGGCAGATCATACATAGTTTAAAAGAAAAATATTCAATTGAATATATTGAAATTTCTGGAATTCCTCATAATGAAGTTATCAAAATAATATCAACTGCAGATATTGCATTAGACGAATTCTATTCAGATACTCCAATGTCAGTTTTTGCCACTGAATGTGCTTTTCAGGGGGTGCCTGTAGTCGTAGGTAGTTATTATGTAGACTCTATTCAAAATGATTATAAAAAATGCAATTTACCACCATCAATGTTTGTCGCACCCGAAAATATTGAAAAAGCTATAGAAAAGTTGATTATTGATGAAGATTACCGTAAACAATTAGGGAAAGCAGCGTATAATTTTGTAACAAAAAATTGGTTAGCCAAAACAGTTGCAACCAAATACTTAAAACTAATATTAGACGATTTCCCCAATGAATGGCTTTATGATCCCTATAATATCAGTTATTTATATGGTTGTGGTTTATCAAGGGAACAGGTAAAAAAGAATGTAGGAAAATTTGTCGAAAGCAAAGGAATAAATTCCCTTTGTTTAAAGGATAAACCACATCTTGAAAGAGAATTTCTCAATATGATAAAAGAAGAAAAGTACATTTTTGAATAGGCTATTGGTATCTTATATAGAAAAATGATCAGGAGAAAAGATACAATAAAATTATTAATAGGTCTAATATTAATAGTCTTAATTATATTTTTCCTCTACAAAAGGAAATATTTTACTGTTATTGAAAAAGTTTCTGTTTTAGATTTTACGATTCTGACTTCACTAACTTTACTAAGCTATTTTGCTGCAGGATTCCAGATATATTATCTCGTTAAAAAACAAAACAATATTTCCATAAGTTTTGCCGACACCCTCTTTTTGCCTATCTCAATGAGTCTTTTTTCATATGTTATTCCAACCAATGGTGGATTATTTTATTCTGTTTTCTTTTTGAAAAAAAAATATGATATAGATACCACTAAAAGTTTTTCGATTGGGATTTTTTCAGTTTATATTTCGTTTATTATTACTGGCATTTTTGGAATAGCATCGTGTATCTATTTAGGAAACCACAACTTTTGGATCCTTTCGATTTCATTTCTACTTATTTTTTTATCATTAATAATAAATGTTTTAAATAGATTTTTTCAGAAGTTTTGTTTTGAGAAAACATCAGTAATAGGTAGAATAATTTTATATTTAAATAGAATTGTTATTCATTCTAACAATCTTATAATGAATAAAGTAAATTTTATGGTTAACATTATTATTAATGTAATTTATCTGGTTTTATCGTTAATTTCATACCAATTGTTAAATGTAGTTCTTGAGATAAACCTGCCACTTACTTCAATCTTTGTTATTATTCTAATTACCAGGGTGTCTTCTTTAATAAGATTATTACCCGGGAATCTGGGTTTAGATGAGTTATATACTGGTGGTATTTTTAAGATCATCGGAAAAGACCCAGGGGTTGGTGTTGTTTTTTCACTTATAATAAGATTTACCACCCTAGTTGTTTTTATTCCTTTAGGAATTTTGCATACATTTTTTAATTTCAGATTTTTGAAATTAAGTGATTTAATAAGTCTAAGAAAAAGGGCCGCTCAGTAGGTATTTTGTTTGTAAAGACGATTAGCTAAATAGAATTAAGTAAGCCAAGGAAAGTGCAACACAAATAAACTTAAGGAAACCAGCAATCTTGATGGCTTACATGAATATTTTATCATTGTTGCCAAAAGTTGTTTTGTTATTTCCGGGCACAGTCTACCAGATTTATTTTATTTATGGAGAATTCGGAGCATATTGACCCCCTGAAAACGGACTAAAAAATGGTGTTTTGTGCTGGATTTTATGTGACATTCCGGCAGATGTTGACCCCTTTTATATAATCAGTAAAGGGATTTTTG
>Ga0182027_10006391_pt1 | contig 17662 bp, 12 predicted proteins | sample 712E1DmetaG_FD_121300 | JGI IMG/M metagenome (GOLD analysis project Ga0182027, IMG submission 121300) | Permafrost microbial communities from Stordalen Mire, Sweden - 712E1D metaG (Illumina Assembly) | ecosystem: Environmental > Terrestrial > Soil > Wetlands > Permafrost | place: Sweden... | reverse complement strand
CGCGGCGGGCCTGACCTGTTCCACCTGCGAAACGGCCGCGCGGGCCGGAACCGGAATCGAAATTGAATTGGACAAGGTCCCGCAACGCGCGCCGAACATGACGAGCTACGACCTCATGCTCTCGGAATCGCAGGAGCGCATGTTGATCATTGTTCACAAGGGCCGCGAAGAGGAAGTGAAGCGGATTTTCGACAAATGGGATTTGCCGTGGTCGGAGGTTGGGACAGTGACCGACACCGGCCGCATGGTTGTGAAACATCACGGCCAGGTCGTGGCGGATATTCCGGCCAAGAAGATTGCCGACGAATCGCCGGTGTATCAGCGCGATTCCAGGGAGCCGGAGTATTTGAAAGCGGTCCGCGCGTTCCGGCTGGACCAGATTCCCCAGACGCCAGACCCCAGACGCGATCTCCTAACCCTGCTTGCCTGGCCGACGATTGCCTCGAAAAACTGGGTTTACCGCCAATATGATCACATGGTGCGGGATGGCTCGGTAGTTTGCCCCGGAAGTGACGCGGCGGTGCTGCGCATCAAGGCGGATTCGTTGCCGGAACTTGGTAGGGCCGAGCTGCCGCTCGGCCAGGACGCGCAGCAGCGCGTCCCTACCATCCCCGAGAAACTCATCGCCATCTCGGTGGACGGCAATGGCGCCTACGTTTATCTCGATCCCTACGAAGGCGGCAAGATCGTGGTCGCTGAAGCCGCGCGCAATCTTGCCTGCACCGGCGCGGTGCCACTGGGTGCGACCGACAATCTTAATTATGGCAATCCGAACAACCCGGAACTTTTCTGGCAGCTCAAGGAAAGCGTGCGCGGCCTGGCGGATGCCTGCAAGGCGTTCAACGCGCCGATCACCGGCGGCAATTGTTCGCTTTACAACCAGAGTCCGAACGGCCCGATTGACCCCACGCCCACGGTCGCGATGGTCGGCATCATCGAAAAGCCGGAACACGTCACGACGCAGTGGTTCAAGGACGAAGGCGACGCGATTGTTTTGCTCGGCGACATCGTGGATAAAAACGATCCGCTGCTGGGACTCGGCGGTTCGGCGTATTTGCAGGTCATTCACGGTCAAAAAAATGGCACACCGCCGCGCTGCGATTTGGAACCGGCGCGCACACTGCACACAACGCTGCTCGGGCTGATTCAAAGCGGCCTGGTGAAAAGCGCGCACGATTGCAGCGAAGGCGGTCTGGCGGTTTGCCTGGCGGAAAGCTGCATCAGCCGGCTGATCGCGCGCGAAACACCAAGGCTGATTGGGGCGCAAATTGACCTTTCATCGGTGGGGCGAGCGTCCTCGCGAGCCGATGGGCAGGCGGACGATGGCTCATCCGGAGCCTCACCCCACCGGTTAGACGCGTTGCTTTTTGGCGAAACGCAAAGCCGCATTGTCGTCACCTGCCAGCCGCTGGACGCGGTGAAGGTGGTCGAGCGCGCCAAATTGATGGGCGTTCCGGCCATGCAAATTGGCAGGGTTGGCGGCGACCAACTGGCCATCAAAACCGCCGCCGGTGAATTCAGCGTGCCGGTAGCCGAACTGCATGACGGTTGGTGGAATTCCATTGCGCGGGTGATGAATTAAACCCGATTTTTTTGAACATAATACGCCTTTTCATTTCAAATGCTCCAATGTTGCCTTTGTTTTTCAGAACGACCGGATTAACCGTTTGCAATCAGCGGCAAGCTTTGTAGACTCTCCGCCCATTTAGCCATGCGGCAGTTTTTCACCATCGCTACAAATGCGTTCATGGAATTGATTCGGCAGCCGATTTTTCTGCTGCTGATGACGGTCTCGGTGTTGTTTGAAATTTTTCTGGCGGTACCGTATTACTTCGGGTTCGGTGACGAGCCGAAATTGGTTGAAAACAGCACGCTGGCGGTGATGTTGCTGTCGGGACTGCTTGGCGCGGTGTTGAGTGCATCGGCATCGCTCGCGCGGGAAATCCGCACGGGCACGGCGCTGGCGGTGCTGTCCAAGCCGGTCGGACGCGCGCAATTTTTCCTTGCCAAATACACCGGGCTTGCGGCAGCGCTGACGGTGTTGACGTATGTGAATCTTGTCGGCGTGCTGCTGGCCAGCCGCATGGCGTTCGATGCCTATGGCAGCACAGACATTGTCGCACTTGGCATTTTTGCAGCGGGTGTGGCGATGGCTTTTGCGCTGGGTGGATTCAATAATTTTTTCCTGCGGCGCCCATTTGTAAGCGACGCGGTTTTGGCAATGGTGGTTTTCACGACGCTGGCAGCGTTGCTCATTATCCGGTTTACTCAACAAATGGAGAGCTTGAACGAGATTGGACGCGTGGACTGGCGGCTTGTGCCGGCGGGCATTCTCATTTTGTTTGCGGTATGGATTCTTGCAGCACTGGCGCTGGCGTGTTCAACGCGACTGGATACCATCCCCACGCTGGCGATTTGCTCGGCGTTTTTTTTGATCGGACTGACGTCGGATTACATGTTTGGCAGGCACATGGAACCTGTCTGGCAATCGCAGTCGGTCTGGCAGTCCGATATGAGAGAGGAGCTTAACAGTTCACGCTGGTCGGAAAACCAAAAGGTTCTGCTCAGGCAAATCATTGAGAAATATGACAAGAACCACAACGGCACACTTGAATCGAGTGAGTTGATAAGCATCAGCAACGAGGACAAATCGCAGCTGATCAAAGCCGGCATGGGCGGTTCGTGGTGGGCTTCAGTGCTTTACACGGTCATCCCAAACTGGCAGTATTTCTGGCTCGCGGACGCCATAGACATGGGCAAAAGCACCTTTGAATGGGGCTATGTCGGCAAAGCGTTCGCCTATATGGTCGCTTACGCGGGTGCGGTGCTGGCCATTGGCGTAGCGCTGTTTGAAGAACGGGAATTAAGCTAAAATCGTTGAATCATTACATCATTTCCCCGGTGCAACAATTCAACGATTCAACGGTATTGATGCTTTAGAATTTGATGGAACGCAACGCTCAAAAACATGGTTTGGTGAATCTGGCTGCGGTCGCAGTGATTTTTGTCGCTGCGTTTGTCGTCACGACCTATGTAAAGTCGTTTGCCGGGGAGGTGTGTTCGGTTTTTCTGGGTTTGGGCGTGCTGGTGGCATTCTTCAGTTGGTTTCAAATGCGGCTCGAAGAAAATGAGCGGCTGGAAAAAATGGAGTTTGAAGAGCTCGCCCGCACTCGCGGCGAATCAACGCTGTTTGACTCAAAAGAGGCGGAGGTTTTCCCAGCGCAGCGCGCCCGCGAACAGTTTGAGAAATTCATCGTGCCAGGTTTCAGCATTCTGTTGTTTTTACTCGAAGGCGGCGGCGCCTATTTACTTTGGCGCTGGGTTTCCACGGCAACCGACGGCATTGCATCCGATCGTGTCATGCCGGCTCTTACGTTGTTCGGCATTTTTGCGCTGCTGCTGTTTTTATTCGGTCGTTTTTCGGTAACCATTTCCCGGCTGGAAAATCAGCGCTTGCTGCGGCCGAGCGCAACTTTCCTGCTGGCAGGTGCATATCTTTGTTTTGTCACGGCACTCGGCATCGCCGCAACCAAAACGGAATTTATCCAAACCGACTTATACGTGGCACGCGCATTGTGCGTGTTGCTTGGTTTGATGTCGCTGGAAATACTGGTCACGTTGCTGCTGGAAATTTACCGGCCGCGCGTGAAGAGCAAGATTATCCGACCACTTTACGACAGCCGGGTTGTCGGCTTGCTCGCGCAACCGGAAGGATTGTTCACCACGGCGGCGCAGGCGCTGGATTATCAATTCGGTTTCAAGGTTTCGGAGACATGGTTTTTCCAGTTACTGCAAAAAAGCCTGCCTGCGCTGTTACTGGCACAGCTGACAGTGCTGTTATTGTCCACTTGTTTCGTGTTTATTGAACCGGGCGAACAAGCCGTGCTCGAGCGATTCGGCAAGCTGCTTCCAAACGTCGAATTTAATTCGGGAGCGCATTTCATATGGCCGTGGCCGATTGACAAGGTTTATCGCTATCGCACGGATCAGATTCAAACGTTCAACGTCGGTTTTACACCCACTGCGCAAAGCGAAAGGGATCAAACGGTTCTGTGGAGCGTGGTCCACACGAAGGAGGAAAATTTCCTCATCGGCAATCTGACACCGACAACGATTAAAAATCAGAACACCGAAACGAATGATCTATTCAATGCGCTGTCGGTCAGCCTGATTGATGTGAGCATTCCCGTGCAGTTCCAAATCACCAATGTGCTCGATTGGGCCTACAAAAACTCCGACCCAACGAACCTGCTTCAGGAACTGGCCACACGGGAAACCGTGCATTATCTCGCGGGCGTGGATTTAAATGCCGTGTTGTCGCACACGCGTTTGGAGGCGGCACAGGAGCTGCGCCGGCGAATTCAAGCCAGCGTAAGTGAACATAATCTTGGCACAAAAATCATTTTTGTCGGCCTGCAGGACATTCATCCGCCGGTGAAGGTCGCGGATGACTACGAGAAAGTCGTTGCCGCCACCCAGCAATTGATCGCAAAAACCAATGCTGCCGTCGCTGGCGCCATTCGCACCAATTCCATGGCCGGCGCGACTGCGTTCACCGACGTGGCTCAAGCCCAGGCGGCGCAACAGCAGACCAAACTCTTGTGGTCTTCGCGGGCGGCGTTGTTCACCAACCGGATTATTGCGTTTAATGCCGCACCCTCGGTTTACCGGCAACGGGCGTATTATCAGACGTTCGCCGACGCGACAGCTAATGCACGCAAGTATATCCTGCTCGCAACCAACACACAGGACGTGGTGGTTTTAAATCTTGAGGACAAAATCCGCGAGGACCTTTTAAATTTGAACGTGTCACCAACCAATTCACCATGAAACGGAATCTATTAATTATTGTTACCGGCGCAGTGCTGGTTGTTATTTTTGCACTGCTACTGTTCACCTTTCAAGTGCGTCAATCCGAGATCGCCGTCGTCACGACGTTCGGCAAACCAACGAGTGTCGCCAAACCGGGCCTGCACTTGAAATGGCCGTGGCCAGTCCAACAGGTTTACAAATTCGACGAGCGCATTCAAAACTTTCAGGACAAGTTTAGTGAAAATCTTACTGCGGATAACATCAACTTGTTGAGCAGCGTTTATATCGGCTGGCGGATTTCCGACGCCGGGCAATTTTTACGGGTATTCAAGGGCGGTTCCATAAACGCCGCCCAGTCCCAGCTCGAAAGCATGTTGCGCAGTGCCAAAAGCATCGCAGTGGGCCGGCATCAGTTGTCGGATTTTGTGAACGCGGATCCAAAGCAACTGCAGTTCACCCAGATTGAAAATGAAATCGAACAGACCGTTCAGGGCCAGTTACAAACGAATAATTGCGGGATTCAAATCGAATTCCTTGGCATCAAACAACTCGGCTTGCCGGAAAGCGTCACTCAAGCGGTGTTTGACCGCATGAAATCAGAGCGCCAGGTGCTTATCAGCCGCGCGCAGTACGAAGGCGAGGCGGAAGCCCAAAAAATCAAGGCCAACGCCGATCGTCAGGCTGCCGAGACCATGGCCAACGCGGAAGCGGAGGCCAAGCGCATTCGTGGCGAAGGTGAAGCAGAAGCCGCCAAAACCCTGCCCATCTTTCAGGAAAATCCCGAACTGGCCAATTTCTTGTTGCGAGTTGACGCACTACAGCAATCGCTCAACCAGCGTTCAACTTTGATTTTCGACCAGCGCACACCGCCGTTTGATTTGTTCCGCAGCATTCCAACAATGACGAATGCACCGAGCCACTGACACACCATGAGCGACGAACACGAGCATCCTCATCACGCGCACGAGCATTTCGCGCTGGCTCCGGTGACACCGGACGACGCCGGTTCGGAGGCATTGGCAGAGGCGTTTCACAGCAGTTTTGCGATTGTTAAATTCGCCATGTTACTGCTCGTGGTGGTGTTTTTATGCTCCGGCTTTTTCACGGTTGGCCCTTCAGAAAAGGCGATCATCCTGCGGTTTGGTGAACCTGTTGGCGAGGGTCAGAAAGCCTTGTTGAGTCCAGGATGGCATTGGTCATTCCCTTATCCGATTGATGAAGTGGTTAAAATTCCGATCACCGAAATCCAACAGATCAAATCCACCATTGGCTGGTATGTGGTAACACCGGAACAGGAACTGAGCGGCAATATGCCGGAACCTGGCGCGTCTTTGACCCCGGGAGTGGATGGTTATGTGATTTCAGCAGACCGTAACATCGTCCACACGCGTGCAACACTTTACTATCAGGTGGATGCCCCAATCCATTACGTGTTTGGATTCGCCTCGGCCTCCAACACTGTTCAAAACGCACTGAATAATGCATTGCTCTACACCGCCGCGCATTTCAAAGTCGACGACATTCTTTACAACAATCGGGCTGGATTTCAAGAGGCCGTACTCCAACACGTCACCGAACTGGCCGACCAGGAACAGCTTGGTATTTCCATCGACCATTGTGATGTGGACAGTATACCGCCACGGCAATTGAAGTACTTTTTCGACCAAGTCACCGCAGCTCGTGAGAACCGCAATAAAGTCCTCTACGAAGCGCATTCGCACGAAAACCAAGTCACCAACAATGCTACTGCACAAGCTTTTACCATCACCAATCTGGCCATCAGCGCACGCGCACGCTATGTTCAATCCGTTGAGGCTGATGCGAAGGCGTTCAGTGCCTTGCTGCCGAATTACAGGATCAATCCCAGTTTGTTTGAACAACAACAATTAGTGGAGGTCATGGGCAATGTACTCACGAATGTGCAGGACAAATTCTTTTTGCCCGAACGACTCGATGGCAAAACCCGCGAACTTCGGCTATTGCTGAACCGCGAGCCGCCTCAGCAGAAAACTGGAGCGCAAATGCAGTAATGGCGCTGTTACAATGAGTTAACAATTTTTTAGTCTATGCAAGTCACATCGCTTTTGAGCCAACACGAACACGACGCGGAATGCGGCTGCAACCACGATCACGAACATTCTGTCGTGCATCTCTGGCAGGCGGTCGTGGGCGTTGTTCTCGTCATCAATGCCTTTTTAGTGGACTGGCTTTTTAATCAGGGTGGCACCATCGCCAGCGCCAGCGCGTGCATCGGCTCGATTATCCTTGGCTACCCCATTGTTGTCACCGCCATCAAGGACTTGCGCATCGGTCGTTTGAGCATCAACGAACTCGTCGCCATTGCCGTGTCGGCGGCGTTTGCATCCGGCGATTACAAAACCGCCGGCGTCGTGGCGTCTTTCATGCTCATGGGAGAACTCATCGAAACCCGCACCGCTGAAGGTGCGCGCGCCTCAATTGAATCGCTCATCAAACTCACACCCACCAAGGCGCGCCGCATCAAAAAGGACGGCAGCGAGGAGGAAGTGGCTGCCAGCGAACTCGCCATCGGCGACGTGATTCGCATCCGTCCCGGCGACAATGTGGCGGCAGATGGCGTCATCGTCAGCGGCCAGGGTTCTTTCAATCAGGCCACCATCACTGGTGAATCGTTGCCGGCGGACAAAAGACCGGGTGACGAAGTTTTTGCCGGCACGCAAAATCTCACCGGCGTTCTGGAAATCAAGGTCAGCCGCGCCGGCGAAGACACAACACTGGGCCGTGTGCGCGGACTGATTTTGGCCGCCGAAAAAACCAAACTGCCCATTATGAAAATCGTGGACCAATACATGGGCTTTTATACGCCACTGGTGTTGGTAATCGGCGCGCTTGTTTGGGCGTTTACGCACGACCTGACCCGCGTCATCGCCGTGTTTGTCATCTCCTGCCCGTGCGCGTTCATTCTGGCAACGCCCACTGCAATGGTTGCCGCGCTCTCGGCCGCCGCGCGACTTGGCATTTTGATTAAAAATGTGGCGGACATCGAAACTGCCGCAAAAATCAATGCCTTCATTTTCGACAAAACCGGGACTCTCACCACCGGACAACTCGCCGTCAGTCGCCTTGCACCGGCAGGTGAAACCAAGCCCGCCGAACTCTTGCGCCTCGCTGCCTCCGCGGAAAAATACAGCAACCATCCAACAGCCAAAGCGCTCGCTCAACTTGCAAGCGAAGCCAATGTCCCGCTTATCGAACCAAAGGACTTTACTGAAACCGCCGGGCGCGGTGTCAAAGCGCAAGTTAATGGCTCAACTGTGCTTGTGGGCCGCGCGCAATGGCTCAAGGACAACGGCGTTGCGGAGGATTTTTTGAAGTCCGTTGACCTTAATGAAACTGAAGGCTGGAGCTTGATTTTCGTGGCGCGCGATGGCAGGTGCGTCGGCTGGGTCGGCTTGCAAGACAAAACCCGGGCCGAGGCAAAGGAATCACTCGCCGAGCTCAAGGAAGCAGGTGTTCGCCGTATCGCGATGATTTCCGGTGACCGCCAGGCCGTGGCGACCCGCGTGGCCGCTGAAATTGGTTGTGAAGAGGCGAAAGGCGATTGTCTGCCGCAGAACAAGGTTGAGTTTGTGCGCAGTGTGAAATCGAAAGGCTATCGTGTGGCCGTCGTTGGCGATGGCGTGAACGACGCCCCGGCGCTGGCGGCGGGCGACATCGGCATTGCGATGGGCGCGGCAGGCAGCGAAGTTGCGATTCACAGCGCAACGATTGCATTGATGAACAACGATCTTCGCCGGCTGCCGTTTTTGGTGAAACTCTCGCGCAGCACGCGCGCGGTCATCAACCAAAACTTTGCGTTTGGCACGCTGTTCATCATTGGCGGGTTGACACTTGCATCGCTTGGTTATCTGCATCCAATTATGGCTGCGGCCTTGCACGTCACCGGATCGCTGATTGTGGTTTTTAACAGCGCCCGGCTCGTGCGCAAAGGCGAGGAACTGGAGCATTTTCTTCCTGAACCGGTTGAGCCGCCGCGCCAGGCTTCCGGCCAACTGACGCCGAAGATGGCATAGTTGTTGCACCATTTGCCTGACCTATGCCAGTCGCCAAACTAAATCCGCAATCGCAAGTTGGAAATCAAAAATCCGGCGAGGTCATTGTGTCTGTGCGCGGACTGACGAAAGTGTTCAAGGATTTCTGGAATCGTCCCAAGGCGCGAGCGGTGGACAATGTGGATTTCGATGTGCGGCGTGGCGAAGTTTTTGGACTGCTCGGGCCAAATGGCTCCGGAAAATCCACGACGGTGAAACTATTGCTCGGATTGCTTCATCCGACGAAGGGACACATCGAAGTTTTCGGCCATTCACCACGGCACGTGCAGACAAAATCGCGTATCGGCTATTTACCGGAGGAATCGTATCTCTACCGCTACCTCGACTCGCGCGAAACGCTGAATTTTTTTGGGAACCTCTTTCGTCTGCCCAAGGGCGAGCGCAAAAATCGGGTGGACCAATTGCTCGAAATGGTCGGCTTGGGGAAAACCCTGACGCGCGTGGTTGGCGAATTTTCAAAGGGAATGCAACGCCGCATTGGTCTGGCGCAGGCACTCATCAATGATCCTGACCTTGTCATTTTGGACGAGCCTACTTCCGGTCTTGACCCGATCGGCTGCCGTGAAGTGAAGGATTTGATTCTCGCGATGGCGCGGCGCGGGAAGACGGTGATTTTATGCAGCCATTTGCTTGCGGATGTTGAAGATGTTTGCGACCGCGTGGTGATTTATTACGGTGGCAAAATTCAGGCGATGGGCACATTGAAGGAGCTGCTGTCCAAGCCGGATACACTGCGCATCACAACGCCGGTGTTGCCGCGTGAAACGTTGGAACGCGTATTGGAAATCATCCACCACGATGCAGCCGCTGACAGGGTACGCGTGGATAATCCGACGCAAAATCTGGAAAGTTATTTTCTCGATGTGGTGCGAAAAGCGCGTCAGGCCGCCTCCGAAACGAGCGGTGCGGTCTCCGGTGCGCGCGTGGCAGAATATTTGCGCGGCGGTGCCGAAGAAAAATCATCAACGGAGAAAATTCTGGAACGCCTGGCTTTGCCGGAAGCAGCGCGACCAGCCACCGCATCGCAACCTGCACTCCAGGCGGGGCCAAAAACAGACGAGAAGAAACTTGAAGCCTTGACAAAAGTTGCAGGGGCGGCTTCACCACCAGCCAAACTTGCGCCTCTGGCTGAACAGGAACAGCCGGTGGATCTATCCAAAGCAGATGAGAAACTGTCGTCGCTGCTGGAAAAGCCTAAATAATCCCGGATCAACAGTGTCTCACTCCACCGGAATTAGTCGATAAATGCAAAGATTGCTCGCCATTGCCTGGTTGACGTGGAAAGCCGCATTTCGGTTCCGGCTTTTTCTTGTCGTTGCCGCATTATTGCTGGCGGCGGTGGTTGGGCTGCCTCTTTTGCTCCAAGACGATGGCACGGCGCGGGGATTCACACAGATTCTGATTACTTACACATTAAGCGCCATCACCACGTTGCTTGGGCTTTCGACACTTTGGCTTTCCTGCGGCACGCTGGCGCGGGACATTGAAGAATGTCAAATACAAGTCGTCGCGACGAAACCCATTGCGCGCTGGCAAATCTGGCTGGGTAAATGGCTCGGCATCATGTCGCTCAACGCGGCGTTGCTGGCATTGTCAGGCGCAAGCGTTTACGGCCTGTTGCAATGGCGTGCAAATAAATTACCGGCAGCGGAACAGGAAGTTCTGCGCACGCAAGTGCTCGTGGCGCGTGGGGTTGCGAATGCGTCAAATCACAAAGCGGAAATTGACACCCAGACGGAACAACTGTTACAGGAACGATTGCAACAAACTCACGTTGCGAATGCGGATTTGTCGGAAGTGCGGCGACAGATTCGCCAGTTGGTCAAGGCGAATTATCAACTTGTGCCGCCGGCTTATACTCGCAGATGGCAAATTGATCTGGGGTTTGTCAAAAACTTCCTGCACAACCAACCGTTGCAGTTGCGTGTGAAATTCAATTCGGCGGAAAGAAGTGAGTCCGGCACGTTTGTTGGGTTGTGGCAGGTCGGTGTGCCGGGAACGACCAAATTTTGGCGCAGCACGCCGATGAGTCTGTCACCGGACACTTATCACGAGTTTGAAATCCCTCCGGACCTCTTTGACAGCAAGGGCGTGCTGACGATTGATTTTTTGAACGCCAATAACACATCACTTCTGTTCCCGATCGAGGACGGGATGGACGTGTTGTATCCCGAAGGCGGCTTTACGCTGAATTTTGCCCGCGGGCTGGCAATTATTTTTTGCTGGATGGCTTTATTAACGACGATTGGACTGGCTTCGGCGAGTTTTCTGTCGTTTCCAGTCGCCACATTTTTTTCCCTGGCCATGCTGGTGGTTGTGTCCTCCAGCGGAACAATGGCAGACGTAGTGGCAAACGGCACGGTCATGGGCGTCAACGAAGAGACGGGTGCGGTGGGACATTTCGTCGCCGATGTAGTATTAATCCCGCTTTTCAAGGGACTTTTGGCCGTCGTTAATGTGGTGAAAAATTTCTCGCCGATTGATTCATTGAGTACCGGACGCGCCATTACATGGAGTGAATTGGGCGCGGCGTTTGGGCAAATCGTGCTGCTGTTCGGCGGAATCATCGGACTGATTGGCATGGCCCTGTTCAACCGGCGTGAACTGGCCACAGCACAAGGAAATCAATGAGCCATCGCCTCAAAAAAATCCTTCTGTTGCTGCTGGCTGTAGCACTGCTCGCCGGAGCCAGTCAGGTGCAAAAATCACTGAATCGTGACCGCAAACAGCTTGATTTGACAAACATGGAGCCGCTTAAAAATGCGCCGCCATTGCTGGCATTTACAACAGTGGCGTTGGGCGGTTTTCGAGGATTGATTTCCAACTTTCTGTGGATTCGAGCCAATAATCTGCAACAGGAGGACAAATTTTTTGAAGCGGTACAACTGGCTAATTGGATCACGGATTTGGAGCCGCATTTCGCGCAAGTTTGGGCGTATCAAGCCTGGAACATGGCTTGGAATATATCAGTCAAGTTTAGTGATTTTAACGACCGCTGGCGCTGGGTGCAGCGCGGTATCGAATTGTTGCGTGATGATGCCTTGCGTTACAACCCTGACGACACGCTCATTTACTTCAACCTGAGCTGGATTTTTCAAAGCAAAATGGGACAAAACACCGACGACGCAAATCAATATTACAAGGCGCAATGGGCCGGGGAAATGACGCCGTTTTTCGGCCCAAACGGAACGAATCTGGACGAATTGACAAATCCACAAACTCCCGAAGCCCAAACACGTGCCAAATTGTTGCGCGAAAAATATCAAATCGACCCTGTCTTTGCGGAAAAAGTGGATGACAAATGGGGCCCGCTCGACTGGCGGATGCCGGAAACGCATGCCATTTACTGGGCCGCGCTCGGTTTGGAAAAGGCGAAGGAAAACCCCACAAAAGTGGATCCATCCAATTCGACCAAGCTCCGCCGCGTTATTTATCAGTCATTGCTTCAGGCGTTTTACCATGGGCGGCTTGTCATCAATCCGTTTGACAAAACGTATGAGCTTTACCCGAATCTTGATCTGGTCTCCAAGGTCAATGACGCCTACGAAACAATGTATGCCGAAGAACCCGATACCGGCCAGAGGGATGGCATCCAAACAGCTCAGCGGAATTTTCTGGGCGAAGCCGTTTATTTTCTTTACGAAGACAATCGGATGGCTGAAGCCGCAAAATGGTTTCGTTATCTCTGCCAGAAATATCCCGACAAGTCTGTAGTCGGCGGCCCAGATATCCCGCCGTCACAAATGACCCTCGACCAGTTCGCCATCACGTTTGTGCAGGAAGATGTCAACGAGACCTCGCAGGAACGAACGACAGCAGCAATCGAAGGATTGCTCACACGAGCATATTATGCTTTGGCCATCGGAGACGACGACCGTTATGCCGGTTTCAGATTGCTCGCCAGCAAAGTTTACGAGCGTTATCAGTCAAAACTCAACTATGCCAACGGGCCACAGCGTACCGGGCTGCCGCCATTCGCCGATATCAATCGCACTGTACTGAATCAATTGCTTGATCCAAAACAAGGAACATCCTACGCCATGCGTGCGGTTATTCGCACTCAACTCGGTCTGCCGGCGGAATCCAATCTGCCACCTGCGTCTGCCATTTCAACCAACGCGCCACCGAATGTTTCAACGAGCACAAACACGGCCATTGTGCCCGGCAAATAATTTTCGACGCCGTCCGCTAACCCGCGTAAGTTGTTCCTTCCGTGACGAAAGAAAATCTCAATAGTCGTCAGCCCACAGGGACAAAGCTGTTTCCACCGCGCCGGAGTGCGAGCGCGGCGGGTGGGCGCGGCAAAAGTACGCTTCGCGTCAGTCTGATTTCACTCGGCTGCGCAAAAAACCTCGTGGACGCCGAAATCATGCTCGGCGCGCTACTTAAAGATGGCATTGAAATCATCAACGACGCTTCACAAGCCGACGCCATCATCGTCAATACCTGCTCGTTCATTGATTCCGCACAGGAGGAAAGTGTGGATACCACTCTCGAATTTGCTGAAATTCGCGCAGCAAAAAATCGCGGCCAGAGCCTCATTGTTTCCGGCTGCCTGCCACAGCGTTTCCGCGACGAACTGCCGAAACTCCTGCCTGAAGTGGACGCGTTCATGGGCATTGATCAGGTCACGCAAGTCTCGGAAATCGTCAGACAAGCCGTTGCCCGCCGGGCCGAAAAAGTTCAAAGTTCACCCGTCTTCGCTGGGCTTCGCCGAGGCAAGAAGTTCAAAGTTCGAAGTCCAAAAGCTAAAACCGCATCCACGCCGTTGTTGGATATTGCCGCTCGTCCGACCTTTATCCCGGATTTCGCCACACCACGCTTCCGTCTCACCCCGCGCCACTTCGCCTATGTCAAAATTGCCGAGGGCTGCAATCATCCTTGCAGTTTCTGCATCATCCCGCGGATGCGCGGTTCGCATCGCAGCCGCCAACAGGCGGACATCGTCGCAGAAGCGAAGGCGTTGATTGCCGATGGCGTAAAGGAAATCAATCTGATTTCCCAGGACTCAACTTACTACGGCCTTGACTTGCGCCCACACCACACCCGCGCGGTTTCATCGCCGGAAAAATTTTCATCGGCAACCAAAGCGCTTCCAACCGACTCCACAACCATTTGCACCCTGCTGCGCGAGTTGAACTCGCTCAAGGGCGACTTCTGGATTCGCCTGCTTTACACGCATCCGGCGCATTGGACAGACGAACTCATCCAGACCATCGCCGAATGCCCGAAAGTCGCACGCTACGTGGACATTCCCCTCCAGCACATCCATGAAAACATACTCCAGCGGATGCGGCGCGAAACCTCGCAACAATACATTATTGATCTCATCCAAAAAATCCGCGCCGGCGTGCCGGGCATCGCTCTGCGCACGACGTTTATCGTTGGCTTCCCGGGCGAAACCGAAGCGAGCTTCAACGCGCTGCTCGATTTTATCCACAAAACGAAGTTCGAGCGGCTTGGCGTATTCACTTATTCCCGGGAAGACGGGACGCTCGCGGGAAAAATGGCCGCGCAAATCCCCGACAAGATCAAAAAACAGCGGCGCGAACTGGCGATGACAGCGCAGCACAAAATCGCCCGGCGAGTTTCAGAATCCTTCGTTGGCCGCGAAATCAAAGTCCTGGTCGAAGGCCATGCCAGCGACAAACAACTCGCCAATGTATTTTCTTGGGAACACGGCCGGATTCGTAAGTCAATAATTCAAAACTCAAAACTCAAAACTCAAAATTACTTGATTTGTCGGGGAGAGGCCGACGCGCCGGACATTGACGGTCGGGTTTACGTGCGCGGCAAATTGCCAATTGGTAAATTTGCCTGTGTCAAAATCATCGGCCACACGGACTATGATTTGATTGCTGAACAAGCTTAATTGTTCTACAAAGGCCACGGATGGCCACTATTGTTTTCGACATCGAGACTTCCGCCCTGCCGCTCGACACTTTTGACGAGGCGCAGCAGGAATACCTGTTCCGCGAGGCCGAAAAAATCACCGACGCCATCGCCAAGGAAGCCAAGCGCGAAGAAATCGCCAAGTTCATGAGCCTGTGGCCGTTCACGTCGCAGGTCGTCTGTATTGCCATGTTGAACGCCGAGACCCAAGGCGGGCAGGTACTGTTCACGGCAGAAGATTTTGAGGAAGGTGAAGACGAAGCCGGCCCTGTAGAGTTCATGCCCTGTGCGGACGAATTCGAATTGCTCACAGCGTTCTGGGACGTCGCCAAGCATTACGACAGCGTTGTCACATTCAACGGTCGTGGGTTCGATGTGCCGTTCATTTATCTCCGCTCGGCGTTGCTCAACGTGCCCATCTCGAAAAAAAACTGGCTCGGATACCGCTTTGCCACCGAACCGCATTGCGACCTGGCGGAACAATTAACATTTTATTCCGTCGGCGGGCGCAACGGCGCGGCGCGGCGATTCAACCTGGATTTTTACTGCAAGGCGTTCGGCATTGAATCGCCAAAAAGCCACGGCGTTACCGGCACGGATGTAGGCGCACTGATGGCCGAAAAGAAATTCCGCGAGATCGCCGAATACTGCCTGCGCGACGTCCACGCAACAGTCGAGCTTTACAAAATCTGGAAGGAAAGGCTGGCGGGGATAAAATGAAAATCTCTCGACAGAAATTTATTAAGAGACAGAGTCAATCCATGAAACTTGGCAGAGGATTTACCCTGATTGAATTGCTTGTGATCATTGCGATCATCGCCATCTTGGCCGCTTTGTTGTTGCCGGTCTTGTCTGTGGTGAAAGCACGGGCCAAGCGAACGACTTGTTTGAACAATCTGAAACAGATCAATCTGGGCATCCACCTATATGCCGGGGACAATGGCGATACGTTGCCCAACACGGGCCCCGGCACTTATATCACCTACAAAGAGGTCGTAAAAGGCTACGTCGGCCTGCACGGGCCGTCGTCGCCGCAAGACAAGGTTTTTGCCTGCCCGGCAGACACATTTCTCTATATTGACTCTTCCCTTGCCTATGTGCCACAGGGCCAGCACGAGCAGTGGACTTATGATTTTTCGAGTTATGATTTTAACGGCGCGAATCTGCTCACCACCAACTATCCCCATTTCGCTGACAACGGGATTCTGCCAGGTATCGGCGGCCAAAAACTCAGTACGGTTAAAAATCCTGCCAAAACAGTTTTGGTTGCGGAAGCATCGGCCCTCCTGCCCTATTCATGGCATCAGCCGAAACCGCCAGCACCCGGCGGTCTGCCGATATTCAACGATGCTAGAAATATGGTCAGTTTTGCGGACAACCACGTCAGCTACATCAAGATTTACTGGAACAGTACGCTTAGTTATCCCAATGGGGGCATTTTCGGTCGCGGCTTATTACGATCCGCCGGCGGGATATGATTACAAATGGAGTGGAAATTAGGCGACAGTATTTGCCTTAAATCTTTCCCGATATGAACCTACTTGTCTGCTTCGCATTGAAAGAAGAAGCCGCGCCGTTCCGAAAAATAGCGGCGGGCACGGTGGCCGCGGCGCAAGCCACTTCAGTACTCGTCACTGGCATCGGGCGCAAAAACGCGGAAAAATCCGCGCGTGAGTTTCTCGCCACCAATTCACCAGAGCTGGTGCTGACCTGCGGTTTCGCCGGCGGACTGAATCCGGATTTAAAACTTGGCGAAGTCGTTTTTGAAACAGATCCCTTTTTCAGTAGGAGTCGAGGTAACGAGACGCAAATTAAAAAGAATTTAGAGACTCCTCACGTCGTCTCCTACGAAAAATTACTCGCCGCCGGCGCAAAACCGGCCAAGTTTTTCTGCGCTGATCGTATTGCCACAACCGTTGCCGAAAAGAAAAAATTGCGCGCGGAAACCGGCGCGGATGCGGTGGAGATGGAATCGGCGGCCATTCACGCCGTCTGCCGCGAGCGCGGAATTCCCTGTGCCACGGTGCGCGTGATTTCAGACACGGCAAACGAAGATTTGCCTCTGGATTTCAACCAGCTTTTCAAACCGGACAAGAGTCTGGATTACGGCAAGCTGGCGTGGATGGTTGCGAAGTCGCCGGGGAAAATTGGCGCGTTGTTGAAGTTGCAGAAACAAACCCGGTTCGCGGCGGAACGGCTGGCCGTGGTGTTGGCAAAGCTCATTTGAAGCCGCAGAGCGGCGACCGAAAATAGCCCGCAGTTTCAACTGCGGGTAAAAAGCGCAAAAATAAACCGAGTCCCGGCAGGGACGAAAGAGGCATCCATTGTTGATTTTCTGCCGCCCCTTCGGGGCTCGGAATCATTTTATGCGAGAAACCCACGGTTAAAACCGTGGGCTATTGTCTTCCGCGCCTCCGGCGCTGTTTGCGGATTTATTTGGTGACCGTTTCCGATTGATTGGTTGGTGGCGGCGCGGATTTTTCCTTTGCGTGCTGGCTGTAACTGATGAACGCTGCGCCAGCCACGATCAAAATAACACCCATCCAGCGTACTCCCGACACGTTTTCGCCCAAAAACCAGATGGCGGCAAAAGTGGCAAATACGAAACTCAATCCCGTCAGCGGCCAGAGAAAGCTGATATCGCTCTTCGACATCAAAATCAGCAGACAAACAAAAAATAATGCTTCAAAAAAAACGCCGAGCAAAATTTGCGGATTCGTCGCGCCAGCCTTGCAGACACGAAGAATTTCACCGGCGGTGACGCCGTTTATGTCGCCGATGTGGGTCATCCCTTTTTTCAGCAATACGACGCCGGTGGATTCAAAAGTAAGGCCGACCAGCAAAATCAAAAGCAGTTTGAGCATATT
>Ga0182027_10006390_pt1 | contig 17663 bp, 16 predicted proteins | sample 712E1DmetaG_FD_121300 | JGI IMG/M metagenome (GOLD analysis project Ga0182027, IMG submission 121300) | Permafrost microbial communities from Stordalen Mire, Sweden - 712E1D metaG (Illumina Assembly) | ecosystem: Environmental > Terrestrial > Soil > Wetlands > Permafrost | place: Sweden... | reverse complement strand
TTGCGCGAGGCGCTTTTCCAAAGCGCGCGGGCGGAAGGGGCGCGCGTTCACAACGGCGGCACTTACGTCAACATGGAGGGGCCGGCTTTCAGCACGCGCGCCGAATCGCTCGCCAACCACCGGCAGGGCTTCGATGTCATCGGCATGACCAATTTGGGCGAAGCCAAATGCGCGCGCGAGGCGCAAATCGCCTACGGCACCATGGCCATGGTCACAGACTACGATTGCTGGAAGGCGGACGAAGCGCACGTCACGGTGGAAATGATTCTCGCCAATTTGCTCAAAAACGCCGAACAGGCCAAGGCGATCATCGCCCGGACGCTGACGCGAATTCCCGCCGAGCCGGGCTGTTCCTGCCATAGCGCCTTGCGCAACGCGATCATGACCGACCGGAAACTGTGGCCGGCGAAAACCAGGGCCGAATTGGAATTGCTGGTCCGGGGAAGCGGGTGACTTTTCCGCGGCGTTCACGGAGCGCCGCCGCCGGCCAGGGTTCTACCGCGCCGTCTGGGGAACGCCGTTGGTGAGGGCGTTTTGCGCGGCTTGGTTGAGATTGCGCGCGAGCCGGTCCTTGAGGACGGAATACATTTTATTGGTGACAGCATCGAGGGCGCGCTGCGATTCGTCGAAATGGTTGAGGGCCAGTTGGAGCCGGGCCAGATGGATGAGGACGCCCTCGCGTTCCACCTCGTCGTGCGCGATTTTCAGACACTGGTTCCAGGCCGCCAGGCCCTCCTGCAGGCGCAGGGGGCGGATGCCGTAAAAACATTGCGCGTAATCGGACGCCAGGATGAAATTATCAGGATCCAGCCTCATGGCCTTCCGGTAGAGCGCGAGGGAGGTGTCGAAGACCTCCTGTTCGGAAATCTTCCAGTACTCCTCCGCGTCGGTGCGGCACATATAGACGCAAGCCGCCAAATTGTGATAATAGAGGGGCTGGCTGGGGTCCAGGGCGATGGCTTTGGAGTAGCACTCGAAGGCCTTCTTGACGTTGGTGTCCTCGTAGTAGTCGCCCAGGTTGTTCCACACGGCCGGATTGTTCGGGGCGAGTTGGCTGGCTTTTTCCCACTGCGCCAGCGCGCCTTCGGGGTCGCCGGATTGATGGAGGAAGCTGCCGTAGGCCAGGCGCGCGCGGACATAATCGGGATGATGCTGGAGAAAGGCCTCGTAGTCCTTTTTCACCCCGTCCAGGCGTTCCCGGACGCGCAGGCTCAGGGAGAGTTGCGCCTCGTTTCGGCCCGCGAGGGTGGCCGCGCCCGCGGCATCGGACCATTTTTCAATTTCCTCCACCGCCGTGTCGTCCTCGGCTTCCAACTGGCGGAATTCCTTTTCGACGGGATCCCTGGGGTCGGGGACCTGGATGGAAATGCCTGTTTTCTCCTGCACCGCGTTGCTGACGGCGGCGGGCGTATTGGTGGAAACCACGGCGGCCAATAATGCGGCTAATAAATCACTCATAACACAAACGGGTTACGAAGCCAGCGGGTCGCGGTGTTTGACAGCTTCGTGCTGCTTCACCAGATAGTCGCACCAGTCGTCCAGCCCGGCGCCGGTCTTGGCGGAAAGCTCGAACAGGCGCGCATGGGGCGCGATGTGGCGGATGTTGGCGGTCGCCGCCTCGCGCTGGAAGTCGCAGGCGCGGTCCAGGTCCAGCTTGCTCACGATGACAACGCCGGCCAGGTGGAACATGGGCGGGTATTTCAGCGGCTTGTCCTCGCCGTCGGCGACGGACAACAGCACGACGCGCAGGTCCTCGCCCAAATCATAGCTGGCCGGGCAGACGAGGTTGCCGACGTTTTCGATAATGAGGAGGTCCAGCCCGACCGTATCCAGTTGTTTGACAGCGCGGGCCACCATGTCCGCTTCGAGATGGCAGACCGTGCCGGTGTTGATCTGAACGACCGGCGCGCCGGACTCGCGCAGGCGGCGGGCGTCGTTGTCGGTGGCCAAGTCGCCGACGATGACGGCGGTCTTGAGGCGCTTGCCGAGGCGGCGGATGGTTTCGCCAATCAGGGTCGTTTTTCCCGAGCCGGGAGAGGAGAGGACATTGATGACGAGAATCCCGCGCGCGCGGAAGAAGCCGCGGTTGCGTTCGGCGAGGCGGTCGTTCTTTTCGAGGATGGCGTGCCGCAGATCCAGGGTCTGGCGCTCCTCCGCGCCCGGTTCGGACGGATGATGATGGTGCGGATGATCGTGGCCGTGGTCGTGATCGTGTCCGTGTCCGTGGTCGTGGCCATGGTGCTGGTGCTCGTGTTCCCCGTGGTCCTGGTGGCCGGGGCCGGAAACCGTTACGGGAATTCCCGCCGGCAAACCGCAGCCGCAATCTTCACACATGATCCACCTCCATCCAGGGGTAAGAGTGGATTAAGATTAAGATTAGGATTAAGATTAAGATTGGGCCGCGGCTTTCACACATGGTCCACCTCCATGGAACTCAATTCCAGTTCCCGACCGGCGCGAAGTTCGCCGCTGGGGACGCCGCAATCGGGGCACTCGGCATAAAAATTTTCGGACACAAACTCCCGGCGGCAGGCGGCGCACCAGAATCGCGCCGGCACCTCCTCAATCGTCAGCAGGGCGCCTTCGGCGGCCGTTCCGGGTGTGATAGCTTCAAAGGCGAACTGGAGCGCGTCGGGCACCACACCGCTGAGGACGCCAATGCGCAGGCGGATTTCGTGGACGCGGGCGGCCCCGGCCAGCCGGGCTTCCCGCAAGGCTTGATGGAGCGCGCTTTGCATGATGGACAACTCGTGCATCAACCTAAATCTTCTCCGCCTTTTCGTAAACCACCATTTCGCCGCGGCCGCGGAGGTCCGAGGGGTGGTAGCGCGGAATGGGCATTTCCAGTTGCTTGAACTCAACCGGCGCGACTTTTTTGTCCACCAACCCGACGGCGACCGCCACGCCATAGATGATGGCTTCCGGACGCGGCGGACACCCGGGGATGTAGAAATTGACCGGAATGACTTTTTCCACCGGGCCGAGCACCGCGTACGTGTCGTGCCAGATGCCGCCGCCGCAGGCGCAGCCGCCGATGGCAAAGACCAGCTTGGGCGCCGGCATCGCTTCGTAGGCGCAGCGCAAGGCCCGCGCGGTGGCGCGCAAGGCCGGCCCCTGGCAAAGCATGACATCCGCGTGGCGCGGGGAGCCGACCAGCTTGATGCCGAAACGCTCGACATCATAATAGGGCGTCAGGACGTTGAGCACCTCGATGTCGCAGCCGTTGCAGCCGCCGCTGTTGGCGTGATAGACCCAGAGCGAGCGGCCGAACATTTTTTGGCACAGATTCTTGAGCATGGCGGTTCAATCCAGTTGGATCTTAATGTCCTCCACCGCCGGCTCGTTTTCAAGGCAGGCGCGGGAGCGGAAGATCCAGCGTTCGTTGTCCAGATCGTCAAAGCGGTAGCCTGTGAGCTTGAGTTTTTCCAGGGGCGAAGATTCCTTGAAACAGCGCCCGCAGCGCTGGCAGGTGCTCATAAACAAATCCAGCCGTTGGCGGAGGTCGCCGATTTTTGGGGTGGCCGTCTCGAACTCATGGCTCATGGTGATGGCCTTCTCCGGGCAAACATCCGCGCAGCGTCCGCAATAGGTGCAACGCCGGCCCAGATACTGGAGGATGCGAATTTCCTGGCAGACATCAAACACCAGGATTTCGCGCGCCGGACAGTTGTTCGCGCAGCCCGCGCAGCCGATGCACTTCCGCGCGTCGAAGATAGGCCGGCCGCGGAAGTTCTCCGCCACGGGCCGGGGCTGCGCCGGATAATCCAGGGTCACGCAGCCGGCGTTGAGGCCGACCATCGCTTCTTTGAATTTGCTCAACATGGACATGAATGTTCCTCCATCAGTAACCGTAAGCCGCCAGGGCCAGGGCCGCGAACGCCACCGCCAGCAATCCCGCGAAGTATCGGATGGCCTGGTCAATCCGGTAGCGCGCATGAGTGGCGGCGACGGCCGTCACCAAGAGCACCAGCGCCAGCACTTTGGCCCAGAACAGCAGCCAGCCCAGCGGGAAGGCCAGTCCCGATCCCCAGGGCGCGAACAGCGCGACAAACAACCCGCTGTGGATGACCAGCCGCGCCATTTGCGCGTACTTGAAAAGAGCCAGCTTGGGGCCGGAGTATTCCACCAGCGGCCCTTCCATGATTTCCGTCTCCGCCTCGGAGATGTCGAATGGCATCCGTTGCACAAACGCCTGGAAGGAAAGCGCCATCACCGCCAGCACGATCAGGCCCGACCACGGAATGCCTTCGGCGGCATAAACCGAGCCGTTCAAGACGGCATCGAGCCGGAAGGAGCGCGCATGGACCGCGCCGATGAGCAGGGCGATGGCAAACAACGGTTCCAGGGCGATCATCGTCATCATCTCCCGGCCGATGCCGAGCAGCGAATAGGTGGACCCCGCCGCCAAGCCGCCGAGCAAGGTGCAAATTCCGCACAAGGTCAGAAGGTAGATGAGTAAGATCACGTCGCCCGATCCATTCATCGGCGCGGGAAAACCCATCGGCACCAGGCAGGCCGCCGTCAGCGCCGCCGCCAGCGACAGCCGGGCAACAAACCGCTGCATGCCCGGCGATTCGCCCGATTCAATGTCCTCCTTGCCGAGCAACTTGAGCAAGTCAAAGTAAGGCTGCCACAGGGGCGGACCCCGGCGCGATTGCAGGCGCGCGGTGACTTTCCGCAGCACCCCTTCGCACAACGGCGCGACGAGCAACACCGCGCCGACGTTGGCCAATCCGCCTGCGATCATCCATATCATAACGCATCAAAATAGGTATCGGATCGCCAAGACACCGGCCATCTTTTGGCAATTCCTTGTCTGAAATTGCAGAATGTATTGGAGGGGCCGGGGGTTCTCAAGTCTGCCTTCTGACTTGTTCCTTCTTCTCTTCCAACTCGGCCTGGAACGTTTTGCGTTCGCTGACCAGTTGTTTTTCAATCTGCGCGTACGCCTCCGCGTCGCCTTTGGCGGCGGCGGCGCCCAGTTCGCCTTTGAGAAAGATTTCGCGCTCGGCGATCTTGGCGGCGTACTTGGAATTCAGCTCGGCCAACTGCTTCTTTTGTTCGTCGCTCAATTTCGTGCCGGGGGCGCTTTTGCCCAGGCGTTCCATAGCCAGTTCGTAAGAGGATTTCATGGGTTCAACGGGTCGTGATTTTTCATTTTTTCTTCCAGGGCATGCCGGGAAATTGCGCCGGGGCGGGCGGCGGCGGCTTGGGCCGGGCGGCTTCCAGGGCTAAACAGGCCCCCAGCGCGGCGAACAGCGCCGCTTTGTCCGGCAACCGAATCAACGTCATGTCTTTATGGAGCAGGCCAAATCCCTCGTTGAAGACTCCCCGGCCATTGAGCACGCAGGCGTCCGTCCGGCTTTCCTTCATCTGGTCCGCCCCGCGGGCCGCGGCCTCCCTCTCTCCCTGCGGCTCCAACTCATATTTCCAACCCGCCAAAAACGCGTTCGGAAACCAGCCGCGCAATTCCCGGATGATTTTCGGGGTCGGCTCCAATTCCGCCAGCAGCCCTTCCGCGCGCGTCGGAATTTTCGCCGCTTTGATTTCGCGCAATTCGCCCGCCGCCGTGCGCTCCCATACTTTGCCAAAGGTGAAATCGCTCACGGCCGCCGCGTGAAAGACCGCTCCCACCTCCGGCGAGGCCAAAGCGGCCAGGCGCCGGCGCAAATCCGCAGTGGTGGTGAAGGTTTGCCGGCGTTGCGCCCTGGCGGCCGGGGGACAGGTGGAATAATAGCCGGTCAGCAACTCGACCTCGTGTCCGAGGCCGGCCAGGTAATCCGCCAGGCCGGAACCCAGCGCGCCGGTGGAGAAATTGGTCAGTCTCCGCACCTCGTCCAGTTCTTCATACGTCGGCCCGGCTGTCACCACGCATTTCATAACATAATAAATCTTCTTGATAGAGTGTCACCGCCTCCCGCGCCGCTTTGGTGTGGCGGGCAGCAACGGGGCGGTGAGCTTCCCGTACAGCGAAAACAGAAACTCCACGCGCTCGCGGTCGGAGCGGAAGGGGCCGGAGCGGTAGCATTTCTCCACGGCGCAGTCCAGTTCTGCGTGGGCTTGTGACAATGCGGGCGGCATGGCGAGAGGGTCGTAAAGGTCGGCGAGGGTGGCCGTGCCGCGCGGCGGCAGATGAGTCCGCCGTGCCGCAAGAACGGCCATCCCCTTTTTCGCCACATGCTGGCGCTGCTTGGAAGTCACACTCGGCCAGGGGAAATTGTTATAGACGATTTCGCTGGAATATTGATAATCCGACTTCATCCGGCCGCCCGTATAACGCATCCACGCCATGTGCATGACCGAGGAAAGAACGCCGAATTCATACAAACCCGCATCAGGAATAATCAGTGAACTTCCGTTGGCGATGACGGCCGGTCTGAGAAAACCAAGCGGCATATAGGGTCGCCCCTCTGAGGACACTTTTGGCACCAGCAGATATTCGGTCTTTGGTTGACGAATCTCCCCAAAGAGGGAAGGCGTTGCGGCAAGTCTGACAGTCTCCGGCCTGCCGCTTTTCAAACGTGCATGGCGCACCGCCTCAATCCTGGCTTGAACCAGTTTGCTGCCGCGAATGAGAGATGGGGAAGCGTCGGCCAGCCATAAGCACCATCGCTCGGTTCCATTCAAGAACTCCTCGCTGCCGACGAAGGGACGTATGAAAGGCTCCATTTCCGGCGTTTCAGCGAGTATTCCGGCGCGGGTTTCGCGGTTAAGAATCAGATTGCCAAGGCCCTTGTCCCCTTTGCGGCGGTCATATGCAATGCTGCCATAGTTGATTTTTGGAACATCGCAAATCGGCTGCAAACGGGTGAACAGCAACACGTCAACGGCATCCGCGAGATATGGATTGATTCTGGTGGCGGCTACCCTCATCGGCTCGGCCTTTGAATTCGCGTATTCAAAAATCACTTTGTCAGGCCGGTCGAAAGCCGCGAAACCGATAATGACAACGTGAACATGGGCCTTGCCTCTGGCTTCGCTCATCCAGGCGAAGCTGCGATGCGCAAAGTGAATATAGAGCGTCAATCGCCGGCGCAGACCGCGCCAAAAAACGCCCACCTGCTGCCCTTGGGTGATTGAATTTGTGGAAACATACGCGACGCGAATACCCGTATTCCGAATATAATCGCACGCCTTGACATACCAGCATGTCACATAATCCAGCACGCCGCTGCCCTTCTCGTTCTCCCAGACAAGCGCCATATCAGACTTTTGCGCGTCGTTCTTTTCCTTCATTCCTACGAACGGCGGATTGCCGAGGATGTAGCTGCACTTTTCCGGCCGCAGAACCTCTTTCCAATCGAGCCGCAGCGCGTTCTTGCAGTGAATGTGGGGCGATTTTTTCAGCGGCAGGCGCTGATACCATTGCCCAAACGCCTGCGACATTTTCAAGTTCATCTGGTGATCCATCAGCCAAAGAGCGACTTCGGCAATGCGAGAGGGCCATTCAATAATCTCTATGCCGTAAAACTGGTCCACGTTCACCTTCGACAGCTTGTTGATGTCGTCGAGCGTCATTTCTTTTTGGTTGCCGAAAATCTCTTGCAGCGTTTCCAGTTCCAATTGGCGCAATTCACGATAGGCGATGACAAGAAAGTTGCCGCAGCCGCAAGCAGGATCGAGGAAACGGAGATTGCAGAGCTTGTTCTGAAACTCCTGCAATCTGGCGCGGCGTCCTGTGGAGCGGTCGCCCTTGCGGCTTTCCAACTCCGACCGGAGCTCGTCCAGGAAGAGCGAGCGGATGACCTTGAGGATGTCCCGTTCGCTGGTGTAGTGCGCCCCGATCTGGCGGCGGTCTTTCGGCTCCATGACCGACTGAAAGAGGGAGCCGAAAATAGCGGGCGAAATGCGCGACCAATCCTTGCGCGTGCAGCCGAGCAGGGCGTTGCGCATGTCGGCGTTGAAATCCGCAAAGCCAAGCCGTTCCTTGAATAACTCTCCATCCACAAAAGGAAAAGAGGCGAGCGTTTCATCAAGATTCTTCTGCCGTTTTTCGGGCGGCGTGTTGAGGACCTCAAACAGCCGCGCGAGTTTTTCACCCAAATCCGAGCCGTCCGGCGCGGTGCGGTTTTCGATAAAAAGACGAAACGATTCAGGCTCGAAAAGCCGGGTGCATTGAGCGAACAGGCAAAAGAGAACGCGGACGAGAAACCGCTCCAGTTCGTGGCCGTTGTAGCCGCCGGCTTTCAGAGCGTCGTGAAGGTCGCCCATGATTGCAACGGCCTCCATGTTGATGGGGTCCTGTTCCTGAAACGTGTGCTGCTGATAGCCCGCAATGAAGGCGAATTCATGGACATGGAGGTAGAATTCGGACAGCGGAAATTCATGGGTGACGCCGCGCCGGTGGTCAAACAGCGGCAAATCGCCCGGTCCATCCGGCTCAAGATCTTGCAGCGCGATTCGCGCGAAATCGGATACTACCAGGTAACGCGGGATTTCGCCGCGCCGATTTTGAGTCGCAAGCTCGCGGATGTAATGGAACGCCTGCCATTGCGCTTTGTTGAGGTCCTGGCCGCGCGACTTGTGTTCCACCAGCAACTTGCCCGGCCACAGCAGATCAATAAACCCGTAGTCGCCCGCCAGGTTCCTGACCGGGGCTTCATACGCGGCAACCTCGCGGCGTTGAATGCCGAACACATCAAAAAACTCATTCCAAAAGGTCTGCTTTTCGGCGCTCTCGCTTTGGGCGCCGGCCCACTTCCGGGAGAACTTCAGGGCGCGGTCGCGGATTTCATTCCAACTGATCGGCATGGCTCAGGAGTTTGCATCCAGGAATTAGCCCGTCAAGGGTTGTTTCAGCCCCTAAAAGAAGGGTCTTTTCTGTCGCCTGTGGGACAGATTACAAAACTGTCATGTTTTGGCCGTTGTTTCTTCGGGCCTCGGGGCGCAGTCTTTCCTTATGAAACACCAGAATTATTTTTCTTATGTCGTGATGGCCGCCGGAATCGGATTGCTGACCTCCGGCGCTCATGCCCAAACCGCCCCGGCAACGGGGCCGTACAAAATTCTCAATATCACCCAGACCAACGGAACTGGCGGCATTGATTATGTCATTGCGGACAGCGAAGGCCGCCGTGCGTATGTTCCCCGAGGCAACCAGATCATGGTTTTTGACCTGGACACGTATAAGTGCATCGGCGCCATCCCCGGCACGGGCGGACATGGGGCGGTGGTGGACCCCAAGACGCATCACGGATTCAGCAGCAGCAATCCCATCTCGATGTTTGACTCGCTGACCCTGGAGCCGATCAAGAAAATCACGCCGCAAAGCAGCCCGGACGGCATCCTTTTTGAACCGGCGACCGAACGGGTCTATATTCTCAGCCACGGCACTCCCCAAGTCACAGTGATTGACCCCAAGGATGGCACCGTCGTCGGCACCATTGACATTGGAGGCGCAGCGGAGCAGGCCGTCAGCGATTTGAAGGGACATGTCTATGTTTGCATTGAAGACAAGGCCAGCCTTGCCGTCGTGGACGCCAACACCCTCAAGTTGACGGGGACTTACTCGCTTCAAGGCAAGGCCACCAGTCCGGCCGGCCTGGCCATTGACGCGAAAAATCATATCCTTTTTGCCATGTGCCGCCCCTCAACGTGTGTGATTCTTAGCGCCGACGACGGGAAGATCATCACCACCCTGCCCCTGGGCGGCGGCAGCGATGGCGGCGGATTCAATCCCAGCACCATGGAGGCCTTTAGCTCGCACGGCAACGGCACACTGACCATCATCAAGGAGAACAGTCCGACCAGCTTTGAAGTCGAGCAGAACGTGCAAACCAAATCGGGCGCCAAATGCTGCACACTGGATGCCAAGACCGGTCACATCCTTGTTACCGCCATTGAGGCCGTTCCCGCAGCCGCGGACGCGGCGGCTCCCGCAAATCCCCCGGCCGGCGCGGAACGCGGCGGACGGGGCGGACGGGGCGGCGGACGCGGCGGTCCGGGCCTCCTGGACCTCATCGTTGTGGGCCGGTAGAGGTTGCCTTACCAGTAATAAACCGGGCCGGAGCCAGACGCCGGCCCGTCATCGTCATCATCGTCATCGTTAGGTCTGCCGGGGCTTCCGCTGGTGCCGCTGGCCCGCGGCATCATCAGCCGGAAAGGCCGCCACTCCACATGGCCGTCGAACATCCCCACATTGCCTCCGGAAGGAAGCTTGCCCTTGACCAAATGTGAACTGGTGAAGGGAAGCGTCCCCGGCATATCCGGATCCAGAGTATGCGGAAGCCCGCTCCATGAAAAACTGTTCATCGCCGCCAGAGTGGCCGACAGGTTGCCGGGCAGGGTGATCGTGGCGCAGGCCAGGAGCGCCCGGCTGGCGGCGCCGATGGGGAGGTTCATGGAGTAAAACGAAATCGGTTGCGGGGTCAGCTTCACATTGACGTTGGTGCTAAAGTACCAGTAAGGGGGCTGGTCGTTGAAGAGGGTCACGGTTTTTGCCGAGCCGGAAAACGTGTGGGCATATCCAATGATGCGCGGCGCTTCCCCGCCGCCTTCGTTGGTGGTGTTGTTCCACATGGCGCGAATCTGCTGCTGTGAATATACGTGGTCGGTGCCGGGATCATACCAGACCTTGTACGGAGCGCCTGCCGCCATATAGTCCGCGGCGCTCTTCTTCATGTCCCACGGCTGGTAGGTCCCCGTGCTCGGCAGATTGGGCAGGAAATCCTTGTTCTCATTGGCGTACATGGTCAGTGCCAACTCCTGTTGTCTTTCGTTGCTTTTGCAGTGGGTGCGAATGGCCTGGTCCTTGGCGGTGGCGAGGACGGGTAGAAGGATCGCCGCCAGGATCGCAATGATGATAATGACCACCAGCAATTCGATTAACGTGAAGGCGGCGGCAGGCCGGGTGCCGCCCTGGTCAGCCCTCGATGGGGGAAACTGTGCCCGCGACAATTGTTTGTTCTTCATAAGACAGGATGCCCTGGCCGGCACTTGAGAACGTTCAAATCCCCGGCCACAGGTTGAGTGATCTCTGGATTGTACTCGTTCCACGCAAAGGATGCAATCTTTTTCCGGCAAAGTTTCCGGCAAAGTTTTTCCGGCAAAGCTGTGGCCAATCCGGCGCTTCTTGCTGTCGGCGCTTATTGCTGCGCTTTTTGCTGCGCTTTTTGCTTGCCGATCCCGTAGATTCATAGTATATACATGGGCATGAAAACTGCTGTGCAAAGATGGGGCAACAGCCTGGCGGTCCGCATTCCGCGCGCCTTCGCCCAGGAAACCCGGCTGGGAAACGGCACGGAGGTGGATCTTCGGCTGAAATCGGGAATGTTGGTCATTAGCCGCGCGCGCAAGAACCGCTACCGGTTGACGGATCTCCTGGACCTGGTGCGGGAAACCAATGCGCATCCGGAAACCAAGTGGGGCGGGCCGAAGGGGAGAGAAGTCTGGTGAAAACCGCCTACGTTCCAAAACGCGGCGATTTGATCTGGCTGGATTTCACGCCGCAGGCGGGCCACGAACAAGCCGGACGTCGTCCCGCGGCGGTTATTTCCAACAGCCGCTACAACCGGAAGGTTGGGTTGTTGTTGGCGTGCCCGATCACAATGCAAAGGAAACAATATCAACTAAAACCCGCCCGCACATGGCAAACACGGCGCTCACAAAACGCAAGGTCTCCGGCGGCACTCTGGCCTTCATCGGCTACATGCTCTCCCCCCTTTCCTGGTGGAACGACCTCTTCGTCAATTGGCCGCTGGCTCTGGCCTTCGCCTGGGTCATAAGCTGGTTCTGCAAACCCGCCTTCACCGCCAGCCTGATCCTGGGGTATTGGCTCACCAATCTTCTCGGTTTTGTCCTCATGCAAAAGGGCGGCGTCAAGATCCTTAGCGAGGAGGACACGCCTTATTGCCGGAAATGTTTGTGCCGGGACCTGGCGATCTCTGTTCTTTACACTGTCCTGATCGTGGCGCTCGTCAAGATGGGGGTCATCGGCCCGATCCAGGATACCGTCCATAAAATCCAGATTTACGTTCACAAATCGTGACCCCTCCCTCGCCAGCGCCCGTTCCCCCCTCCCGCCGCCAAGTCCTGTGGATTTGCCTTCTTTTGGCCGCCATCACCCTGGCCCTCTATTGGCCCGTCACCCGCTTCCAATTCGTCAATTACGACGACACCGACTTCATCACCGGCAACCCCGTCATCCAGGCCGGCGTGACCGCCAACGGGCTCCGGTACGCCCTGAGCGCCGAGGTCGCCCGCAACTGGCACCCCATCACCGTGGTCAGCCACATGCTCGATTGCCAGCTCTTCGGCCTCCGCGCCGGCGGGCATCATTTGACCAGCCTCCTCCTGCACATCGCCAACAGCCTCCTGCTCTTCCTCCTGCTCAAGCGCATGACCGCCGCGCTCTGGCGCAGCGCGCTCGTCGCCGCCCTCTTTGCCTGGCATCCCCTCCATGTGGAATCCGTCACCTGGATTGCCGAACGGAAGGATGTTCTCAGCGCGCTCTTCTGGTGGCTCACCCTCTGGGCCTGGCTCGGCTATGCCGCGGCCTTGAAGAAACCCGGTTCAAAGTCAAAACTATTTTACCTCCTGGCCGTCGTGCTTTTCGTCTGTGCCGCGATGTCCAAGCCCATGGTCGTCACCCTCCCCTTCGTCCTCCTGCTCCTGGATTTCTGGCCGTTGGGCCGCTTCCGATTCCGCGCCGCGCCGCCCCCGGCCAGGGAGCGCCGGGCCAAATCCCGGACCGGGCCGCCGGCCGCCGGACTGGCCGCGGATTTCCCCGCGCCCTGGCGCCTGCTGCTCGAGAAAATCCCCTTCTTCGCCATCAGCGCCGCGTTATGCTGCAAGACCTTCCTCGTGCAACAAGGCGGCGGCGCGATGATGGACGCAACCAATCTCCCCATGGCCTCCCGCATTGCCAACGCCTTCGTTTCTTACGTCCGCTATCCCGTCAAAATGTTTTGGCCCGAGAATCTTTCCGCCCTCTATATTCGAACCGGCGACTGGCCGCCCTGGCAGGTGGCTGGCGCAATGGTCCTGCTGGCGGGCGTCACGGCCTGGATTGTGGCTCAGACCCGGACGCGGCCCTGGCTCGCCGTGGGCTGGTTTTGGTACGTGGGCATGCTGGTGCCCGTCATCGGTTTGGTGCAAGTCGGCATGCAAACCATGGCCGACCGCTACACCTATCTCCCCCTGGTTGGCCTGTTCATCATCCTGGCCTGGGGCGGCGCCGAGCTGGCCGCCAGATTTCGGCCGCCCAAATTTCTCCCCGGCCTGGCCGCCGCCCTCTCCCTGGCCGCCTGCCTACTCTTGACCGCACATCAGATCCCCGTCTGGAAGGACAGCGAAACCCTGTTCAAGAAGATGATTGATGTCTCCGACAAGAATTTCATGGCCCATTACAACCTGGGCAACTTCTACTCCCGCCAGGGAAAACCCGATCTTGGCATCGCGCAATACCAACTGGCTCTCGTAGCTTTGCCCGACTATGCCGACGCCCACAACAACCTCGCCGAGCAGTTACTGGCCCTGGGGCAGTTCGACCAAGCCATCCAGCACTACCAGGAAGCCGCCCGCATCCAGCCCACCGCCACCGCTTGGTTCAACCTCGCCAACACCTTCGCCGACGCCGCCCGCGCGCGCGGCGACACCAACCTCTTCGCCCAATCCGTCCGCGCCTATCAGCAATCCCTGCAACTGGACCCCGAATCCTTCGCCGCCCACAACAACTTCGGCATGGTCTGGCAGGACCAGAACCAAGACCTCCTGGCCATCTCGGAATTCCAAGCCGCCGTGCGCGCCAGACCGGACCTGGAAATCGCCCATTTCAGCCTGGCCAACTCCCTGGCCAAGCTGGGCCGCTGGGAGGAAGCCATCGCCCAATACCAGATCGCCGCCCGCCTCAACCCCACCCGCGCAGAATCGTTCAACAGCCAGGGCCTCGGCTACGCCAAACAGGGGAAAATGGAAGAAGCCGCCCGCCTGTTCCGGCAAGCCATCCAATTGACACCCGCGGACCCCGGCCCTTATGACAACCTGGGCAACGCCCTGGGATTCCAGGGCAAGTACGACGACGCCATTGCCGCCTTCCGCAAGGCATTGCAACTCAACCCCGCCGATTACCAGGCCGAATTCAACCTCGGCGTATCCTTCCTCCACCAAAACCGCCGCGACGAAGCCAGGACCCATTTCCAAGCCGCCCTCCGCCTCCAGCCCAACTACACGGCCGCCCGGCAGGCCCTGTCCGAGCTCGACCGCCCCGCCCCATGAATCCGCTTACAATGACAGTGGCGTTCTACGACCGCTGCCGTCATTGTCACCACTAATTTCACCGCGCCGGCGGCGGATGCCCCATCGTTTTCTCCAGATACGCCGCCAGCGAGGCCACCTGCAACTCCGTCAGCGGCCCTCCCTCCGCCGCGGCGAAACCCGGCATCATCGTACGCGGCTTGCCCCGGGCGATGATCGCCTTCCAGTAATCCAAATCCACCGGCCCTTTCAGCCCGCGCAGATCGGGCACGGAACCGGCCCGCCGCGGCGAGTCATGGCAAATCCCGCACGCCGCCGCGTACAACTCCTTCCCCAGCAACCCCCGCGCTTTGTCCGCATGGCACGCCGCGCAATCCCCCTTGAAAATCGCCCGGGCGTCCGCCGCCGTCTTCGCCATCGCTGCCTTGCGCTCCGCCTCTGTCAGCGGCGTATCGGCCCGGCGCGACGGAGCGGCCACCGAAACCTTCAGCGTCAAAACCCGCTCCCCCACCGAGGTGGAAAACGTCAGCGTCTTGATCAGTTCCTCCTCCTCCTTGCCTCCCAGCTCCACGGTGGCCGTCACCGCGCCGCTCGCGCCGGGCGCCAGAATCCACGGATGGGCCGGCAGGGTGGCCGCCGCGCAAGGACACGAAGGATAGACTTCCTGGATCACGATGGCATTGGTCCAGACATTGGTGGCATAAAACGTGAACCGTGCGCGCTCCTCGTCCGCAGTGGCCTTGTACTCCTTCGTCTCCGCGTCGAAGACCAGCGTTGGCCCGGCTGGCAGCGAAGCCGCCTTCGGCCCCTCCTGCGCCGGGAGCCAACTGGCCGCGGCCAGCCCGGCCAGCCCGGTTGCCGCGAACTTGCGCCATTTCATCTTCCACATAGTCCAATCCTACCAAAACTCCGCCCCATGACAAAGCCAACCTCTTGGTTGCAGTTGGTTTGAGGACGAAGGCTCGACATCGGACCGGCGGTGGCTTATTGTCTGCCGCAAAACTGGGCCAGTGAAACCGATATGAGATTATGAATGACGCTCACAAATCATCTCCAGCACCCGCCCCTGCACCCGTACCTCCACGCCAGCCGGCGCAAGGGTCCAAACCCGTGCCCGCGCCCGCGGCGCCCGCCAACCAGCCGCCACCGGAATTGACGGCCAGCCTCGCCCAGCCGGCGGCGCCGCCCGGGCCTGAGCGCGCGCCGCGCGCCTGGCTGGCGCGGTGGGGCGGCATCGGCTTGGGGGCGCTGGCGGTGCTGGCGGCGGTGTTCTATTTGGAGGAGAACTGGCGCGGCGGCAGCGCCTGGGAAGCCGCCAAAACAAAATTGGAGAGCGTTCAGGAAAAACTGGATTGGGCCGCGTACATTCCGCCGGCGGCGCCAGACGATCAGAATTTTTTCAAAGCGCCCCGAATGCAGGATTGGTTCGCGGGCAAGGGGAGCAATGAACTCACGGCGCGGCTTTCCCTGGACACCTTTTCCGCGCTGGCCTGGTTCCGCGCCAACAGCAATGCGTCCGTCATGGTCATGGAGTTGATCCTTCGCCCGCCCGTCGCCGGCGGGGCGCCGTCCGGCGCGGCCGGTCCGCCGGCGGAGGTTGTCCCCGTCATCTCCCTGGACCAGGCTCCCCTCGGCGAAGCGATCCGGCGGCTGGCGGAGCAGGCGAACTTGAAGGTGGACATAGATCCGAAGGTGATTTCCGGACGGCTCGGCCCGGATGGAAAGCCCGCTCCGCCGATCCGCGTCACGGGTCAATGGACCAATGTCTCTGCGTTGTCCGTTCTGATGACCCTGCTGTGCAACCAGAATCTGCGCTGGGTGGAGGATGCCCAGAAAGGGGTGCCGCTCATTCGAGAGACCGATTTGACCAGCCCGGCCGGCAGAGGCGATTCGGCCAGCCGCGACTTTGTGCTGGTCATGATCCGCGATGCCGTCGGCCCGGTGGGAGAGGCCGCCGATCATTTCCCCCTTTCCGGCAACTCGCTGCGGCAGAATCCGCCGCTGCGGTTATCCATCGCGCCGGACAGTGTTCCCACCCAGAACGAATTGGCCCGGTTCTTTCCCGGCGCGTCCGCGTTCCGAGTGGAACCGGCCGGCAATTCACTACGGATGTTCCTGACTCTTGTGCCGGTGGCGGCGGCGGATTACCTGGCGTGGAGCGACCCGTTTTCGGCCGATTTCGACAAAATTCGCGAGGCGGTCAAACGTCCCTCGGCGCGCCTGGACGGCGATTATGAGCAGCTTCACCGCGCTCCCGCTCCCAATCTGACTGCCGTTGAAACGGTCGCCTGCCGGCTGGCGAGCCGGGCCAAGGCTTTCCTGATGCGCGGCCAGCCGGAAGAGGCCTTGCGCGAATTGACGCTGCTGCATGACCTGCGCGGCTGCTTGGAACCCAAGCCCTCCGGCAAACCGATGACGCTGGCCGGCGCGATGGCCGATGTCGCCATCGGCGCGCTCTACGCGGAAACGGTGGATTACGGTTTGCGCTTGCAGATCTGGCGCGACGCGGAGCTGGCCGCTCTCCAGGAGCAACTCGGCGGAATGGACCTGGTTTCGCCGGTCTGGAGCGCCCTGGAGTCGAAACGGGCGGCGGACTGCCACTTGTTGGAAGCCGGCACCCGCGCCGAAGCGGCCCAGGTGTTGGGGATGATCGCCGGCTCCGCCAGTTTTTGGCGGCAATTCGCAAGCCCCTCCGCCCTGGCTTTGAAGCTCATGCCGCGGGGCTGGGTCCGCCAGAACATGGCGCACCTGGCGGTTTTGGACCAAAAAATGATTGACTCTGTGGACCGCCTGCAGCAACTCATTCGCCCTCACCTGGTGAAAGACGCGGACCAGCAGATCAAGGAGACCCTCGTTCTTCATCGCCGCTCGTTTTGCTGGTTCCTGGCCAGGAACATGGTTCCCACCATGAGCGCGCGCCTGAAGACCACCGCGTTCGCCCAAACCGCCGTCAACCAGGCCCTCGTCGTCTGCGCCTTGGAACGCTGCCGCCTGGCGAGCGGCGTCTATCCCAACGCGCTCCGCGCTCTCGCCCCGCAATTCATCCGTCTTCTGCCGCCGGACCCCGTCAACGGCCAGCCATTCCATTACCGGCTCACCGAGCCGGGCCGTTTCCTGCTGTATTCGATTGGCTGGGACGAAAAGGACGACAATGGGGCCCCCCTGGACGCGGAGGGCAACGGCGATTGGGTCTGGGACCGGCTGTGAGATGAGGACAGACTTGCGGTTCGAGCCATTTTGGCATAAGCAAGAGCCTTTGATATGCTGACCTCTCACGAACTTTTCGGTTTCATGTCGCCGCCCCTGGCGCTGCGAATCCTGGAACACGCCCACGAAAAAAACAAGGAACTCTACCGCGCCACCCTCGCCGCCGTGGCGGAGGCGCGCAAATTGCGGCCCGCCTTTTTTGAGCGCCGCCCGCGCGCGGCGCGCCATGTGGAAATGACCGCCATGCTCTCGCGCCCCCGGCT
>Ga0182027_10006389_pt1 | contig 17667 bp, 16 predicted proteins | sample 712E1DmetaG_FD_121300 | JGI IMG/M metagenome (GOLD analysis project Ga0182027, IMG submission 121300) | Permafrost microbial communities from Stordalen Mire, Sweden - 712E1D metaG (Illumina Assembly) | ecosystem: Environmental > Terrestrial > Soil > Wetlands > Permafrost | place: Sweden... | reverse complement strand
GTGTCTCACCACCTGGCCGGCCTCCTACAGCCCGGCGACGGGGTCGAGTTCTCACCATGTTCGACCGGTTCCGTGGCCACGGAACTCCGCGTTGTTCGCTCAGGCCGCAGCCGACCGAAGGAATTCTACATCGCCGCCATCGGCTACGTGACCCAGCCCAAGCAGGACAAACGCCAGGAGTCCTACCTCCGCGCCGAAGTCACCGGCAGCGCGCTCGGCATCCGCTCGATCCATCTCGCCACAACCGCCGTCCGCGACTACTTCTATCGCGCGGATCGCACGCGTAACTGGCCGGACGCGCCCACGCTCTACGAGGCTCTGCGCGTTGACCGCACCGCATCGCTTGGCGATCTCCGGCTGGCCTACAAGGTTCGTCGGCTCGAACTGGGTAGCGGCCAAGCGTCCCGTCCCGCACTCCGCGATCTCGACCGGGCCTTCAACCTCCTCATGCAGCCCGACATTCGTTCCTGCTACGACGCGCTCCTCGGCGATCCCGAAGCACCGGCGTTGTTCCCCTACTCGGGTTTCGGCGCCCTTCTGACCGCCGGCGAGCTTTCGCGTGATCGGGCCACCTTCTTTGCGCGGCGAATTCTCTCCTTCCTGCCCGACCGCCGGCAGCGCCGCTTTCGCGCGCCACTCCGCCGAATCGAGTTCCTCCACGATCATGCCGTCTATCGCGACAGCCGCCGCAAGGTCGAGGTCTTGCTCGATCCCATCGTCCTTCCGATGGCGCCGGACCCCACCTGGAACCAGTGGAGGCACCTCCTGGGCGCCCAGATCGGCATCGAAGCCACGGTTGTGACCAGCGGCAAGTACCGCTTCCAAGCCGGCGGGTGGCAGCTCGCCTCCTGGTCGACCGCCCTGCCCAGCAGCCTACGCGTGACACTGCCTGCGGACATCCAGGATCAGGTGCAGGGCGCCAGGACGGCCCACCACCGCTTCGGCCAATACTTCACCGCGCTGGAGCGAATCCGGGCACGTCTGGAGCGCGAGGCGCTGGAGCGGCGGGAACTCGATCACCTCTGCGCAGAGTTGGGCATTCCCGGCGACTTCGAAGTGGCGCAGATTTCCTGGAAACCGGACTACGACTCCTTCTTCTACGACCAACTCCGCAAGCGCGCCGCCAAGATGTACCTGTACCGCGACGAGTACATCTTCGACCTCTTCGAGCGCGCCATCGTCGTTGAAGTCCCCGAGGTCGGGCACGCCACCTACCTCTTTGCCAAACCCAACGAGATCGACCAGTTCGTCAGGGTCTACGTCACGACGACGAAGGAGGACATCCGCAAGAACCGCGACGGCGTCGCCGAACGCCTGCGATTCCTCGGCCGCGTGATGCACGGCACCAACCCGCGCACCTGGCTCCGAGAACTCAAGGACCGGATCGGGGAGCCGGAGGACTGCGCCGACGGGACTGAACCATCGGACGGCCACCTGATGGTTCCCAACCGATTTCGGGAACCGGTGCCGCATAAAACAGCCTAGCGACTACACGCCCGTGCGGAGTGCGTTCGGTGAACACTGCGGCGTAGAGGGGATCTACTCAGCAGTACTAATGAAACAGCTCGACTCGACGCGCGGCGCTGTGGGCACCGTCTGGTTGACCGTCTGGTTGACCGTCTGGTTGACCTGCACATTAACCCAGAGTAAAATAAGCAGGGAAGATTCGGCCCGGCATTCTAGCCAGCCGATGATGCCCGGCGTTTACCTGCGCCAGCGTGGACCAAGAGGTTAGCGATGCGTGAGAACCTCATCTCTGTCTTGGGTCGTGGCAACCAAGAGCTATTTCACTCCGCGTTCCTCGCGTGGCTGCTGAAGCCCACCTCCGCTCATGGTCTGGGTACCCGCTTCGCGCGCGCCATTCTGGAGTGCTTGCCTGCATCGTACTCTGAGGGCTTATCGGGGGGGTACGAGGTCAGAACGGAATTCCGGGAGGGACACTCGCGGTTCGATATACTCGTTCGGCCCGCGAAGCCGGCGGCGGGGACGAAGGGCATAGTCTTCGAGAACAAGGTCAAGAGCTTCGGCACCCACCTTCAGCTCGATGCGTATAGGGAACAGGGCTACAATGTCGCCGTATTTGCGCTCTTACCAGAGACGCTCGACCCCGACACCAAGACTAGATACCCAATCATTGAGTACACCACATTACGAGACCTTATCAGTTCAATGCCCCTGGATTCGCAGAACGGCTACCACTTCTTCGTGGTGCAATACTTTGAGTTTCTCGACCACGCGCTCTCTGCGTTTGACCTTATCCGAAGATTCGCGTGTGGCGCTCTGCAAGCGCCTGTGTTTCTTCAGAAGATCGCAAACGTCGTAGAGGGCGCGGACTTCTCTGACAACGATATTCGGACATTCAATTACTTCTACTACTATAACCTCGCCGAGTATCTGAGGAAGCAAGCGCCGGACCTCTGGTTCGGAGATGCTGGGTACCAGGAGAACGCACCGGAAGCCCAGCGGGTGAATACACGCTGGCTATTCGAAAAGAACATGCAGGGGCCACCATTCATGGAGGCAATTCTACACCGCCCTTTTGATCCTCACAGCCGATGGACGATGCATCCCACCTTCGGCCCGCTATACGAGCAGAGGCAGTTTCAAGTCGCCCCACGACTTGAAGTCTGGTTGGACCTGCGGCGGATAGCGGAAGCCCAAGACCCCTATCGTGAGGTCGGTCAAATCATGCTCGGTACGTGGAGCGACGATCTTAGAGGGATGCTCAGAGACATCGAGCCCTACAAATCTAGTCTCAAGCGATGCGGGCCACGCAACTTCCATCGCGAGATGATCCAGGTACAAGAACTCCCATTTGACCGCTTGGCGGAACGCCTGCGCCGCCTGCTTGGGCTGCTATTTCTGCAGCGAGCCTGATCGAGCAGGTAGCGCCGCAGATCTTAGGCGGCCTCCGCTGAGATCACAACGACCGTAAGTCCCGCCTTGTCTCGAAGGGTTACAGACGGCCGAACGATCATTGGCGAGTCGCTCAGACGTCTGACGCCCAAACTTCCACTGTGGCCGCGACACGCTCCTCGCTTGGGCACGGGACACTCCGTAACGTTCCCTCTTACGCGGCCCTCTGAGCCGCGATCACCTTGCCCCGCAGCCGCAATTGCCGCCACACCAGCCGATCCACTGCGATAGGCTGCACGCGGCTGCCGCCTACGTTGACGAAGGCGCCATGGTAGGTGATTGCACCGTGCCGGAACAGCCGCGCCAGCAGCGCCAGGGCGTGATTTGCCAGCGTCGAATTCACAAACGGCTCCTGCCGTTCCAGCGCCTCAGCGGCACTGCAACTCGGCCCGTCGCCGCGATCCAGCGAGGCGTCCACAATCTCGGGGAACAGCTCCGCCACGGTCCTCAGCCGGCCTGCCTTGCGCCGACTCACGGCATTCAGGGGCTGCCCCAGCACGAACTGCCCGCTCTCGGCATTATTGCCGAGATCCAGCCAGTAGTGAACCTGCCGGCGGCGGTCCGTCGCCCATGTCGCGATGCTCTGGCGCGCCGCCCGCGAATCGACGCAGCCGACCACCAAGTCCACCCCGTCAGCCTGGCTCGTTTCCGCGAAGTACTCGGGTGCCGCCTGCCATCTCAGCCCGAAGAACAGGTTGATCCGGCTGACCAGCACCACCGCCTTTGGCAGGCCGATCTCGTGCCGGCTGAACGGCTGGCGCACACAGTTGGTCGAGGAGATCACGTCGCCGTCCATGAGCGTTACATCGAGCCCGCCCGGGTGTCCCTGAACCAACAGCGCCTGGTGCAAGTAGGGCAGCCCAGCGGCAATCGCACTGCCGTTGCCGCCACAGCCGATGACCAGCACCCTGACCGGCCTTCGAAGCAGCGCGGGAGCGATCACATGCGTCATACCCGGTCCCGCCTTTCCACAAACTGCTGAAGCGTCTCACGCGCGTCCGTGAGGTACTCGACCGGAAAGGCCCCGGCTGAATCTGCCAGGCTGCCCCAGAGCGCGAGGAAGCCGCCCGGATACCTGGTCAGCCGCGCCGCACCGTAGGCATGCGTGAATCGGCTCTGGAAGAACGCCCTTTCCCAAGCCTCCATGGCGTCCAGGCTCGTGCCCACCTCCGGCGAGCGCATCGTCCCCTGGCAGCAGACGCCGGACTCCGCGCAATTCCAGTACGGAGCCGTCTTCAACTCCGTTCCGGGGCCGGGGCGTTGGCTCTCGGGCAGCGCCCGCACCCACAGTTCGCGGCCGGCGACCTTGAACACCAGCGCTGGCTGGGGAAATCGCTTCCCATTGATCGCCTGGGCCTCGTCGACGTGCTCGGCGAAGAACATTGTTCGCGCCCTCGCCGGTGACCACCACACCAGCACCTCCGGTGTTCGCACCAGGACGTTCTCCGGAAGGATCTCGACTGGAAGCCGGTGTCCGAGGTCGCCAGCCAGTTGCTCCAGAAACGCGGTGGTCAGCGGCTGGGCCGCGCCCAATCGCGGAGCTTCATCCTGTCGGCCTTCCCGCACCGGATGGTATGTCGCGAACGCCGTGTTGTGCCCCTGGTAGAGCAGAATCGCTCCCTGGAGCTTGAACTCCGGCGTCCCGCCGAAATCGACGTAGGTTTTCATTCGCGCGCTCCCTCGGTTCGCTCGTTGCCGGGCATCAGCTCGATCAGGGTACTCGCCGCCGCCAGTGTTTGCGTCATCGCGGCGAGCTTCTCGAAGGCGCTCGCTACGCTGGCCATATCCCTCCCGTTCAACGGCAAGATCACGTTCGGCTCGGGCGATGCCTCCAGCATCGTCTGCGCGTCCTCATCGAAGCAACCCTCGATGGCATCGCTCCTCTCGAACACAGCCAGCAGCGCCGGTACCGCCGGGTTGTTGTCTTGCAGTTGTCCGTAGATGTCCTCGTCCGCCGCCGGCCGCGCGGTTTGGTTCGCCTTCTCGACGAGGGTGAGGAGCCCTTGAAGCAGCCTCTTCCGCTCCGAGCTACGTGACTGGCTGGCCATCCGGCGCAGGGTCTGGTCCGACAGCAGCCGTCGCTTGGCGCGCGCAGGGATTGCGTGCTCGACATCGGGCATTTCGTACTCGGCCTCGGGCTCGCCGGCTAGCCATTCCTTGATCTGGTCAACCCGTTCTAGCCCATCCCGGTAGTCGTAGACGCGCACCCAACGCTCGACACTACCCACGAACTGCTGGTAGAACGTCGCCGGCAGCCTGGGGTGGACCTTCTCCAGCAGCCGCAGTGTCGGCCCAAACACCACGTATCCCGCCGACTCCACCTCCACGCTGATATACAGGCGTTGTAGCCCGGCCCAGCCTTCGCCGTCGCGCCAGGACTGCGGATCCGCGCGGTCCGTGAAGGCCACGTCGAGGTAGAAGTTCCGTTCGACCGTGGCCCGGCCGTGCCTGTCCAACCAATCGTCGAGAGTCGCGCGGACGAATTCCGTCGCCGACCCGTTAGCCTGCGCCCACCGCTCTGGCTTCGCGATCCCCGTCCGAAGCAGAGTGCAGGCGACCTCGGCCGCAGTCGCCTCGTTTGCCAGTGCCGGATAGCTCTTCGGGATGCCGTCCAACCGTGGCAAGGCGAAGCCTCCGCCGGGAGGCATCAAGTGAGCGGCGGGAGCCAGCCCGGCGGCGGGCTCAAGAACGCCGGCTGCCGATTGCGCTCCTCGGCCGAAAGGCCGCGCTGAACCACCTGCGACGCCCGCTGCCAGTCCTCGCATTTCAGAAACCTCCCCACCATCTGGTCCTGGGCGCTTTCGGATCGGCCCTCGGCGATGGCCCCGAGTTCTTCCAGAACCGTTTCCTGCAACTTCGTCATCTTCGCCATACTGACCGCCGATCTCCTGCCCTTTCGTCACTTGTCCCAGACCAAGACGGGATGCTGCCGCTGCCCAATCTCCGAAGTGCTGACACTGGCCCAGGTTGACGACAAACTGGCTAGACTAACGCCCCGAAATCAGTGGGGCACGGAAGCCGTTCCCGGGCGCAAGGCGACTTGTCGAGAGTGATCCGGTCTGGCGCCCGCTCACTCCCTGAAGATCTAAGCTCTCGGCGATAGCGAATCGAACAAAGGAATCAGGGGGCCAGCTCGCTATCGTCGGTGCCCCGAAGGTCGGGTGGGACATCAACTGGCAATGGCCCGAACAGCATTTCCAATACCCCGTCGAGAGTCGGAATATTTCGGAACTCCGATCCGTTGACGAGGCGGTGTCCCTCGCGGAGGGGGCGGGTTCCATTTTTTGTACGAGCAATGCGTCGATCGCGCCGATCTCCTAAATCGGGCAATGGCTCTCTGGGCTCCGCACCCAGCCACCAGTATGTTTTCATATCCAAGGCGTTATCGACTTGTATCCAAATGACACATCCGCCTGGCTTGTCCGCCAGCGCTGAGGCAACCTTGACGCGTTGAGGCCTACTTTGCACACCAGTCTTGAATTGGACGTGCCGCACGACTGCGCCCCGCACCATTACCAAGTCGTACCCATGGGCATCCAGTTCGCCCCTCAGGACCTCTACGTCGAAAACACCGCGCCGCCAAAGGGCGCGCAGTGCTTCGCCTACGAAAACATGTTCAACGATCTTCTCTCTCAGCAGAGAATGCACCTGATGTACGGCATCGACGGAGGGCTTAATTGCTCGCTTCATGATTCAGTACACCGACCTTTACCTCAAGAGGACGATTACGACGGCATGCGCCGCCCGGTCAGAATTCAATCTCAAAACACGCTCTACAAGTTCGGACGACCTCCCTTTCTCAGCTCTTCCGAATAGAGTCGGCCGACTTGTGAGAGTGTGATGACAGTTAGAAGAAACTGAATCAGGCTATAGGCACATAGACCGCAGAGGAAAGAGATCAAAAAGCGCCACCCGTATCCGTCGAACCTGTTCAGGAGGACTGGGGCTGTTCCGCGGACGAGAATCGCGAGAATGCCAACAACCACGAGAAGCCAGTGACACACGGCTGTCCAAGAGAATACAAACAGGAGGTCGAGGTACGAACTTCCGCTGTTACGGTCAACTTTGTGGTCCTGGAGCGCCTTTAGGAATCTGTCGTTCGGCAAGGTGAGCACCAGAGCCATGCCGGTTATGCAGAACCCGAATGCGATCGCAGCGTACGTAAGAACCATGCTGACCACGTCGCTCGGCTTGAGCTCTGCAGTTGGGATCTGAGACCCAAAGAAGAAGCATGTGCCACCAAGGGCTATGGCCAGCGCCACCTGAGGCTGAAACACGATCCGTCGTAAGCGCGGCTTCACTTCCTTGGCGCCGTACGACCAGAGTGGTTTAATCATCGCTGCCTCGCCCGCCTTCGTGATTCGAGAAACGCGACAAGCTTGTTCTGGATATCCTCGCCGACTGCATGGCCGTTCGCGTCGACCTCCACCTGGGTCTTCTGGTGGACGACATAGTTTGCAAGCGAGATTCTGGTCTCCGCTGTTTCGCCCTCTCGCACCCCCTCGATCGACGCCCCCTTCAGGGTAGTAACGTTCTCGCTGATCATCTGCCGAATGTACTGAACTATACCGCGGTCTTTAGAAAGGCTGTCGTTTCGGTGGGCTGCCACCGTCAAATCGACTGTGCGACCGTTCGACTCCACGCCAACTTGGCTCAGCCCGTCGTAGTTGTCGGTCCAATCGAAGTTCGGGCGGGCCACCTTCATGTTGGCGAGCTTGATACGGCCGAACCTGTCCAGAGCCGCCAGAAAGGAATCATCCACTGTGGGATTGATCTCTACCGCGAATTGCCTGCCGAGTCCGACTGTTCGGCCAATCTCCTCCAGCAGGGCTGCTATGTCGTGCGCCTTTGCGCCTCGGTGGTTGTACTCGATGATCGCCTCATGATATTGCAGATCGATCACGCCGTACGTCCTAGTTGCCACCACCTGCGTCCCGGTCAACCTCTCGAAGCGTTCTGTTCCTGTCGATGCGTCGAAGATCAGTGGGTTCACTCCCACGGGGCCCTCGTATGCGATGAACTCGACGATCTGGCGATCGGACCGTACGCGCATGTTGGGGAGGGCCAGGAGCTTTTCTCCAACCTCAAGCTGGCGAATGCCCGTTCTAGCCCTGCTAAGCCGAGTAAAAACTTCCCCGTAGTCGAGTCGCTGCTGGCCTTCTCGGCAGTGGAGGACGAAAACCTCCAGCTTCCTCGCCTTTGTCCTGTCAGGCATACTCCTGATTGTAGTCGCAATTTGCGGGGCTAGAGCCATTATTATCCGGAGGCTCGTACGCCGCCCGGACTGAAAGTGGTCTGGAGGAAGTGAGTCTCGCTCCAGCTTGCCGCGTGAAAGGCCTAGCGGTGCCACTCTCGGAAGTCGTTCCTGGCCCGAAGCGGAGCTGTCGGTCGGCTCAAATGCGGCCAGCTACGTCGAAAGGTCATTGTGAACGCGGCGTCGGAGTGCCGTGGGCGATAGGGGACGACAAACGCGCTCGGGTCCGCCGATCGTCCGGGCCAAGCCGCCGACAGATACTGCCGGCACCACGGCGACCTTCCGGTCCTGATCCCGCGAACTTCCTCGAACTCCGTCTCGGGACGCGAACGCGGAGATCGGAAATGGCGCTACGCGGCTCACTCAAGCAGCTGCTGCCGGGTACAGTGAAGGAGGCCAACGTTCGGCGGTACCGGTCGGAAAATGGAGCTGCTGTGGAGCGCGAGGGCTCTCGAAAACAGGAAGTCGACTCGACAGGAGTTCGGACGGAGCCTGCGAGCGGTCTGATTCATGCCAGATTCTGTGGCTCGATTGTCCCGAGTCGAAATTGTGGTGACAAGCACGGCACCTCGGAGTGTCGCTGGCCCCAAAGAACGAGCTGTAGGAGGTAAGATCGGTTGTTTGGAGTATTGCGTGGCGAAGGCCGCTGAAACCGAAGAACGCTTGATGCGTTGGCTCGACTCGAACCAGCAGCAACGCGAGCGTCTGTGTGCGGGACTGCTGTCGCTCGACCCGCGATTCACGCGCGTCACTCTTCGGCGACCGAAGGGTGGGCCTGATCAAGGGCGTGACATCGAGGCTCTGTTCGAAAACGCTGGTGTCGCGTTCGCTGCCGTGGCCTTTGTGAACGGCGCCAACGACTCGCCGGCCCAAAAGAGACGCATCAAAGCGAAGTTCCGCTCGGATTTGGGTTCGGCACTCGGACACAAGCCCGACCTGGGCATGTTCGCCTTCTTCACGAACGTGGATTTGAGCCCGGCGGAAATTGCAGACCTGCAGAGCCATGCCCGTTCGCTCAGCCCCACAGCGGTGGAAATCTTCTACCGTGAGCGGATGCGGATGGCGTTGGACCAGCCATCTGGATTCGTCCTGCGGCATCAGTACCTCGATCTTCCAATGTCGGATGACGAACAGATCACGTTCTTCTCAGAGTTCGGCGATCAACTCCAGATCCTGATCGCCCGGAAGTTCACGGATCTGGATCGATCGCTGCAACGGATCGAGTTCTGCGCGGACAAGGCGAGCCCGTTGGCTTGGCTTCAGGCGGTGGTGACGTTGGATCGGGCGTACGAGCCGGCGCAGTTGGCACCGTACCGTGCTCTCTTTCAGTTTCATCGCCGCGGGTCCAGCGGCCGGGTGCCCGCGTTTTGCCTTGCTGGTGAGAATTCCACCATGCCCGCTGGATGCATCTCGCCCTATGGGTTCAGACTGTATGTTGGCACGGAGGACCGGACGATGTACGACATTCGAGAGCCCCACCATGAACCTCGCATTCGGCAGCTCTGGTTCGGTGGCGAGCTCGGGCCGCAATCGTCGATTCCGACGCTTGGCAGTCTTGACCAGCATGAAATTGCCATTTACCTGGACGAGTCCATGGCCGAGCGCCTGCGTAGGATTGAGGTCGTTGCCAACGTGTACAAGATCAGCACCCTAGAAAAGAAGGACATGCACATTGGCACGGTGGCGGGACCGCCCTGGTGGCCAGGCAATCGATCCGGGCCGGACCTTGCCCCCAGCGCCAGAGAGGTGTCGTGGGTAGAGGTCAGTCGCGCCACCGGCCTGCCGTTTCCCGACCACCTCCCCAACGAGCGATGGCTGATCAACTTCTACGAACACACTCCCGAGCGACTGGACCGCTAGGATTCGCTGTGGATTCTTGCTGCTCAAGCATCCTCTTGAAAAGCAACGCTGACGACAGTCCTTTGCGTCCAAGGAGCAACTCTTGGAACATGTCCTGATCGACACCTCCATCTATCGAGCCGATCCGAAACGGAGCAAGCCGGCATTCCGCGCATTGAGCCGATTGGCGCGCGCAGGGTCCGTGCAAATCCACATTCCGAAGTACGTAAGGGAGGAGTTCCTTAGCCAACAGTCGTACGCCATCGGGAAACAGACCGCAGCCATCAGAGCCGCTGCAGATGCTATTCTCCGCTCGACATCGGAAGCTAATCTCCGAACGTATGCCGAAAATACCGTGCAGATGATTGCGAAAATTGAACAAGGGGTGCGCGAATGGACAACGAACGAGTTCCAGGCTTGGATCACGGAATGTAGGGTGAGGGAGTATCCTATCCAGCCCGATCACGGCCAGCGTGTCACGGAGGCATATTTCGGAGGTGTTGCACCATTCCGTGCTCCTAAGCACCGCGACGATTTTCCGGACGCCTTCATTTGGCAGGCCGCCTTGGATCTCGTTCAGGAGCACGGTGAGCTGTCGGTCGTATCAGCCGACGGAGGACTCCGCGATGCCGCCGACAAGCACGCTGATATGCTGGCCTACAAGACACTGGACGAGTTCATCCAGACTGGCGCGTGTCAAGATGCCCTCGACGACCTAAGCCCCGAAATCGTGGCCGAAAACGTTGAACGCGTGAAGGCTTTGCTTCCGAGTGCCAAGGACCAGTTGGTCCACAGGTTGGCCATCGGTATCGTGAATGCCCTGGCGGGAAGGACTGTCCGACATCCAGCCATTCCCGATGACAACAACGAGGCGACGATCTTGATGGTGGGGGAGCCGGAACGTGTCGACCTCGGCTTCGATCAAATCGACGAATACGGCGACGGTGAAGTCGGTGTTCCTTTCAAGGCCAACGTCGACTGCACGCTGAATTACGCGATTTACAAAGCCGACTACTACGCGCTAAACGACGCCGAGGACATCAGTATCGGTGAGCGAAACCGCCACTATTTTGACGCTGAGCAGGATTACTCGATCACCGTGGAAGGCACCATTTCCATTTCGATCGGCACAGAGGAACTGGGGAATGACCGGCTATCTGATGAAGATCTGGAAGATCTGATCAACGATGCGGATTACAGCATCGACGTTGACGAAACGACGGTGAGCGTACCGTACTGGTGAGTTGGCTATCGGGCGGCCTGCGCCATCCAGGGGCATTCGGGAGGACTTGTTTCGGCCAGGTCTGTGTGACCCATTGAGCTTGGCGGTGCGGAGGCCGTCTTTCTCCGCCTGCCGGAGAATGTCGGATACTGACTAATAGACAGGATCTGGGAACGGCATCACACCATTCCTCCCCGTTAACCCGCTAGGCTCCCGGAGGACTAGACATGAGCGTGAAGGGTCCGGGTGGACCACCGGGCAAGCCTTTGGCCCTCCTGTCGTCGGCGCTGCCCGCCGCTGTCTGCGGTTTACCCCTTCGAGCCGATGGCGCGCTCGAAGGCGTAGCGCAGCTTCCCAGCGATGGCTTCTGGGCCGCTGATGGATGCGGTCGCCACGTCCGGGTACTGCGTCGCGTAGATTGCCCGGACCTCCTCCACTGGCAGGTTCGGGTTCGGGTCCGGTAGCCGGATCCCATTGAAGGAAAACTCCCGTTTGAGCGGTTCGGTGGTCACGGTCTCCCTCCCTGCTGCCGAGCGTCGGCGCTATCGTCGGAGTTCGCCGCACCGTCCGCCTGGTCAAACAGGCTCAGCGGGGTCGGACCCGTCGGTGCGGCCGGCCCAGTCCGAGGCTGCGACTCGGGAGCGGCTGCCTCAGTCGGCTTGCCCTTCTCGGCGCCCTTGCCGTTCCTCTTGCGGGCGTCTTCTCTCGCCTTCTTCGCCGCCTCGTCCATCTCTCTCCGAGCCTCTGCCAGGTCGCTCACCATGGTCGCGTGGTGCGCCACGTAGTTCCTGACCTGCTCGACCAGGTGCTGGTCGAGCTCGTCCGGCGTCCCCTTGAGACAAAGGGGCGTCGCCAGAGCGTTGTTCTCCGTGCCGTTCAGCTTGGGCACGAAGTTCACGCACAGCGTCTTCTCGTCGAGACGCGAGATCGTGATGAGAATGGTGCGTTCCGCCGCCATCGGCATGAGTTCCGAGAACATGCCCCTGCCGGCGACGGCCGTAGTTTCGTTCAATTCGTTGTTCATGGCTGTTCACCTCGCTCCGGACCCCGTTTTAGAACGGGACTTCTTCTTCGCTGCTTTGCGTCGAAGCCGCCGCGGGGTGCGGGGCTCCGTCGCGCGGTTTGCCCGGCTTCGGCCGCGGTTCGGCCGCGTCGCCTTCCGTCCGCGGGCCGTCAAGGAAGATCACCGTGGATGCCAGCAACTCGGTAATCGTCTTCTCCTGCTCGTCCCGGTTGGTGTAGGTCCGGGTCCGCAGGTGCCCTTCGACGTAGACCCGCCGTTATGCGCAGCAGCGATTTATGTGCAGCTTCTGACTGACATCCCACAATTCCTCCGCTTTTTCACGATTTGCTCCTCATAATTCGATTCCCCATGGCCGATGTGTTCAGCGGTAGGGGGACTCCTGAACAACATCGATCGCTGGCTGGACAAACTGCGAACGAATCTGACCGCCGAGCGGCTGAGTCGCTCGACCATCGAAGGTTACATCCACGACGGTCGCCGGTTTCTGCGCTTCCTTGACAGGCGCGGCACATTGCTTCGGAGTGCGAAACCGGCGGACGCTTCCGCATTCTTGGACTACCTTCGACGCCGCTACCAGCGCCGCGTTGGGCACCTGCCGCCAGTTGACGTCCGTTGGCGATGTGAGTTTACGCCAGCAGTCCACGCCTTGCTGAGATTGGCACAGGGCCGATGGCCGCCAGCGTCGAGCACCGAGCGCGCCGTCGAATGGTTTCGCGGGAAGTTGACGCGCGACGGGGTCGAAAGGGAGGCGATCCGGAAATACACGTCGGCAGTTCGGCAGTTACTCGAGTTTCTGGAGCCTCAGAGTATCGGCCCGGATCTGATCGCCAGTGCAAACGTAGCTGCCTTTCTTCGGACCATGCGGAGGACCTACGAGCGCAGGTACGGCCATCAGCCTGCGAATCTTGGGAACTGGCGGAGGCAGTACCTGACCGGGATTCGGAGATTCCTTGCGCTCATCCAGGGGCAGTGGCCGCCGCCGTCGATCCCCGATCCAGAACTCCAAGCGTTTCGCGGCCATTTGAATGCGCGGGGCGTGCACAGGAAGACGATGGAGGCATACTGCCTGCATGTCCGTCTGTTCCTTGACTACGCCAGAGCGCACAAGCTCGACCTCGCGGCGCTCAGTGTCGAGGTCGTGGAGCGTTTCTTTCAGAGCGCGCTGCGAATGCACCGCTCGCGGAAGCGGAAGGGCCCGGCAGGAAACGCAGCATCCTTTCATATGCTCAACCGCCGGTCGATCCACAGCTTCCTGCGATTCCGCCTCGGCCAGTGGCCACCGGACCGAACGCCGGACGTTCTGAAACGGTTCCGGGCTCACCTGGAGAGCCTCGAATATAAGCCCAGAGTGATCGACGCCGATGTGCGTGGGCTGCGCAGGTTCCTTGCCTATCTCGAAGAGAATGGCGTCCAAGTCGACGCTGTCCGAAAGGCTGATATCGACGCCTTCGTCGAACTGCAGTTGAAGCGCTACCGGAAACGGCACAGGCGTGAACCTCGGGACTGGTTTGGATGGCGCAGCCACTTCACCGGGCCGATCCGATCGTTGCTGGGGATGCTGAACCTTCGATGGCCAACGGCGCCTTCGGCGAACACCCCCTGGGATTGCTTCACGAAGAGGGTGTGCGACGGCTATGGCGGGTGGCTCACAGAAGTACACGGCCTGTCCGCAGGCACCCTTGAGAAGAACAGCCCCATCGCCGCAGCCCTGCTGGCATGGTTGGGCCAACAGCCAGAGTCACGCTCACTTGAACGCTTGAGCACAGATGACATTGACCGCTTCCTGGCGTCGCGCCTTCCTCCTCTGCGCCGGGCAACCCGTCTGGGCGTTTGCAGCAGCCTGCGGAGCTTTCTGCGATACCTGCACTACGCGAAGTACATCCCGCGCGATCTCGCAGTCATGGTGACTCAGCCTTCCCACTATCAGTTCGAGGAGATTCCGTGTTCTTTTACGCCCGAACAGGTCGAGGGCGTGCTTGCCGCCGCGCGCAAGGACCGTTCGCCGACCGGACTTCGCGACTACGCGATTCTGCTTTTGCTGGCCACCTACGGATTGCGCGGCGGCGAGGTGCGCAGGCTGAAACTGGACGATATCGAATGGCGGGGCGAGCGTCTGAGGATCCATCAATCGAAGACGGGCGCCGAGTCCGTCCTGCCGCTCGTAGAACCGGTAGCCGAAGCGCTCTTGGACTACCTGCAGCATGGCCGGCCGAACACGTCGGAACGGGAGGTATTCCTGCGAGCCTATGCGCCGCATCGGCCGATGACGTTCTCGAGCGCAATAGCGACGGTCGTTCAGGCCCGCTTTCAGAAGGCCGGAATCCCGGTGGATGGCCGTCGTGGCGCGCATGCCTTTCGCTTTGCGCGCGCCATCAGCATGATGCGCGCATCCGTCTCGCTCAAGTGGATCGGCGACCTGCTCGGTCATCACCATTCGGACTCGACCCAAACATACATCCGTCTGGCGATGGATGACCTCCGCGAGCTCAGCCTCGAACTGCCGGGAGACAAGCCGTGACGCGCCCTAGACGTCCGGCAGACGGCGCCGCATGGATCGAGGAGTTCCTCGGGCAGGTCGACGCGGCCACCAAAAGCTGGGCCTATCGCATCGAGCTGCGTGAGTTTCTCCGTTTTGTCTCGGAACACGGCGGAAGCTGTGCGCTCACCCAACAGCAGTTGCGCCAGTGGCTGCAGAGCCGCCGTTTGAAGGTATGCCTGAGTCGAGTGATTCTTGCCGCCCGGATCACCCGCCGGTTTCTCGATTGGCTGATCGGCCGAAAGATCGTGTCGCAGAACCCGCTCACGTTGTTGATCGAAAAGCACGAGTGCCGGTCGCTGGCGGCGATCGTGCGGGCCTTGCTCGGACCCACGCCGGCCAAATCGCTTGAAGCGCTCCGTCCTCCGCCCCGTTACGGCAGCCATCTGGGACCTCTGATGCGGGAGCACATTCTGCGGATGCGAAGCCTCGGCTTTCGCTACAAACACGAAGCCTTCTATCTTCACTTCGACCGCTTCCTGCAGCGGCGGCTGGGTGCGGCCGAGGAGCCGCTGGCCGTGCTCATCCGCGAGTACGCCGCGGCGGCCCCGTCCGCGCATGCCAAACTGCATCGGTTCAAAATGGGTCGTGTTCTGGCGAAAGCCTTGGTTCGCAAAGGTGTTCCCGCTGTTGCCGTCGCGCCGGATCGGAAACTGATTCGCGAGGAAGCGCGGAATCGGTGTCGTCCTTTTATCTACACCACGGAACAAGTCGCCTTGCTGTTGCGAACGGCCCGCGACTATCCGACCCCCACTGCCCGAGCCCCGCTGCGGCCCTTCACTCTGTACACCATGCTCGTCCTGGCTTATTGTGCCGGTCTTCGTCTCGGCGAGATCGTCAACCTGAGACTTCGGGACCTCGATCTCGAGCAAGGCGTCATCGAGGTGCGCGATACGAAGTTCTTCAAGTCACGGCGCCTGCCGTTGTCGTCAAGCGCCGCCGAGGCTCTGCGGGCGTACTCGAAGGTGCGCGCCAAAGCCGGCGCCTCGAAAGAACCGGAGGCGTCGCTGTTCGTGCATGGGAAGGGCGGCTACAGCTATGTCGCCGCCAGCAAGCTGCTTCGGGATGTCATCCGCCGGGCAGGATTGCACAGCGGTCAGGGGCGCAACGGGGCCCGTCTCCATGACCTGCGCCATACCTTCGTCGTGCATCGCATGACTCAGTGGTATCGCGACGGCGTGAACCCTCAGGGCAGGCTGGCGCACCTCGCCACATACCTCGGCCACCGGGACATCAACTCGACACTCGTTTATCTGACGATCACGCAAGAGTTGCTCCAGCAGGCCAACTCGAGATTCCGGGCCGCCCAGTCCGACGTTCTGAGCGTGATGAAAGGAGACTGCTGATGGCAAAGGCGAATCTTCCCGGACTTGCCGGCTTATTGCACGCGTTCTTCCACGAATGGCTCGTTGAACAGTGCAACGCATCGCATCGAACCGTCTTGGCCTATCGGGACGCCTGGCGGCTGTTCCTTCGCTTTGTCGCGCAACGGGAGAAGCGGACCGTAGCCGCACTAAGGACCGAGGACCTGACGGAAGCCCAGGTCACGGCGTTCCTTCAACATCTCGAGCAAGAACGGCGGAGTTCGATCCGCACGCGGAACTGCCGTTTGGCGGCAATCCGCAGCTTCTTCTCATTCGTGGCCGACCGCGAACCTCGGGCCGCGAAGCTGTGTGCGGAGGTTCTGCGGGTTCCCTTCAAGCGTGCGCCTCGCAAGGCCGTCTGTTATCTGGAATCGGCGGAGGTTTCGGCGGTGCTCTCGCAACCGGACCGCTCCAAGCTGGAAGGCCAGCGGGACCATACATTACTATCGCTTCTCTACAACACCGGGGCACGCATCCAGGAGGCGCTCAGCCTCCGGCCGCGCGACCTCCACCTACAGTCGCCCGCGCATGTCCGTCTCCTCGGCAAGGGAGAGAAGGAGCGCATCTCGCCGCTCTGGCCTGAGATGGCCGATCTGCTGGCCGCGCTGCTGCGTCGTTATCCCCGACAAGCCGAGCAACCGATCTTCGTGAACCGATATGGAGCGCCGCTGACAGCTTCGGGTGTCCGGTTCCGCCTCCGGCAGTATGTCCAGGCCGCGGCTCGAACAGCGCCGACTCTCGCGCGCAAACGAGTCACGCCCCATGTTTTCCGCCACACGACTGCTGTTCATCTCGTCTCGGCCGGCGTCGATGTCACGGTGATCAGAAGCTGGCTGGGCCACGCCCACCTGGACACGACGAACCACTACGCCCAAGCGAACCTGGAGACGAAACGGAAGGCGCTGGAGCAGGTGGACCCGAAGCTGCGGCCGACCAAGCCGCCAAAGTGGAAGCAGGACGCAGACCTGATGGCGTGGCTGGACTCCTTGTGATTCGCGCCCAGCATCGAAGCGCACCGTAGTCAAGCGACCGCTTCTTGATCTCGGTGCCGGGCACCGCACATATGGAAGGAACGCCTGCCAAGTTATGGGAAGCAAATCAGCCGACGTCTGCCCGGATTCCAGGGCCGGAAGCCCGCTGCTCCGCATAAATCTCTGCTCCGCATAAAACCAATTATCGTGAGCTCAGCATAACCGCCGCCCCTTCTCCAGGTACTGCGCGCAGGCCTCGCCGACCCCGTTGAAAGCCACCACCCGATACCACTCGGTGTGCTCCTTTTCCTCGCCCTCACGATCGCGCCACCGCTCGGTCACTCCCACGGTAAACCGGGCCACATTTTGCGCCCCGTTGGTCTCCGGATCGCGGCCCAAGTACCCGATGATTGTCGTTTTGTTCAATCCTTGGGTGTGATTGGGACCATAACTTGGCCGCGCCGGCCACGTTATGCTTCCATTCGCCCGCGGCCACTTTATGGGTTCAAGGCCGCGCAGGGCATCGCCGGCCTGCGGAGCG
>Ga0182027_10006388_pt1 | contig 17669 bp, 20 predicted proteins | sample 712E1DmetaG_FD_121300 | JGI IMG/M metagenome (GOLD analysis project Ga0182027, IMG submission 121300) | Permafrost microbial communities from Stordalen Mire, Sweden - 712E1D metaG (Illumina Assembly) | ecosystem: Environmental > Terrestrial > Soil > Wetlands > Permafrost | place: Sweden... | reverse complement strand
GTGCACGCGTCTCCATCGCTGCAGGCTGTCCCGTCGCGCTGGTTCGGGTTCGAGCACACTCCTGTCGTGGAATCACACACCCCAACCGCGTGGCACTGATCCGCCGCCGCGCAAACCACCGGCTCTGAGCCCAGGCACGCTCCACCCTCGCAGACATCGGTGTGCGTGCATGCGTCGCCGTCGTTGCACAAAGTCCCGTCGGGCTTGGCCGGCGTGCTGCAGACCCCGGTGGTTGGATTGCAAGTCCCGGCATCGTGGCACTGGTCGCCGGACGCACACACGACGGAATTGCTACCTGTACACAGGCCACTTCTGCAGGTGTCGGTCCGCGTGCAGAGGTTCCCGTCATTGCAGGGCGTACCGTCTGGCAGCGCTGGGTTCGAACAAAGGCCGGTGGCCGGATTGCACACGCCGGCGCTGTGGCACTGGGGCGGCGGGGCGCAAGTGACAGGAGTACCGGGCATGCACTGGCCGGCGCCGTTGCATGCCTCCGCGCCGTCGCAGGCATTGCCGTTGCCACATGACGTTCCAGCGGGCGCCGCGGTGTGCGTGCACTCGCCACAAGTACTACACCCATCGACCGTGCATGGATTGCCATCATTGCAGCCCGCCACAGTGCACCCCACGAAACCGTCCTGAAACACGATTCTTGCGCCTGCCCCGCCCACGTCGATGTCGCGCGCCATGAATGCGCCGGTGGCTACGATCCCGGTTCCCATAACCAAAGTCCCGTTGGGAACCAAGATCAGCGCTGTCACCACATTGCCCGTGCCAAGAGATGCAGCCGGCGGGGTGGCGCCGAGCGCTCCGGTGGTGCCGTTCTGCCCCGAGACTTCGATGCGAACATCGCGCGCGCTCAGGGTGGTGCCTGACGCGGCTCCGATGAAGCTGCCGGACGAGGTGCTCACGCGACTCGCCACGCGAATCTGGACCGGCCCGAGTGCTTCGATGCGCGCGCCGGTGCCCACCGTGATGTTGCTCACGTCGTAGCGGCCGCTGTTGAGGCGCAGCTTGCCACCCGTCCCCACACTCACCGTCGCGAATTGCCCGGGAGACGCCGTGACCGTTGCGCCGGTGCCCACTGTGAGATTGGAAGTACCAGGCGTAGCCCCGCACGTCGTTGGCAGGGCCGGCAGGGGCACCATTGCTGAAACGTTCCCGTGGGTCACACCCACGCCGTTGACCAAGCGGTTGGTTTGTATGTCACCCACGTTCACGCCCGTCCCCAGCCGAACCGAGTCCGCAATGATGTTGCGGCTGGCCTGGGTTTGGGCGCCGGTGAGTATGTCTACCGCTACGCCACCTGATAGGAATGGCCCACTGCCCGTTCCGCGCGCGCCGATGTCGCCGCCGTTGACGACCAGACCGCCAGTCTGCAGCCGGATGCTGTTCTGTGCTTCGAGCACGAAGTCGCCCAGCGCTGGGCTCACGTTGAGCGCAGCAGCGACGACTTCGGTTGTCTGTGGTGCCTTTCCCCGGTCGCAAGCTGGGCCTAGAAACGCGACAGCCAGCGCGAGCACAGGGCCAGGTGTCATCGCCGCGACCAAGGGCAACCTCGCTCGCTGCCTCCGCGCGCGAGAGAACTGCGCAACCCGTGTGTCACAAACGCCGATCTCACCCATGTTGACTCCTCGAGAAGAGACAGCCAAGCGAACAGCGTGGTTCCGGAGATGTCCCGTGAACTACCGGGCTACTGGCGAAATGGAGAAAGGAGAGTAACGCAATCGGCGGGCAAGATGAAAGGGGAAAACCCAAAAAGGCGATGCGATCACAGACTCACTACACACACCTCCATACATGGCGGCCCCGTCCGAACCGCTGAGGCGACCGGCAAATCGCTGCTGCCGCACGCATCTGCGCGCACTTGCGGCGCAGGATCGCGTGTGACAGGTGCGCCTGTCCTCACCGGCCAGACCGTGTCGAGCGGGTAGTTCCTACTTGTTTTCCAGCAGACGCGCTTCGACCTCGGGCGGATTCGCGAAATCGTTCCACAGACGATCGAACAGCTTGCGGTCCGGCTTGCCGTCGAGCACGACGAAGCGATAGTGCAGCTTGAGCGGCTCCCCAGAGCGCAGCGTGATCGGTCCGTTCTTGGTGGGGGCAAAGCCCATGACCGGATCTTCTGGATCGATGAAAACCGCCTCGGGCTGCTTGCGGTTTTGTGGGCGGGACAGAATGGCCACGCCGGCCAGCTTGCCACCGCTCTTGCCGCCAAGGTAGCACCAGCGTGCCGCCTCACCTTGCGCCTTGGCGCGATCTTGGCCTTCGGAGGTCAAGAAGAGCGAGTGGCTTGCTCCCTGCCAGTCGGGGTTGCCACGCATGGTGATCCCGCCAAATGGATTCTGACCCAAGATGGGCTGACCTTTCATAGCTTCCTGGCTTGACTGCAAGTCCACCACGAAATAGGGCGCCCGGCTTGCATCGCGAAAGGCGGTCACCGACCAGCCTTCGCGCAAGATGGTGCTGCCGGGCCGGAGGTCCAGGTCGGTAAAGAATTGATGTGAGTCCAGCCCGCCACGAAACGGCCCGCCCCATAGCGGAGATACCGATTCCATGCCGACGCGGCCCTTCTTGAGGCCGGCGTCCCAGAAATTCGGATGGCTGCCCTCGGATTCCACCTTCTGCCATCCAGACCAGATGCCGTGCTGACAGGGTTTGTCCTTGGGATAGTCGTCAGTGACCATCACGCCCGCCGGCGAATAGAGAGGATGAAGATAGCCATTGCGCCAGTACTCGGGCGCGATGTCTTTGCGGACGGGCTGGCGCTGGATCTGATAGGTGAGCACGGGCTTGCCGTCGATGGTCAGCTTGACGCCGTCAGGGGCTTGCACGGCCAGCACGCCGCCCTTCCCGGATGCGGGCGCGGACTCTTTTTCTTCTGCCAGGTAGATCGCTTGTGTGCCTGCCTTCAGGGCCTTGGCTTTGAAAGCCACCTGCCCGTTCCCCTGCATCTGCGACGGCACAGATGCGCCGCTCGGCGCCCACACCAGTGCGGAGTTGACCAGCGGTATCCCCGGCAGAAGGGCGCTCACTACCGCGTCATCGCGCGCACGTGAACCGGCCTTGACGGTAATCTCCCAACGTCGATGAAGCTGTGGGGTGGCTTCAGCGGGCGGCTGGAATGCTACCCAAGGCGTGGGCTTCGGAGAGTTTTGCTGCGAATTGGGCTTGTTGGGCTTGGGCTGCGACGGCTTGGAGTGGCGGCAGGCCGAAGCCCCCAGCACGGCACAAAAGAACGCCAGGAGAAGAGTAGAGCGGAACATGGCCCCGAAGCTAACCCAGAGCGCGCGGCTCGGGAAGAGGGCTCGTCGGCGGCGCCCCGCTGACCGCCAGACTCCGGCGTCATCGGTTGGCATCTGTTGGCCCCCGCGAATTCCCTGGCAACCTCCGCCTGGGCTATTCGTCGTATAGCTCTGCGCTCGCGAGAGCTCTGCCATCGTAGACCTTACTTCGGTTTTTGCAGCCAAACCGGAGTTCGCGGCGGAAGGGCGCGAAAGAAGGCGCGTTTCCTTCTGGGCAGGACTTGCGGACGGGTTTCGTACCCGCACCCGTACCCTCAAATTCGAGTGATACCCCGCCCGCCCGGGAACGGCGGCCGTCACTGCGCAAAGAAGCCGGACGGCGCACGGCTGGGAACCGTCCACGCCTGCAGTACGAGGAAAGGACTCAAAAGACCGACGCAAATGAGCCATTGGGCAAAGAGATTCATGGCATCGCCAGCCTCTCCGCCGCGCGAACCTGCGCAGCCAGGTCAGCGTCAGTCGTACACTCGGGACCCGGTAGCAGTCCCAGGCAGCCGACGAGCCGCTCGACCGGGTAGGCGTCGCAGGCCAGCGGCTGGATTGCTAGGACGTCGAGAGCAAGCCGCGCGCGGTCCTGTCGGGCTATCAGCCGCATGCGGCCGGCGTGGGTGGTGTGCGTGTCCTCGCTGATCAGCAATGCGCGAGCCTCACAGAGCAGCGCGGAGAGCACCACGCGTTGACCGGCGCGGCTGGTGATTACCGCGTCCGTAGCCACCGCAGTGACTAGGTCGGCTGCCAGAGCGACGGCCATCGCGTGCGTCTCGTCCAGCTCCGCAGCCGACGCGAGGAAATCCGCCTTCGTCAGGAGAACGAAGCGCGGAGATGATTTGGTCTCAGACAGATCGGCTGGAATCGTCTTCGCCTTCAGCGGCGGCGTCAGTTTCAGCGGAGCCGGTGGCGCCGTGTGGACCGGCCAGTAGGCAGCCCAGCGTTCGGGGGGCAGCGAGGCGGGGTCAAATGGGTCAGCCCAGGGCGTGGCGGCGCCAGCGTCGGCGGCTAGGGTTGCGGCGAGAATAAGCGTGAGAATAGTCATCCCAATCCCTCCCGTGCAGCGCGTATCGCTGTTAGTTTGTGCGCCACCAGAAGACACGAGAGAACGACGCACAGCCTGGTTACCATGTGAACCATGGTCCCTCTATTCGGGATTCGCTGCAAACAGTTCCGGGGCGCTACCCCGTGGGGCTGGCGGCCTTCGGGCGGAGCGGTCATTCACCCGTTGAGCTTGCGTAACTCACATGTTACACTCAATCGCATGAGTAGCAAGAATGCCAAGATGGGGTTTGACCGCTACTTCACCGAGAGGATGAAGGATCGGGAAATCGCCTCGGCCTACACCGAAGCACGGGCCGGGACCGACTCGGTGGACATCTTCGTGCGCTCGCTCGACGAAGTGCGGAGCAAGGCCGGTGTGTCGAAGGCGTTGCTGGCCAAGCGCACGGGAACCCAGCCCGCGGCCATGCGCCGATTGCTCACCATGGATGCTCCGAACCCGACGCTGGCCACGGTCATGAGCATTGTGCGATCTCTCGGCTACAGCCTGGCGCTTGTGCCGGCGCAGGGTCGCGCGAAGCGAGGCAGAACGCGCAAGACGTAACCGTCCGGTAGGCGACGTCTGGCGGCCTTCGGGCGGAGCGGGACCACGTTGTCAGCCTCGGCCGCTCTTTGGCTTACACCGGCCCTTGGAACCAAGGGCCTTCACCTGTACACCTCTCGCCGGTGGCCGATCTTGATCACAAAAACCACCAGCCGGCGATCCTCGATGGTGTACAGGATGCGGTAGTCGCCCACGCGGATGCGCCATGCGTTCGCCTCGCCTTGCAGCTTGGCCACACCCGCCGGCCTCGGATTCTCGGCCAGAGCGTCGATCCGAGCTGCCACCCGGCGCTGCACGGGCTTGTCCAGCGCGGCCAGGTCGCGCTCTGCGCTGGGGGCAAGCTGGACGGAGTAGCGCGCCACCTACAGCCCAAGTCGCTTCTTGATCGTGGCCCACGGGATTGGTTTCTCGCCCTTGGCTTTCATGTCGGCCAATACCTTGCGCGCGTCGTCGGCGTCAATCCGGTCTTCCATGGCTTCAAGCAAGTCCAGGTCCTCCGCCGGCACGATGGCTGCCAGGGTGTGGCCGTAGCGGGTCAAGGCTACACGTTCCTTGCCGTAGGATGCGCGGTTGACCACGTCAGAGAATCGCTTGCGCGCTGCGGCCGTGGAAACTTTTGTCATGCTTGTGTTGTACACCATCAACTGGATTGGGTCGATGCCTTCATGCGCAGCGGTGCCACGTTCTCCGCCTCGGCCATGGCCAAGTAGTCGCCCCATGCCTGCATGATCTGGCGGCGCTCCTCCACCAGCAGCGTCTTGTTGTAGGTGGCGCGCACCTTGTTGGATTCAACGTGGGCTGGAACCTACTTTCGTTTTTGCAGCCAATACGCCAACAGTCCGACCGCCAGCGTGGCCAGACCCACCAGGCTCTCCTGCGGCCGCTCGGCCACGGTGAAGGCTGTGGACCCGAGCACGAAGAACAGAAACAGGGCAGGAACCCAGGGCCAGCCTGGAACTTTCAGGGCCGGGCCTTGCTTGTGTCGCTGCCACAGTAGGCCCACTACAGTGGCCGCGAATACCAGACCCAGGGTGAAGCCGACGTAGGTCAGCAAGCTGGCAAAGGCCGCCATCCACAAAGCCGCGATGCCGATCGCGACTTGCGCCAGGAGCGCGACACGCGGCGGCCGGCCCCGCCGCACCGCCAGCACCCGCGGCAGAAAGCCATCGGCCGCCATGCGCGCAACGATCTGGGGCCCCGCCATCACCAGCGACGAGACGCAGATCGCGATCACGAAGGCAATCAAGCCTGAGACCAGCTTGGCCAGGCGCGGCCCGCCCAGCACTAGGGCCGCGATGCGGCCCACGTCGATCTTGCCCGCGAGCAATGGCGCCGGCGTTCCCAGCACGAAGACCGCATTCAACCCGAGGTAGAGCACGGTCACGATGGCGGTTCCCAGGATGAGGGCCCGGGGCAGGTTCTTCTGTGGCTCCGCTACCTCGCCGCCCACGTACACAGCCGCGTTCCAGCCCTGGTAGCTGTACGACACAATCACCAGGGCCACGCCCAGGCCTGCCATCCGACCCGGGGCTGCCACATTGTGCAGCCCTTCGTGTGCCAACTGCCCCATTCCGAACCCGGTGAATAGCGTGATCACGACCAGCTCGATGCCCACGGCGATCGCCTGTGCCCTTGCCCCGGCGGTCAGAGAGAACGCGTGGGTGGCGGCTGCGACCAAAATGATCACGGTTCCCGTCAGACGGGGCGAGGCCAAAGCGGCGCCTCCCAGGGCGGACATATACTGCCCGAACGCATAGGCCAGCGCACCCAGTGGAACCGCAAATCCCACCACCAGCGAAACCCATCCTGCCAAGTAGCCGAGCGCCGGATGCAGGGTGCGCGACAGAAATACGTACTCTCCGCCCGATTCGGGAATGTGTCGGGCGAGCGCGCCGTAGCACAAAGCCCCGAGCAAGGCGACCAGCCCGCCCAACACCCAAGCCAGCAACACCAGCCACGCCGAACCCAGATCAGCGATCAGGAGACCGCTGGTGGTGAACACACCCGTGCCCACCATGTTCGCCACGACCAGGGCCGTCGCGCTGCCCAGCCCAAGGCGTCTCTCGATATCCAATACGATGTTACTTGCCTTTGCGCTGCAGGGCTAGGACAAGCCGCGCCCAGGCGTCGCGCTCGTCATCCGAGGTGAACGAGAACTCCACACTTGCCACCCGCGGTGCACGTCTGCGCTCGGCGCTCTTTTCCACGCGAAGGACTCTCCCCGTGACGTGACGCTCATGCTTCGCCGCGGCCCTGGTCCCTTCAGGCACGGTCAGATCCACACCATCGCCAGCCGTCAGCGGCAGCGAAGTCTCCACCGATATGCCACCTGCACCCAGGTTGCGGATGCGCGCCCGCTCGTCACTCTGCCCGCCAGCCGGCTGGGTGGATTCCGCGGCTGCGGCCAGGGTCGCGGGCAGCCGCACGCTCACGCGCGGGTACTGGCGGCGCTGTTCGGTTTCCACCCTGACTAGTCGCTGGAAGGCTGCCGTGACCGGCGGGCCGTTGGCCACGCGCAGAATCGCCGCGTGGCCAGTGTGACGACCCGTGCCGCTCGCGTAGCGAACCACCGCCTCATGCCCTGCCTCAAGCCCCTCCGGGGACGTCGGGAGGTCGGGAAAGGTAAAGAGCACCTCGCCCGGGCGCAGGCTGAAGACAAAACCACGTAGCGGCACCAGAGAGCCGTTCGGAAAGATCTCCGCCCACTGTCCTAGGACAAGCTGGGCATCCGCCGCGATCCTCCTTGGCCGTTGGCGGAGGCTGGAAATTGCGCGGGGCAATGGAATCGGGGCCATGGTTCTCCCCAATCCCATATCGGCTCGCTCGCGCAACCACATAATAGCTATCTACCCTCTCCGCATCGAAGCGTGCAAGTCACAAGGCGCGCATGGCAATATCACCCAGCTCCTCGTCGGTAAGTTGCACGGGATTGCCGCGCATGCTGCTGGCGACCTTGGCCTTGGCAGCCAGGGCGGGGACTTCGCTGGCCGACAAACCGTGATGGCCTAGGCCCCGAACCTCGAGTTCCTGGCACAGATCGCGCACCCAGGCCACGCCCTCGTGCACCTCAGCGCCGTGCCGTCCCGTGACGATTTCCGCAATCTCGCGATAGCGAGCCCGGGCGGGGTGTTCGGGCGCGCGTTCGGCCAGGGCCCGCAGGTTCACTTCCATCACGGGAACCAGCAAAGCCGCGCAGAGCGCCCCATGGGGAGCGTGCACCATCCCACCCAGGGGAGCCGCGAAGCCGTGTACCGCGCCCAGCCCCCCATTGGCCAGGCACAGACCGCCGCATAGGCTCGCCAGCATCAGGTCTTCGCGTGTGTCCGCTTGCAGTCCCGAGGTGTAGGCCCGGCGCAAAGCCCGCGCCGAATGCCGCAGCCCCTCGGCAGCCAGCGCATCGGTCAAGGGATTGGCACGGGATGAAACCAGCGCCTCCACAAGGTGCGAAAGGGCGTCCAGGCCGCTGCAAGCCACCACCGCCTTAGGCAAACCATCCAGCAGATCGGGATCGAGCACCGCCAGGATAGGCAGCAGGAACGGGCTACGCAGGCTGACCTTGACCTTGGCCGCGGGCACACCGATGACCGCGTTGCGGGTCACCTCAGCGCCGCTGCCGGCGGTGGTTGGGATAGCTACAAAGGGCAACGGCCGTGCCTGCAAGGAGCGCCCGCGGCCCACCACCTCCAGATAGTCGAGCGGGTCACCCTCGTTGGTAGCCAGCGCAGCCACGGCCTTGGCCGTGTCCATGGCACTGCCCCCGCCAAGTCCGACCACGGCGTCGCAGCCCTCGCGCCGAGTTCTTACCCGGCCAGCCGACACCGAATCCACCGTGGGCTCCTGGTCCACGGGCAGCACAGCCGATTCGATACCGGCCGCGGCCAGCATGGATCGCAGGCGATCAGCGCCCGGCCCTGGCAGGTTGGTCGCGACCAAGGCACGACGCACGCCCTGGGCTCGCAGGGCCGTGGGCACTTCCGCCAGTTTGCCTCCACCAAACAGCAATCGCGCGGCGGTCGCAAATTCGAAGCTCACCACGTGGCGTCCTCGGTGACGTTGAAGTATTTCTTGCTTGTGCGTGGCTCAGCCATCATGGCTGCCACTTCATCGCGCCACCTGCAATAATGGGCAGTTTCCTTGTGTGCGGCCGCGCCCGCGGGTCCATGGTAAACTTCGATGAGCACGAAGCGGGTGGGATCGCCTATGTCCTGCACGACATCGAAGCGAGCCACGCCTGGCTCCTTTACGCTCTCGCGGGCATTGGCCAGGGTGGCTACGCGAAATGCCTCGACCAGGTGAGGCTGGACGTGGACATGGACGAGTACGACGTGGAGTGTGTTGGGCATGGCCAAAGAATAGCTTGCCAGCGCGAAACCGGATGGTCTGGGCCGGCATCATAGACAGTTAGATGGTTGACGGAAAGTGGCTCTGATGGAACTCTCGGCGAAAAGGTGTATACCGTGTGAAGGTGGGGTATTGCCGCTCGATGCAGATCGGGTGGGCGAATTGCTGCATGACGTCCCCGGCTGGCAGGTGAGCGAAGATCGCAGCACGCTAAGTAAAGGGTTTCGCTTTGCCGATTTCGCGGGCACTATAGGGTTCGTGATTCAGATGGCTGCCATAGCGGAGGAGGAAGGCCACCACCCTGACTTCTGCGTGCGTTACGATAGGCTGGACATCCAGCTCACCACGCATGCTATTCATGGACTCTCTGAGAATGACTTCATCATGGCTGCCAAGCTGGAAGAATTGGCTTCCTCCAACAGATAAGGGACATTCGCCGTGCCAGACACAATAAACGCGCTAGCCTTAGATGTGATGGACAGTCGCTCTTGGCCCCCTTCCGCTGCTGAAGCCGCGGGTGGAGTCATGTCCGGCTTCAAGCTGGTCGAGGTCAAGGTCTTCAGCGCGACCAAACGCAAGGACCGAGACCGCCTCGACGAGGTGGCCACAGCCTGGTTGCGCGACCATCAGGAATTCGACCGCTTGACCGCCCAGGTGACGCTGTCGTCGGATCTTGAATACCACTGCATGTCCATCACCTTCATGGGCTGGCAGAAGGTTTGAAACAGGTCTGACGCAAGACTTGCTCTTGCGCTCAAGGCAGGGCAGGTTAGCGGCTTCCCCCCACCCTCGCGGAAGGAAGCTACTGCCGTGCAGTCATTGATGGATCTGTTTCACAGGATCTATGACGTCCAGGGAATCATCACCTGGGGCGGGATGGTCGCGCTGGTGGCGGTGATATTCTCGGAAACTGGGCTCCTGGTGGGATTCTTTCTGCCTGGCGATTCGCTGCTGGTCACGGCCGGTATCTTCTGCACCTCGGCCAACCCCACCGGGAAACCTTTACTGGACATCGTGTGGCTGAACCTGGCAGTCGGCATTGCCGCCGTGCTGGGCGACCAAGTCGGCTTCTACATTGGCCACAAGACCGGGCCCAAGATCTTCAAGCGGGAGAGCTCGCTCTTCTTCAACAAGAAGCACCTCATCCGCACCCACGAGTTCTACGAGCGGCACGGCGGCAAGACCATCATCCTGGCGCGCTTCATACCCATCATCCGCACCTTTGCCCCGGTGGTGGCGGGCGTGGGCGAGATGAACTACCGCCGCTTCGTCAGCTACAACGTCTTTGGCGGCATAGGCTGGGTGCTGAGCATGACCCTTATTGGCTATGGGCTGGCGACCACCTGGCCCGGTGTGACCAAACACATCGAGAAGCTGATCATCCTGATCATTTTCCTGTCGCTTCTGCCTGGCATCATCGCCTACGCGAAGAACTACCTGGCCAGTCGAAAAAATGCCAAGAACGCCGCCTGACAAGAAGACCCCCACACACCCCAGCAAGGCCCAGCCGGCGCCGGCCGCGCCCCGGCCGGCCCGGGTGCCCCAGCCGCCGCGGGTGGCGTTTCCCAAGAAGAACCAGCAGCCCACGCCCGCCGCCTTCACCGCACGCCTACCGCTCGCCCTGGGCAAGCGTTTTGAGGCCGCGCGCACCTTCCTGCTCAAGCAGAAGGACGTCGTCGAGGACGTGTACTTCTACGGTCCGTCGACTGGGTGGGCCTTGCGCTACCTATGCGGCGGCAAGCCCTTGTGTGCCCTGCTCCTGCACAGCGATCTCCCGGTGGCCATCGTGTCACTGGAGGCAGCAGCCAGCGTGGCCGTGGATTGGCAGGCCCTCTCGCCCATCGGCCAGCGCGCCCAGAAGACCGCCCATGGCAGTCCGTCGCGGCTGTGGCTCGATGTTCCGCTGGCTGGCACTGGCGCCGCCGACTTCAAGATGATCATTCGCGCCAAGCTGGCAACCATGGCGCCCTGACAAGGACACCGGCGGACAGCCCCGACGTCTAACTAGGACTAAGATGGCTGACTTCGGCGCCCTTTGTGTCCTCATCGCGTTGGTGGTGGCGACCTATTCCGGCGCGGCGTCGCTGGTGGGAGCCCGGCGCGGCAGTGCGCGACTGCTCGAATCGGGACGGGCGGCTGTGTACACCCTGGCCGCGGTGCTGGGGCTGGCCAGCGTGGCCATGGTGCAGGCATTTGTGTCGGGCGACTTCAGCATCAAGTACGTGCAGCACTACTCCGACGCGCAGGCACCACTGGCCTACAAGATTTCTGCGTATTGGGGAGGGCTGGACGGCTCCATGCTGTTTTGGGTGGCGCTGCTGGCCGGGTTCGCCGCCATCGCCGTGTACAGCAACCGGCACCGCCAGCACGAAATTCTGCCCTACGCCATCGCGGTGATGGCCGCGGTAGCAGACTTCTTCCTCTACCTCATCATCTTCGAAAAGAACCCCTTCGACACCTTCCTCGTGGAAGTGCCGACCTCGGGCCAGGGGCTGAATCCGCTTCTGCAAAACCCGTACATGATCACCCACCCGCCGGCGCTGTATGGCGGATTCGTTGCTCTGACTATCCCCTACGCCTTTGCCATGGCGGCGCTGATATCGGGCCACCTGGATGACGCATGGCTGGCGTCGATTCGCCGCTGGGCTCTCGCCTCCTGGTTTCTGCTCACCCTCGGTTTGGTGCTCGGCATGATCTGGGCCTACGAAGTACTGGGCTGGGGCGGGTTCTGGGCCTGGGATCCGGTCGAGAACGCGGGTCTTCTGCCCTGGTTGACCGCGACCGCGATGCTGCATTCGATGAAGGTGCTGCAGCGGCGGGGACTGCTGCGCCGCTGGACTTTCATCCTGGTCATCCTGACTTTCTTCCTCACCATCTTCGGCACCTTCATGACCCGCTCGGGCATCGTGCAATCGGTGCACGCCTTTGGCAAGGACACACGGCTGGCCTGGATCTTCACCATCTTCATGGGCCTGGTGCTGTCGGTCAGTTTCGGCTTCCTGCTCGCGCGCCTGCCGGCCCTGCGGCCGTCACGGCCGCTCGATTCGTGGCTCTCGCGTGAGGCAGCGACGGTCGCAAGCAACTGGTTGTTCGTGCTGGCCGCGCTGGTGCTGATGTTCGCCACCCTGTTCCCCACCTTGTCCGAAGCCATGGGCCGCGAGCGCATCAGCGTGGGACCGCCGTTCTTCAACCGCTGGATGGTGCCCATCGGGATCGCACTGCTGCTGCTCACCGGGGTGTGCTCCATCTTGACGTGGCGCCGGACCGCACCGCCGGAGCTGCGCCGTCGCCTTGTCGCGCCGGTGATCACGGGCGTCATCACGGCCGGCGTCTGCGTTGCCGTCGGTTTGGGCTCGTCCAAGGGTGCGCTGCTCTGCCTCGGCCTGTCGGGCTTCATTGCCGCAGCGGTGGTCCAGGAGATCGGCCGCGGCGTGGCCGGCCGCAAACGCAGCACCGGCCAAGGGACGCTGGCGGCGCTCGGCGCGCTCATCTTCCGCGTCCGCCGCCCCTACGCTGGCTATCTGGTCCATCTGGGCATCGCGCTCATGTTTCTGGGCTTCGCCGGTCAGGCCTTCCAGCGCGAAGAATCGGTGGTGTTGTCAGTGGGCCAGACGCGCGCTTTTGGCAAGTACGGCATCCGATTCGACGGGTTTTCGCAGGCTGAGGATCTCCAGAAGGAAATGGTCACGGCCGAGCTCACGGTCCTGCTCGCCGGAAAGCCCGCGGGCCAATTGCTCCCAGCGCGCTGGGTCTACAACAAGCGGCCCGACGAGCCGGCCACCCAGGTTGCCATCCTGCGCGGCCTGGTCGAAGACCTCTATGTCACCATGGGCAAGCACGATGTGGACGGGGGCACGGTGGCGCTCAAGCTGGTCAGCAACCCGCTGGTCGACTGGATGTGGCTGGGCTTTCTGCTCATGGCCGCAGCCACGATTCTCGTGCTCCTGCCCGACGGCCGACTACTCCTCGCGGCGTCACGCACATCTTTCTGGTCTAGTCGCGTGGGGAGCCCGCCGGCTTTGCTGGCGGCGCACCATCGCGGGAGGGGTTGGGAACCCTTTCAGGGTTCCCATCTGAGTAGCCTGACCATCACTCTGCTTGGTGCAGCCGCCGCCCTGGTCTTTGGCCGCGTGGTTGCGCGGATGCCTTTGGGCGCGCCTCTGGTGATGCTCGGTCTGGGCGGACTTGGCTTTGGCCTGACGGCGCTGGCCCTGTACCGGGTGCTGGATCCGCTGCTGCGGCTGCAAGCCACTACCAGCGCAGAACACCGCGCTTTGATCGAGGAAGAACTACGGGCTCGCCTGGCCGCCGGCACGGAGACAACAGAATGAAGTGGTCCTGCGGGCCGGCGCTGGTGCTGCTGCTTTCCACCACGCCTGCGGTTGCGCAGCCGCCAGTGGAAGCGAGCAATGCGCATGCCATGGCGGCGCGTCCTCTGCTGGTGGGCGACTTGCCGGTGGGCACCGTGACCGTGCGGGTGGGTCGCGGCTCGCTGTCCAATGCTGCGGTTGGCGTCGAGGTGGTGGCCACGGTGACTTCTCCGGGTGGGACGGCTAGCCAGCGGACGGAGAAGACCAAGTCGGATGGGCGAGCGACCTTCTCCGATCTTCCCGTGGGCGCTGAGTTTCAAGCCGAAGCCGTGGTCGACGGTGAGCAACTGCAGACCGCAACTTTCGCCATTCCCGCCGAGGGGGGCGCGCGTCTCATGCTCCTCTTTAGCGAAGGAGAAGGCGAGGAGGCAACCGCGCCAACCAATCCACACGCGGGCGCGGCCGGGCATGGCGGCAGTCTGGCCGAGACGGCCATCGGCGCTCTCGCGGGATCGGTGGCGGCGAAGGATGGCCTGGCCGCAGGAACCTTGGAGCTGCGCCTGGTCGACTCTGGCGGCACGCCCATGGTGGGCCAGGAGGTGAGGTTGGGGCGCAGCGCCGGCAGGGCAGAGGCCATGGCGTTCGTGACCAGCAGCTCCGACAAGAACGGTCTCGTCCGTTTTCACGGGCTCGAAACCGGCGATCCGCACAGATACTTGGCCGTCATCGATCGCAACGGCCTGCGGCTGAGCAGCGCAACCTTCAGTCTTTCGGCTGACCGTGGTGCCGCCGGGGAACTGCGCCTGCCCGGCCAGACCAGCGATCCGTCGGTCTTGCAGGTGTCCAACTTGTCCAAGCTGCTTATCGATTTGCGCGAAGACGCATTGGCGATCATGGAAAACCTGGTATTCGAAAACCAGTCCGACCAAATCTTCCGCGCCGGTCCCGTCGGCTTCGCCATTCCCCTGCCAGCCGGGGCCAACAACCTGGGCACCATCGAGGGCAGCGCGCACCTGGAACTGGGGGAAGGTTCGACCGTGTTCTTGCGGGCGGCGGTTCCGCCTTCAGATTCGCATGCCATCCCGGTGCAGGCTCGGTTCGGGTTCTTCGTGCCCACCGCCGGCGGAAGCAGTATCACCCTCCGCCAGCCCATGCCGTTCGGTATCGAAAGCCCGGTGGTCATGGTGCCGGAAGAGCATCACCTGACCATCACTGCGCCAGGTCTGCAGGCCATGGCTCCCCAGGCGGACGATCGCGGAGGACTAGTCCAAGTCTTCCAGCTCGCCAGCGTGCCCCGCAATGGCGTCCTTAGCATCACGGTGTCCGGCCTGCCCACACGCGGCAGTCTGGGCAAGACGATCACGACCGCGCTCGTCGCAGCGCTACTTCTCGCGGTGGTGTTGGGCTGGCGCCGGCCCAGGACCGAGGGGCAGCTCAAGGCCAAGGATTTCGGTCGCCGGCGTGATCAACTTTTTGCCGAGCTGGTCGAGGTGGAACGAGCGCGGCGGAGCACGGGAGCCGACGATGCGCCGCTAGCCCAGCGGCGGGCCAAGCTGGTGGCTGCGCTCGAGGCCTTGGATAGTGGGCGGGCCGGCGAGGCCGATGCCGCGAGCCCTACCGGAAAGTCCGCGTGAACCCATGAACGACCGTGTCTTGCGCCTGGTGAACGTTGGCAAGACCTTCGGCCGGCATCGGGCGCTCGCCGACGTGTCGCTGGCGTTCGTCCCCGGTCGGGTGGCGGCAGTCTTGGGGCCGAACGGTGCGGGCAAGTCCACCCTGCTCGGCCTGCTTTCGACGCTGTCGCAACCGTCGCAGGGCCGCATCACCCTGGGCGATGAAGAGCTATCGCGCCACAGCCCCATACGCGCCAGCATCGGCTACGTGGGTCACGAGCCGGGTGTGTACGGAGATCTCTCGGCCCGGCAGAATCTGCGCCTGTTTGCCTCGCTCTACGGGCTGGCAAACGCCGAGCGCTGCATCGATGAGATGTTGGCCCGTGTGGGTTTGGAAGGCGTCCGGAGCGAGGCGGCGGCGCGGACCTTCTCGCGCGGAATGTTGCAGCGACTGGCGCTGGCGCGCGCCCTGTTGCACGCGCCAGAGATCTTGCTCTTTGACGAGCCAGGCGCTGCTCTCGACCCTGCGGGCGCCGCGTGGCTGGCGGGCGAGTTGCAGCGCGAGCGTGAGGCGGGCCGGCTGGTGGTGCTGGTGACCCACGATCTCGCGGCGGCCGCTGCCATTGCCACCCACGTGGTGGTTCTGCGCCGGGGCCGCGTGGCACGCGACCAGACGCGCGCGAGTTTCTCCGCCGACGAGCTTCGCGCGATCTACGAGGAGGCTACCCGTGGCAAGGCGTAGCTGGATTTCTCAGGCCGCGTGCATCGCCTGGAAGGATCTGCACATCGAGGGACGCAGCCGCGAGGTGCTGTACACCATGGGCTTCATGGCAGCGCTGGTGGTGCTGGTCTTCTCTTTTGCCTTCATCTCAGGGCAAGAAACCACGGTTGGCCCCGACGCGGTCGCCGGCATCCTGTGGGTCGCGGTCCTGTTCTCGGGCACCGTGGCCTTGTCGCGCACCTTTGACCGTGAACGGGAAAGCGAGGCCATCCGCTCGCTTCTGCTGTCCCCGGTTCCCCGCTCGGCGATCTACGCGGGCAAGCTTGTGGCGACCGCAGCTATCATGTTCCTGGTGGAACTGCTGCTCGCGCCGTTGCTCGCGGCGCTCTTTTCCGCCGGCATCATGCCGCACGTGCTTTGGCTGGGCCTGCTGCTTCTGCTCGGAACAATCGGCTTCTGTTCCGTGGGAGTGATCTTTTCTGCCGCGCTTTTGCGCGCCCGCAGTCGCGACGCGCTGCTGGGCGCTCTGCTTTTTCCCATCGTGATTCCGGTGCTGCTCGCGGCCAGCCGCGCGACGGCGTATTTGCTCGATCCAACCGCCCCTGATCTCGATCCCGCGCTCTTCTGGACACGCTTTCTGGCCGCCCTGGACGTGGTGTTCGTGGTGGTTGGGCTGTGGTCCTTCGAACCTGTCGTCATGGGAGAGTGAGCTATGCTTGCCACTATGCCCTCGGCCCGCAGGTCCAGCGCCAGTTTCTTGGCAGGTATTGCGGCAACGCTCGTCGGGTTCCTGCTGGTGCCCTTGCTGGTCGCGAACGCGCCCCTGGAGAAGACCATGGGCGTGGTACAGAAGATCTTCTACTTCCACGTGCCTTGCGCCTGGCTACTCATGCTGTCCACTTTCGTGTGCGCGGGTGGCAGTCTGGCGTACCTGTTTGCCGGGTCGGAACGCGGGGATCGCCTGGCTCTGTGCAGTGCCGAGCTGGGTGTGCTGTTCGGCTTGTGCGTGATGGTGACCGGCCCGCTTTGGGCGCGGGCAGCGTGGGGCGTGTTCTGGACCTGGGACGTGCGCCTCACGTCGTCGCTGATGCTCTGGCTGATGCTGATCGCCTACCGGCTGGCGCGCCGCTATGGCGGCGCAGGCGGCCGTCGGCTGGCGGCGGCCATGGCCTTGTTCGCCGCGGCGGACGTGCCCCTGGTTTACCTCAGCGTCAACTTCTGGCGGGGCCTGCACCCGAACACCAAGACCGTGTCTTCCCTGGCCCCTGGGATGCGCCTTCCGTTTTTCACGTCGCTGCTCATTTTTAGCGCTTTGTGGGGCGTGCTGCTGGCCTTGCGAATGCGTGTCGAGCGCGCCCATTCGCGCTTGGCAGAATTGGCAATCGCCGTCGAGGATGCGGAGGAAGAGTCACTATGACCTACGTCGCCCTGGCTTACGGTTTCATTTGGGTTGCAGTGTTCGTTTACGTCGCGCTGGTCGGGCGGCGCGTGGCGCGGATCAACGCTGAGATCGAAGATCTGCGCCAGAGAGTGAAGCCCGGGGCGTAGCAAGCTAGCTTTTTTCACCACAGAGGGCACCGAGGACACAGAGCCGGACCGGGGAGGAAAAGGTTGGGTTTTGCGCAGTCCAAGACCTTTCTTCTCATCCGAATCTCTGTGTTCTCCGTGCTCTTCCATGAGAAGGCCGCCCGGGGTCAAGCTTTTTCCTAGAAGGTTTCGTCCACAGGGGGGCGAAACACCGCTCCGCCATGCTTCCATTCGCACTCGTCTTGGGGCCCCCAAGGGGGC
>Ga0182027_10006386_pt1 | contig 17673 bp, 15 predicted proteins | sample 712E1DmetaG_FD_121300 | JGI IMG/M metagenome (GOLD analysis project Ga0182027, IMG submission 121300) | Permafrost microbial communities from Stordalen Mire, Sweden - 712E1D metaG (Illumina Assembly) | ecosystem: Environmental > Terrestrial > Soil > Wetlands > Permafrost | place: Sweden... | reverse complement strand
CAAGGAAGTCCGCGAGAAATACCCTTATATCAAACGGGTGCTTATTACCGCCTACAACGTAGAGGACTATCTCGAACTGGCGATGAAACATGATGTGGGCAATATTTTCGTCAAGTCGACGCCGTTCAATTTTTATGAATTGTCAACAATGCTTGAGAACCTCATTTCCGGCGACATCTTCGGGGTGTCCAAGTACTTTGAAAAACCGGTGCTGGAGAAGAAATTCGTCATAAAGAAGGGCAACCGGCTCGACTCATATGCAAACGAAATTGTGGCACACCTTCCCAATGTGACCGGCGCGAAAAAAGTTGAGCTTGTTCTTATCGAGCTGCTCGCCAATGCCGTCTTCTACGGCATCCGGAAAGAAAGGGCCGACAACAAGGAAGCATGGGACTACGATTTCGAACTCGCCGACAATGATGCTCCGTGCGTCACGCTTATCGCCGACATGGAGAAATTCGGCATTTCCGTCTTGGACAGGGGAGGCAGGCTCAGCAAAAATGATGTGCTGTACTGGCTCAACAGGCAGGTGACGCGAGACGGTGCAGGTGTGCCGCTCGGCGTCTACGACTCGCACGGCAGAGGCTTTTACATTGCGCGCGAATATATAGACAGGCTTATTATCAACATCGACAGGAACATGCGTACCGAAATTATTATGATCAACTATATTTCCCAGAACTACACCGGATACAAGCCGCTGTATATCAACGAAATATGATGCTTACATCGCGAATTACTCAAGGTCACCGGAAGCCTTCGCTTGTCTCCTATCTTTCAAACCGTTTCACCTATCTTTCCAAAGAAGAATGGCTCAAAAGGATCCAGGATCACAGCGTGCTCGTGAACAATGCACCGTCGCTTCCGGACACGGTGCTCAACTCCGGGGATATTGTATCGTACGATCTTCCGGAGTTTGCGGAACCGGAAGCCGACACCAATTACAGTATCGTTTACGAAGACGAATGTATCATGGCGGTCGACAAACCGGGAAATCTCCTTGTGCACAAGGCGGGCAGGTCGATTACCAAGAACCTCGTCTTTCTCCTGCGCCACTGCTCGGCGAACCCATTGTATGCGTCGGTCCACGCGGTGAGCAGGCTCGACCGCGAGACATCGGGGCTCGTGCTGTTCGCCAAGAACATGGACTGCCTGAGGCGTCTGCACCGTGACTTTGCGGCAGGCTCTGTTGCAAAGGAATATCTCGCGGTTGTCCACAACTCTCCCAGGGAGAAATCAATGACGGTGGATCTGCCGATCGGGCAGGACGTTGCCTCGGCGGTAACCTACAAATTTGCCGTGGATGCGGCACATGGGAAATGCGCGAGAACCGTGATTGAAACCGTGAGCAGTGTAGGAACATATGCCCTCGTCAGGGCCAGGCCCTTCACGGGCAGGACGCACCAGATCCGGATCCATTGCGCGGCCATCGGCACTCCGGTGGTGGGCGACAAGCTCTACGGTATGGACGAAGCCGCCTACTTGGCGTGGCGCAATGACCCGCCGGGAAACTTCCACCTTCTCGAATTCCCCCGCCAGGCGCTCCATTGCCGGACTCTTAGCTTTGAGCACCCTGTGCATCGATCGCCGCTGACACTCAACGCGCCGCTTCCTCAAGACATGGCGGCATTAATTGACAAATTAGGATTGGCGCTCTAGGCTGTGGTGCAAATGCGATTGCCCGAAACAAGGGCTACGTCACCGTATTACGATCGACGGAGGCGGATCCCCAGCAGGGGCAGCAAGACTGCCTTGAATCCCAAAGTTTGCGCACTACAGGCTGCTCACCGGGGCGTACATCCGGTCCTAGTCGCGGTTCAGGCTGCTTCACTGGAGCCTAAATCCGGTTGTAATCGAGGTCCCCGAAGCTTGTGCTACGGGGTTCTTTACTCGACCTGTTGTGGCTGATTCGACGCATAGGGCGGGACACGGGTGTTGAACATCACAACCATTTCGCCCTTTGGCGTCTTTTTTGAAAAAACCGCGATCAGGGCCTGCGGCGTTCCGCGAAGAAATTCCTCGTGCATCTTAGTGAGTTCCCGAGCAATCACCACCGCCACGTCCCCGAGTATTTCATGCATGTCATGGAGAACCTTGAGAATGCGGTATGGGGATTCGTAGAAGACAACAGTTCGAGGCTCCGCCTTCATTTCCTCGAAGAACCGCCGCCTGCGGCCGCTCTTGACGGGAAGGAAGTTCTCGAATATAAACCTGTCGGTGGGAAGGCCGCTGCACACAATCGCCGCGATGGCGGCGCAGGCGCCCGGCACAGGCACAACCAGAATTCCTTCCCGCACCGCTTCCCGCACCAGGTAGAATGCCTCATCGGCGATTCCCGGAGTGCCGGCATCGCAAATGATTGCAACATCGCGGCCATCCTTGATCATTGAAATAATGCGAGGAGTCGTCTTCTCCTTGTTGAAATCGTGGAACGCCACGAGGTCGGGAGCCGCTCCAATATGGTTGAGCAGCACCCGCGAGTGTCGCGTGTCTTCCGCGAGCACGGTGGGAACAGCGGCAAGCACTTGCTTTGCGCGCACGCTGATGTCGTCAAGGTTGCCTATGGGGGTAGACACGACGTAGAGGGTGGCCATCAGTACCCTTCAAGCTTTGCGATGCGGATAATGGCGGTGGCGCTTTTCGAACCGTTTTTCACCGACAGCTTGGCATAGTATGTTCCGTTTGCAATGCGGTAGCCTTGGGAAGTTTTCCCATCCCAGGGAACCTCCTGATACCCGATGATCCCGGTGTTGTTCTGCCATGACCAGGCTACCCGGCTTCCTATAGTGTACACGACAATCGACGCCGACTGCGCCACATCCGTAAGAAGGAAAGCAAAACGGATTGTCTGAATCGTCTTGCCGGAATTGTCTTGCTTTGCCGTAAAGGGGTTCGGATGGCATGAAAAATTCTTGATAGTGAGGTCTTCGCCGGGCAAGAAGGCGAATGTCGTCACGGCCACGTTGCCCGCGAAATCTTCGGCCATCACTGTCAGAGAATCGACATTCGATTCCTTTTTCGGGTATGCCGTGCACGATATCTGAGTCAAATCCGATTGCACGGGGATATGCGACACGAGCGCGGTGTCGAGGCTTTTCTTGTCGAGCAACACTCTAACGGAAGAGGGGACAATGGCGGAGGCGTCCGAGAGAAACAAGTTGAAGGGCTTACCCTTGGCCGCGTAGTCCAGAAAGGTGAGGTTGCGACCGTCTACGGATGCCTGAATTTGCGGCGGCTGATTGTCGGAAAGCAATCCGAGAGCAAACGGACCGCTTCTTGTAGCGTGCATCACGCATTTCATTTTGGCCGAATCTGCAGAACCGGGCTCGCTGCGCCAGGCATTAAGAAGCGAATCGAAGAGCAGCACCCGAAGCCGCGCGGTGGCGGGGTAGGCGGCAAGACGTTTTGCGGTGGGCAGCGTGCTGTCGCGGGGAGAACGATAGAATGTCCATGCCAGGCTGTCTGCGGCCGAAAGTGCCGGCCGCGACCACACAATGAACCGCGACACGGAATCGTCGGAAAGCGGCGTCCAGTACGATTCGGTCCGAAGCGGGTGCTGAAGCGCGATTGTGTCGGCAACAAGGAAGATGCGGCGCCTGGGTGCAAGCGTTGCCAAAGGAGAAACACATACCGTGTGCCCGGCCGCGCACAGCGTATCGGCGCTTGTGGCCATGTCGGCACGGGCGAGGCGGACGCTGCGACGCGCGATGTTGTTGTCGCGGGAGATTTCGTCAAACGAACCAGACGGGTTGGCAATTGCTGTTATCTGTAATGTCCCCTGTGTATCCGGAAGCGCGACCGAAAAGGGTTTCGTCTTTCCAGGCAGCAGGGAGTCTGAAAAAAGTATCGTCGCTAGCGGCTTTCCCTGCACGGATGAGCCGATGTAGAACGTCACCCCGAATGGGGGTGCACTGGCATTGCCGCCATTGAGGATTTGACACTGTGCAAACAGGGAGTCGTTGTACCATACAACGTTCACGCCGCTCGGCGCAAACATAAGATCCGGCCTTCCAAGAATTGTAAATGCATATATGTCGGTGGTGTCTGAAAATCCGTTTCCGATCACCCTGAATTTTACAAGCAGCTCGTCTCCCACCATGCCGTTAAACGCAATGGGAATCCTTGCGTTGGTTCGCCAGGTACCCGTACTGTCGGCAAACATCGAGATTCCTTGGAAAGACGGATTCGTCACGTACCGTGGTATCACCGAATAAAGACACAGCACCGCGTCGGCCTTTCGCGAACTGTCGAGTATTTCAATTGTTGTCGAAACGTTTACGCTGTCGCCATAGTGGACCGGTGCAGGCGAAACTGCTACGTTCCGGAATAGGACCGTACTTTTCGAAAATGTCGAGGAGCCCCGCAGTTCTTGAGAGTCGTTCCAGGCAAATGCTCTCACGAGGCCGCGGGATGTCTTGAGGGAATCCTTGACGGGACACACGCCACGAATGGAGTCGGAGCGAACGTCCCAGGAAAACTGGTTCCAGGTGAGAAAATCGGCGCCCAGTGTTACCCTTGCCTGGCCACTCTGAATCGGCGCGCAATATCCTCGCACAGAAAGAGTGTCCTGCGGCCGCATCGCGGTTTTCCCCACGGTGAGCCGAAGAGAATCCGGAGCAAGCGCCCACGGCAGCGCCGGGTCGCCCAGAAAATTGTATTCCCGGACAAGCGCGGTGAATTCCGTTCCGAATCTAACGAGCATATTCATCTTCGCGTACGAAAGCAGATCGCCCACGCTCTCAAAGCTCCCGGCTACGGCATTCTGGAGCATAAGTCGATTCATGATCAGGTTCCCGCGTTTCGAGGTGTATGCCGAAGCGCCAAAGAAGCCGACGCAACCGTTCTTCTTGACGCGAAGGAATTCTTCCCCCAACGACTGGTAGTCGACGCTTTCGAAATCTGCGGTGAGGCATGTAAAGCTGAATACGATCGGCAGCCGCCCGGCGCGGTCCCATTGTCCATTGTAGAGTTTGTCGAGATCGGTATAGCTAAAGAACTTACTGTCGGACCACACCAGCCCGCCGCCGTGGCCGTCGAAATTGATGGCGTAGACGCCAGCGTTAATCAACCCGGCCAGGTCTGTGGACGCGTTTGACTGGTCGTGATAATAGCGTGATTGCGGATCACCGTCCAGGCGGTACACGTTCATGGCCGGGCCAATGACCTCGGTCTGGGTATTGTCGTTGAACGCGGTAAAATCGCTTTCCGCGCCGCCGACAAGCAGAAGGTTGTCGTGCCAGGGTCCGGATGCACGTTGCGTCAGGTACCCGACAGTCTTGGACACTATGTTCTGCAGCTCGGTCCGGTTTTCGGCGGGGAAACGGCCCACGTTGATATCAGGGAAATCATCGTCACTCAAAAATGCGGCGAAATAGCCGTCGTCCGAGGCGGGCCCCCAGCCGGGCACGCCGCTGAGATGCGTGGGGACGATATTGCGACCGCGGTTGACTTTGTCGAGGTCGTAGGAGGTGTCGCCGCCGAGCAGAAGATAGCGGGGGTGTTTTGTGGCCGACAGCGAGAAAACGTACCGGAGAAACGTTCGAATGGCTTCCGGGTCCGCAATGCCGCCGGAAAAGGCGTTATAGACATCCGAAATGTCGGCGAGCGCGACGGTCCAGCCTTTCTTTGCATAGGCGTTGACAAAAGGTTTAAAGTCGTTAAAGAAACTGTCCACGGTAACAACGATATAGTCGGCCTGAGCGAAGCCGCTCCAATCGCGACGGACAGTATCGAGAGACATATCGGCTGGAGCGAGCCGCATCGATACGTTCTGCGCAAGGAAAGAATGCACCGTTGCAAGGCTGTCCTGGAACACGAGCGAATAGGACGGCTTCCCGCCGACGCTCGCGCTTTGCACGGTAAACCCGGTAAAGAGGCGGAAATTGCCGATGTCCCACAAGTCAAACGAACCCGACGAGAACCCCTTGACCTCAAACTGGTAGATACCATTGACATCTGCGCCGCTGTTCTTGAAAAGCAAATGGTCTTTGTCGGCGGTAAAGTTGCGGTAGTATTCAATTTCGATCCAGTTGAGTGCCGACAGGTCCGGATAGGTTGGCACCTTCTGGCCGCTGCCGTTGGGCACTCTGTTGAACGTGATCTTGTTGGTGTCGTTCTGGAATAATGACGATGGAAACGGCGAAGAAACAAAATCGAATTTACTCTGGCCATCCCATTCCGCGATTTGTTCCTGCCCTCCCGGCGAGTTGTCGTTGAGGTAGATATACAAACGGTGGTTTGGAGACACCGACGCGACGTTGGTCATTCCTTGAAAACGGATGTGCAAACGCGCGGTGAGGGAGGGATCCGTGGACGTAGTCGGGGAAGGAATATCAAGAGTGAAATTGGTAATTGCGCTGGCGCCGATTATGCCCCAGTACCAGTTGTCGTCAAGATTCTGCGACGAATCGCCTATTTCGCTCACCGCATTGACGTTCCCCAGAAACAGCACCAGGCTATCCTTTTCCAGGTGCAGGGTATCGTAGAACTCGTGCGCAAGGATTTCCGTTGAGGTCCCCTGACTATACACGGTTGCATCTTTTCGCTGACCGCCAGAAGTCTCCGCCACGCGGATTCCGGGCGCACCGCCTTCCCATGTGAGCCAGTACACGTTCGTATTTGAGAATTGAGACAGTGACGTGCCTGATCCTCGTAAGAACTTGCCGTAGAACATGATTATGTCGTTATCCTGAAGAACAGCATGAAAGTTGTTTGAAACGTAAAGGGGCACTTCAACGCCGCTGTTGTAAAGCTTGTAGACAGAGCCGGGGATTGTTGCGATGGGAACACCGAGCTTCCGCAGGGAAGCCCCGTTGATCTGATAAATTCCGTCCTTTTCGACCGAGACCTTTACGCCTCTCGAAAAAATGGTGCCTGGTTGGGGCGTAGCAAGCGATTTTGCGAGGCTCGTGAAAGTACCGAGATAGACAACGGAGTTCTTGATATATGCTTTGGACCCGGCCAGCGCACCCGTACTCGCAGTGATGGTGATGGTCCCATTCGCAATTGCTATCTTGGGGCCTTTGCCCGCTTGTCTGTATGGCGAGAAAGAAAACCATTGGAGAAAACTTGAGCCGGCCAACCCTTTGTGGACCAACGACGCGGGCATGACTGTGTGCGAATTGGCGAAAGAGTCGGACTGAACCCGAAGGCTCAGCGTCTGGGTCGGGGAAGATGATACTGCGAGGATAAAGGAAGACTGCTCAGAAATATGCGCAACTTCGAACTTGTCAAGGCTAAACCCGATGCTAACTGCGCTGGTTGTCGCGCTGCGGATCGAATAGGATATCGCGCGGGTCGGCGACGCAACGGACAATGCCCACCAAATTGCGACAAGAACGATTCTACCTTGCATACAGCCTTCTTACCGCCATGGACTGGGCATTGAGCGCCGGCACTTCCAATTTGATTGCCCAGGTATATCCGCCGGGCGACAGGGGAAACAGCGATGCGGGGATTTGGTTTGCCGACTGCACCGTATCGCCCTGGTAGGAATAGACGGGCACGATTGGCTGCGGCGCGCTCCATAAGAGTCCAGCCGTGTCACCGTAGAGCATCGAATATGTGTAGTACCCCGCCATAACGGATGTCACATACCATACGAGGGAGTCATTTGAAATGGTATCTGATTCGACCGGACTCACAGGAATGGGCTGCCACGCGAGTACCAGGGAATCGATGGCGCTTGTGTCGCTGGTTCGGCCGACAGAGTCGATAGCGAACATTTGAAAGAATATGGTCTTGTACGAAAGCAGACCCGGGAACCCAACGTTGTCCGCGTTCTCATGGTAGTCGAAAACGTTGCCGGGAATCGACCGTGCCAGCAAGGTGAAAGAGCTGTCACCCATAGTCTTCTGAAAAATCACAAATTCCCTTACGCCAAGCGAACCGTTGGCAGGCATCTGCCAGCGTACATGAATGGCAGGCCGGAATCCGGGAGTAGACTGGAACGAAAATGCGTCCACGCCGACTTGTGTTATGATCGGAGCCGTGAGCGTCGCAGGAGGGAACGGTTCCGGCGAGGGGCATGACCCGTCCATCAGGAGCGCGGCCAAAGGAGCGAACAGGAGCACTCGGGCTCGCAGTTTCACTGTGATTCCCTCATGTATTCCTCGAGGATGAGGCATGCGGCAACTTTATCGGTATTACCCTTGTTTTGCCGGTACTTTCTCTTCCGATATCGAATGATAACATTGGCACGTTTCGAAGTCAAACTTTCGTCCACAAAATGAACGGGGAGCCCGGTCATCCGACCGAGTCGGACTGCAAAGGCACGGATTTCCTGCGACATTACGGTTTCGCCGCCATCTTCATCGAGGGGAAGCCCAACCACGATCTGGGACGCCTGTTCCCGCTTGGCTGTGCCGCAAAGGGAGTCGAGGTACTGCGGAGTTGTTTTCCTATCGAGTGTGGGAAGGCTTCGAATGAACTCGCCGTTTTCGTCGGTTATCGCGATGCCGATTCTTCGCTGTCCATAATCAACGCCGATGAGCTTCATCAACGGTTTTCGTCCATTCCATGAGAATTTCGAGCGTGGAAAGATCAACGTTCTTCGTCTGGCTTGTTTTGTCAAGCACGAAGTGGAAATGACCTTTCTTGAGATTGAGCATTTCGAACACCGCTTCCCGGCCCTGCTGCGTTTGTGTCGCGGCGTAGGAGAGCCGGCCCTGTTCAAAGTATATGAGCCCAAAGGGCTTGTCAATTACGACATAGAGACAGCCGGTCTTGCTGCCGATCTCAATGAACTGCATCACTTCAATCAGGCTTCCTTGTCCTATTTCTCCTCCGAGAGCGGATGTTTCAACGCTCTTTCGGATCGATTTTGTTCCTGTCAGCGACATAATGAGGGGAGTCACCAGCCTGAAGACATCCCTGTCGGAAAATGCCATGCCGAGAAAATGAACATTTTGCATGGCGGCGCGTTTTGCTAGGGTTTCGGCGCCGGGAACATTGTAGAAAATGACGAGGATATCCGAGGCGGACCGTTTGGTCGCAATTGTTGATTCAAGGAAGGAGAGAGCGTTGTCCTCCACCTGCCAGTCGATCACGATGACGTCAGGCACGTAGTGCGCCAACAGGCTTGCGGCACGTTCGAACGTCGATGCCGTTTCGATCTGGAAACCAATCTCGGAGAAACATTTCGACAGGGTTGTTGTCGTGTCGGTAAGAGAATACTGAATCTGCTTTTCCGATTTGGCAATTACGAGAAGATCCTTCTTGACCGCAACTTTCCGCATCGGCTTTGTTCGAAGCGAAATGACGATCAGGAGAATCACCAGGCCGAGCAAAAGGACTCCCACTCCGCCCAGGAGCGCAAATAGAACAATCTGTGGAATTTTTGTCGTTGCAGGAGGGGTATCCACGATTCGTCCATAGCGACGATCCACCCATCCGACGTGCGCGCCAAACTGGATTTTGCACCATGACGTGCCCGCGTAAAGGAGCGGGTAGCACTCGCTGTTTCGCGCGATACCTAGAATGGGAGATTCCGGGCTTACGGATGCAAGAATTCTTGCCGGACTCTCGGTAATCTCGAAAAACTTCTGGCCTGTTCCCTGCTGGCCGGCCTGATTATCACCGGATTGCGATTTTTCGGAAAGGGACTTGGCCTGCTGCAAAGGCTGGATGGAACGGGAGACTGCGCCGGCAGACCCCTCGGACGCCAACGCCGGACCTTCTTTGCTTGCAGGAATAGGCATAACGGAAGCCGGAGGAAGGTCCACGGTGACGTTGAGCGGTCTCTTCTGCTTACGAGGGCTTTTCCTTTGTGTCGTCTCCCCGGAAGTTTCCTGTTTCTCCTCAGGACGCGAAGGGGCGTTTTCAACGACAGGTTGCTCCTTCGGAATTTCCTGTGCGGAATTCTGCGGTGCAACAGGCGGTGCGGCAATCTTTGAAGGAGCCGGAACCTGCGGCGGTTGGGGAGGAGGCGGGGAAGCGGACGGTTGGCTTTGCTTTGCCGGTTGCGGCGCGGCTGGCGGAGGCGTTGCGGCGGAGCCGGCTTCGACAACTTCGACATTGGCCTGGAATATCCATCCGATGCTGCCCTTGAAGTCTACGTTGAACCAGTCGCCCTTTTTGGTTATGACTTTGCAGCGATCACCCTTCTTGACCATGCCCACCAGCTTGGCGTCGCCGTAGGGCATGAGCATCACCCTCGCAATATCCTTGTTCACCACAACATAGCTGTTATCGGCGCCGGAATTGGCAAAAGCAAATAGCAGGAAAGCTATTGTCGTAAAGGATAGTCGAGGGTGTTTCATGGCGCGCTGTCATACTTCAACGGCTTTTTGTTTGTAAATGTACATCGACACACCGACGAGTGTGCCCAGGAGAAGGATGACGAAAACAAAGAATGTCCCCAGAGGAAGATATTGAGGATTGTTTACTACGACGCCGGCCTTTTGTTCAAGCCAGCCGACTTTGTCTTTGATCTTTATCTGATACCAGGATTTGCCTTCATACACAAGCTCGAAATGATCGCCCTTCTTTGCGACGATAATAACATTTGATTTGGGATCCAAAAACTCATATACATTGACAAAGGGATTCTTGATCTCCACATACTTTGCGGCGGCATTCGAAGCGGAGTAGGAGACTAGCAGGAAGAAGAAACTTAGAAGCGAAACTGTCAGCTGCTTCATGTACAATACCTCCTCTTAGGGATGTATGACTGTATTAAATCGTTCAAATGCTCAAAGAAACTCTCTCGCGACGGACCATCGGCGAACGATACATCTATTTTAAGATACCAAATATCCGGGCCATTTACAAGTTTTATGGTGCGCAATCTAAAGGCATCCTTTTCGGTGGTGACAATGCCGTCGCATTGCACCCCGTACAGCCCTTCTATCTCATTGATCGTGAAGACATGATGGTCGTCGAAGAAATGCGAAGCGCATGGCCGGATGCCCATATCTGCAAGGAGCATCGAGAATCGATCCGGCCGCGCTATTCCCGACAGCAGCAGGGGGCTTCTGAAGGGCAAAATCTTGGACGTCTCGCCGGTGCCAAGTTTCCGCCACTCACGGGGAACCTGAAACAAGACAAATATGCCTTTGCCCGGAAACTGAAGCTGGAGTTTTTCCCGAGTACGAATGCACGCATGCTTTTCTTGCATGCTGCCGATGATGCAGATGAAATTCGCGCGTTTCAAATTGACAAGCGGCTCACGAAGCGTTCCCGCTGGAATGAGGCTGTCCGCAAAGGGGTCCGGCGGAATGCACACAATATCCGCCGTCCGTTTCACTTGCCGGTGCTGAAAGCCGTCGTCGAGGATAAACATGGTGTTGCGGGGAACAAGATTGCACAGGTCGCGGGCACTCTTGCGTCTGCTGGAACATATCCCGAGCCACGATTGCGGCAGGGCCTCGTGAAGCAGGGCGGGCTCGTCGCCAACCTGGCTCCACGAGACGGGCTCGCCGGGTTTACAAATTACCATTTCCTTGCGAGCCCTGCCATAACCTCTGCTGAGAAAGGCCACAAAATACCCTTGTTTCACCAATTGCCGGGCAACGAAGAGGCTCATGGGGGTTTTCCCGGTACCGCCCGCATGAACGCCACCCACGCTGATCACCGGTCTCCCGACTTCCTGAGAAAGCGCGGCAATGTTGTCGTAAAGGAAGTTCCTGAGAGACACCACGCCCTCGTAGGCCGACGACAAAACACGTGGCAGCGCTCCATTGCCAAAAGGTCGCAATCGGATTTCATGTGCGATATTCACCAAGAACTCTCGTGCTGACTAGTAAGATGTCCGCTGAGCGACAATCGAAAATAATATACGTGATGAAATCGGTCCCGGCGTCCCCGTCGAAATTGGATAGTGCGCCTGCATACCAATTCGTGTGAAGTGGGGGAGAGTCGATCCGCTGGTTATTCTAGGCAACAGCAAAGACAACCCTGGATCTTTGCGCGAGATCGGGGTCTATTCGTATTTCTTTCCACTCGTTCCTACGCAACAGGTCGACCACTTGCTGCCCCTGCGTCGCGCCGATCTCGCAATACAATCTGCCGCCCGGCGCAAGAATCCTTTTGGATTCCCTGGCAAGTATATCGTAAAAATCAAGTCCGTTCCTGCCGCCGTCGAGAGCCTCGTGCGGTTCAAACAGCTTGACGCTGTCGTCAAGCTGCAGCATCTCGCCATCGGAAACATACGGCGGATTACTTACGATAAAATCGAAACAGGCAGCTGGGTTGCCCGCGATGACGCCAAAGGATGGTTCACTGTGCGAACGCCCAATTCTCCCTGCCTCAGACAACGTTCTGATTGCAGAGAACGCGTTGCAACACAAAAGCTTTACCTTGGACGGCGGGCAATTGATACGTGCGATTCTCAACGCCGCAGGTGAGACATCGATACCCACGCCGTGCCACCGGGGACGGTTGAGCGCAAGTGCCGCGCAAATAGCCCCGCTTCCGACGCCAAAATCAAGATAGCTCTCATAGTTTGCCATTTCGTGCCCAAGCACGGTTTCTACCAGTATTTCCGTTTCCGGACGCGGGATGAGCACATCCGGACCCACCACCAGCGAAAGTGAATGGAAATGGGCGATCCCAAGTACGTACTGCAGGGGCTCGCCGGTAAGCCGGCGTTTGACAAATGTGTCGACACGAGCGCATTGCTGTTCGTCGACCAGTCGGGTGGGTGAGAGGTACAAGTCGCTTCTTTGACAACGCAGGACGTGCTGCAGAATGCGTTCGGCTTCGGAAAGAGAAAGTTCGTCGGCTATGGGGAGAAGCGCGTCGCGCGTGGAGCGCAAAAGTGCGGAAAAGGTTATGGCCATAGCGGGCCCATCGGGAGTAAAGTCTTACGACGTTGTACTGGTAAGCCGGATTCGCTCGTTGAGATCGGCTGCGGAAAGCTTGTCAATCACTTCCTGCAAATCGCCGTTGATGATTGCATCCAGTTTGTACAGCGTCAAATTGATTCTGTGGTCGCTCAGGCGGTTTTGAGGGAAATTATAGGTCCTTATTTTCTCGCTCCGGTCCCCGGAGCCCACCATGCTCTTCCGGCTTGCCGATTCCTGGGCCTGTTTCTCGGACATGCGCAGATCGAACAGCCGCGAAGAAAGGATTTTCATGGCGCGCGCCTTGTTCTTGTGCTGCGATTTTTCGTCCTGGCAAGTGACCACGAGGCCTGTGGCAAGGTGGACGATTCGCACCGCGGATTCGGTTTTGTTAACGTGCTGGCCGCCCTTGCCGCCTGCTCGAAACACGTCGATACGGATTTCCGAGGGGTCTATGCTGACCTCTAGGTCGTCCGCTTCCGGAAACACCGCAACCGAAGCTGCCGACGTGTGAATTCGGCCCTGCGCCTCCGTCTGCGGCACGCGTTGCACGCGGTGGACGCCCGACTCGTATTTAAAAGTTCCGTAGGCCCCGTCGCCCTTTACAAGGAAAATGATTTCTTTTATTGCGCCGATGTCGCCGTAGCTCGAGCTGAGGACCTCGAGTGTCCATCCCTTGTTCTCAACAAAGTGGGTATACATTCTGTAAAGATCCGACGCGAAAATGCCGGCCTCTATGCCTCCGGTCCCGGCACGGATTTCCACGAGCGCATTCTTCATGTCGCGGGGATCTTGGGGAACCAGATAATATTTGATCTTCTGTTCGAGCCCGGGCAGTTCCTGTTGAATCCGCTCGTTTTCCTCTTTCGCCATCAGGCGCAATTCGAGGTCGGATTCGGATGCGAGCAGCTCCGTGTTGCCGGCCAGCATCTTCACCATGCCAAGATATTTGAGATACTCCGGCATATTTCGTTTGACGGAATTGTATTCCCTGCCGAGATTTTCAAGCAGGCTGGGGTTTGACGTGACCTTGGGGGAGGCGAGCTGTTCTTCAAGTTCTTTTTGCCGAGAAATAAGTTCCAGAATCTTTTCGATCATAGGGACGCTTTCAGGGCGGCCGACGCAATTTGGAGCTGTTCGTCGTTCGGTTTCTTGGTGGTTATTTTCTGAAGCCACAAACCCGGCATGACAAGGAATCTGACCGGCCAGACACGCTGGAACCTGTCGGAGAACCTGAGGGCTTCGTAGGAACAGCCGGCGACGAGTGGAATGAGCGCAATGTGAACCAGGAGACGCAAAAACACGTTGGGGTAGGGGCCCGCGAAAAGAGTCACTATCACATCGATAATCGAGAAAACAAATATGCAGATGATTGCCACCATTAGCAGAAAGCTTGTGCCGCACCGCGGATGCAGCGTTGAATATGCGCGCATATTCTCTAATGTTAATTCCTTGCCGTCTTCGAAGGCAAATATCGCCTTGTGTTCCGCGCCGTGATACTCAAATACCCGCCGTATATCCTTCCAGAGGCTGATTCCCATAAGGTAGAACAGAAAAAGTGCAATGCGAATGGCGCCCGCGCAGCCGTTGAACGCGAAAACGGAATTCTTGAAGAGAATCTGGGAAACAAGCATAGGGAGATACATGAACAAGCCCAGACAAACAATGAGGGCAACCGCAAAACTCATAGCATAAGCGATGTTATCCGACGATTGAGAGGTTCTGGAGGGTTCGCGTTGTTCGCCGGCCGCGATTTGCGCCGACCGTGTGAGCGCCTTGTAGCCGATTTTAAGCGACTCGTACAAACTAATTGCACCCCTCACGATCGGCGCCCCGAACGCCCTGTGCTGCTTGACAAGTGAAACGAATGGGAATCTTTCTATAACGGTCTCGCCGGAAGGTCTGCGCACGGCCCAGGATATTTTCTGCTTACTTCGCATCATGACACCCTCAATTACGGCCTGGCCGCCAACCTTGGTCTTCTTCATTGCCATCTTGGCGAGGAACAGGGGAAATAGAGCCATGGAAGTGAGGTATGGGTGCTTTTTCATGCGAAGAGCCCCTTGCAGAAAAAAGGAACGGGCACGAGAGGACTTATCCTCTCTGCCCGCTCACAGAACCCAGCAAACACTACGATTCTTTTTTTGTTCCGGCATACCGCTTGTTGAACCGTTCGACTCTTCCGGCGCTGTCAATGAGCTTTTGCTTGCCGGTGTAAAACGGATGGCATTTGTTGCAAATGTCGATGTGCGTGCTCTTGATAGTAGACTTTGTTTCGATCACGTTGCCGCAAGAACAGGTAAAGGTTGCGGCTTCGTATTTGGGATGAATCTTTTCCTTCACGAAAACCTCCAGAGCGGGTATTGTAAAAGTAATTGGGTAAAAAATAGTTCAATGCACGAATGTATGTCAAGAAATGAAGGCCCGGAGGAGGTGGGGACGGGATTCGGTCAGCAAGCCGGATGCTTTCCAAAGGACCGGTTGGGATGTTTAGTATTGTTTACATAATATATATTATGCGACATCTTTGGCCAACTTCCATAGTGAGACAGGCCTTCTATCGCGCCGCCTTTTCGAATCGATTTCAATTCAATTTCATGCGCTCTCCCGCGCCTTTTTGATCCCACAAATCCTGCCTTTGCGTAAATTCCTACACTTCTTGATGTTCTCATTCCATTGCAAAGAATTTTCTTGAAAATTCATTTGGATTCTCTTCCCAGCACCATCATGAATTGCGGACTCACGCTGTTTAATCCTGTGCGTTTTTCAGACACAGCCCGGGCAACCCGACTTTGACCGGAATCAGCCCAGAACCTGATGTTAGATTCCGGCCTGCTCAGTTGGCTTAAGGAGCTTAGGTTCAGTAACTTGTAACGGAACTGCTGGCGGACCTTTATTCAGAACTCGGCCGAATTGGCCATCCCTTTGGAAATAATTACAGTCGTAATACATTCAAAATAAGCATGATAAGTAACTTGTTCATGGGAACCTGGAATCTCGGCTCAGACCGGCTTCGTCCTAATCATCTCAGCAATATAGTTTAAACCTATAATATTTAGCCAAATAGCACAGTTAATCTCATCTAGAATACCATGTCGTACCGGCAATTGCTCAAGGCTATCCCTTTTGGAACATCAACAAACCAAATACTTATCGCTAAAGTTTTCGGCAATACGGCCGATATAGCATATAGGGGATTACATATACGGTGTTATGATTGATTAAAGACCCACACATTGGGAGGTGCTCTTATGAAAGTTGACCACGTACATGCCGCTGCAAACGCGGCTGTACAACAGCCCAAACCTGCTGCGCAACAGCCGACAAATGTTGCCGAGAATAACAAGCGTGCGCAACAGGCTCAGCCTCAACCGGTGCCCAAGAACAATCAACCCAATGCTGCCGGCGAGCTGAATATCACGGCATAGTGGTTGATTTTGAGGGACAGGAAGAAGCCCCGGCAATCGGGGCTTCTTCTATTTGTTGGCCAGTCGGATTCTCTTCACTACTTTTTCAAGGACATCAACGGCAGTCCTGATTTCGGAAAGTGTGTTTTCCCTGCCCAGGGAAAACCTTATAGCGCAAACGGCGTCGACTCTTCTTCTTCCAATGGCTAAGAGCGTTCGCGATGCACTTATAGACCCGGACGAGCATGCAGATCCGCCCGAAGCGCAGATTCCCTCCTGGTCAAGCGATGCCAGCAGCGACTCGGTCTCGGCTCCAGGGATGCAAAGGTTGAGTGTCCCGGGAATTCTCTTGTCGCAGTGGCCGTTTCGCAGGACATGGTCGATTCTCCCGGCGATGTCCCGGTACATCTGCTCCGTAAGGTCAAACAAAGTCTTGGCGTCCGCCTCCAGAGTGCTCCGAGCAATCTCGGCGGCCCGGACAAATCCCAGGATCGCCGGCAGATTCTCTGTCCCCGTCCTTATGCCGCGCTCCTGGTTGCCACCAAAGGTTCGTGGGTTTATTTTTACCCCGTTCCGGACAAACAAGGCGCCACAGCCTTTTGGCCCGTAGATCTTATGAGAAGAAATTGAAAGGAGCGATACGGGGTCCTTCGAGACGTCTATCGGAATCTTGCCGAACGCCTGCACCGCGTCGCTGTGAAAAGGAATGCCGCGTGCTGCTAACTTCCGCCCGATCTCCCCAACCGGTTGGACCGTGCCGATCTCGTTGTTCGAATACATAACCGACACAAGACGCGTTGCGGCGCTCAACGTTTTTTCAAGCTGCTCCATATCGATTATTCCATCGTTTCCAACGGGAATCTGCCGTATGCCATATCCTTTTGACGCAAGCGAATGCGCCGCATCATGGACCGCCGGGTGCTCAATTGACGAAATGACCACTTCCCCGTCTTTGTAGCGGTCCAGCGTGCCCATGATGGCGAGGTTGTCCGCTTCGGTCCCTCCCGAGGTGAAGAATATCTCCTTTGCAGACGCGCCGATAATCGCGGCCAGGCGTTCGCGCGCGGTTTCGATCTGGGCGAATGCCGCCCTGCCCATGGCATGCGTGGAGGACGGGTTGCCCCAATGCTGCTCCATGGCCGAGCGGACAACGTCCCGCACTTCGGGAAGGATCGGAGTCGTGGCATTGTGGTCGAGGTAAATCATCGAGCAGATCCTCTGTTTCTATCTCGAAAAACGGCGCCGACATCCTTGAGGCGTCCCGTCACAAAATAGATGGTACGACCCGATTCAATGTCAAAAAGTATCACTGCCTGCAAGAAACGACGCAGGTCCAAGAACCGCATGAGCAGCCTGCAATCCGCAAACCTTGGGATTCACGGCAAGAAGAATCAAACGAAGAAGGGCTGGAGTCTATGCCAGAAATGCATTCTTAATGTGGTCGAGCTTGCCTTTGTAAATCGTGATCACGTCAAACCTGCATT
>Ga0182027_10006385_pt1 | contig 17673 bp, 18 predicted proteins | sample 712E1DmetaG_FD_121300 | JGI IMG/M metagenome (GOLD analysis project Ga0182027, IMG submission 121300) | Permafrost microbial communities from Stordalen Mire, Sweden - 712E1D metaG (Illumina Assembly) | ecosystem: Environmental > Terrestrial > Soil > Wetlands > Permafrost | place: Sweden... | reverse complement strand
TGCCACAATTTTTGAAAAAGAGACAGGAATAAAATTTGGTCAGGTCACAGGAGATGGACTGATAGGTCTTTTTGATACTTCCTGTATTGGAATGAACGATCAGGAGCCGGCTGCAATAATCAACAACCATATTTTTACCAAACTTACGCCTTTCCGTGTAAAAGAGATTATCCGTGATATAAAGGAAGGGAAAAAGGTAGAGGATATGTTTACCGATAGCTATGGAGACGGAGCAAACAGGGATGCCTTGGTACGATCGGTTGTCACGAATAATATCCGAAAAATAGGCCCAATACTGGATCCAAATTATAAGATCGGCAAAGCCATTCGAAAGATTATTACAATGACTCCAGAAGAGGTTATTGCTGAAATTAAACATTCAAATATCAGAGGGCGTGGCGGGGCAGGCTTTCCGACGGGTCTAAAATGGGAATTTTGCCGAAACTCACCGGGGAAGGATAAATATATTTTCTGCAATGCTGATGAAGGTGAACCAGGGACATTTAAAGATCGTGTTATTCTAACAGAATTACCACGATTGCTTTTTGAAGGCATGGTAGTTGCAGCTTATGCCGTGGGAGCTACAGAAGGTATACTTTATATCCGTTATGAGTATAAATATCTTGAAGAATACCTTGAAAAGATTCTGGATGCAGCGAGAAAGACAAATTATTTGGGTAAAAATATTTTGGGTAAAAAGGGGTTTAATTTTGAGATACGCATTCAATTTGGTGCTGGCGCATATGTTTGTGGTGAAGAATCTGCATTAATCGAATCTGCTGAGGGCAAGCGCGGAGAACCTCGTGACCGGCCGCCTTTCCCGGTTGAAAAGGGGTACCTTGAAATGCCCACCGTAGTTAACAATGTTGAAACCCTTTGTTCGGTAGTTAAAGTGATCCTGAATGGAGGTACCTGGTATCGATCTTTCGGTACGTCTGAATCAACAGGGACGAAGCTGCTAAGCATTTCGGGCGATTGCCGCAATCCGGGTGTTTATGAAGTAGAATGGGGTTTTTCTATCAATGATATTCTCGAAATGATTGGGAAATCAGTAAATGTGCAGGCAGTTCAGGTTGGAGGCCCTTCCGGGTCAATAATCGGACCCAACGAATTTGGTCGCATTCTTGGATATGAAGATCTTGCAACAGGTGGCTCACTGATCATTATTGGCGAACACCGGGATATAATCAGTGACATTGTACTTAATTTTACTGAGTTTTTTATAGAAGAATCATGCGGAAGCTGCTCTACATGCCGGATTATGCCTTCTGTTCTTAAAAGAAAAATTCAAAAGATAATAGATGCACATGGAGTAGAGCAAGATATCGAGGATATGATTGAATGGAGCAAGGTTTTAAAGGCAAGCAGGTGTGGATTGGGTCAAACAGCAGCAAATCCTATTATTACTTCCATTAAGAATTTCCGTCATCTTTATGAATCTAGAATTCAAAAGAATAAGGCTTACGACACCGGTTTCGATCTGCTAAAAGCAGTGCATGAAGCTTGTGAAGTAACCGGTCGTGTGCCGAATATCTAATAATTATTCAGACAATGAACCAAATAGTAAACTTTTCAATTGATGGCATAGAGTGCATGGCAGCTAAAGGTCAATACTTAATCGATGCTGCGCGCGAAAACGGTATTTACATTCCTACCCTTTGCAATTACACCGGAGTAAAACCAAAAGGCAGTTGTCGGGTATGTACCGTGCGGGTTAATGGTAAATTAATGACAGCCTGCACTACTCCTGTTGCTGAAAATATGGTAATAGAAAATGAAGCCATAGATTTACTGGATCTTAGAAAATCAATTATTGAATTGTTATTTATTGAGGGTAATCATTTCTGTCCGGCTTGCGAAAAAAGCGGTAATTGTGAACTTCAGGCGTTAGCCTATCGTTACAAAATGATGGTCCCCAGATTTCCATACACATTCCCTTATCGTGAGGTAGATGCTGATAGTCCGAAACTTCTGAAAGATCAAAACCGCTGTATACTTTGTAAAAGATGCATACGGGTCATCAAGGGTGAAAATGGACGAACTATTTTTGCTTACAAACGCAGGGGTAACCATGTAGAAATTGGGATAGACCCAAAGCTGGGGAAAAATCTTTCGGATGAAACGGCACTGAAAGCCATGGATGTTTGTCCGGTTGGTGCTCTGCTGGTGAGGGATAAAGGCTTCGATATACCCATTGGGGAAAGAAAATACGACAAGCAGCCCATTGGATATGATATTGAAAAAATGATTTAACACATTGATTAAAATTAAGAAAAGATGAGTAAGACAATTATTGCCACTACCTCACTTGCCGGATGCTTTGGATGTCACATGTCGTTATTGGATATCGATGAAAAAATTCTGGATCTCATTGAGCTTGTGGAATTCAATAAATCACCGATTAATGATATTAAGAAATTTACAAAAAAATGTGACATAGGCCTTATTGAAGGCGGATGTTGTAACAGCGAAAATGTTCATGTCCTTAAAGATTTCAGGGAGCATTGCAAAATTGTTATTTCTGTTGGCGAATGTGCTATTATGGGTGGATTGCCTGCCATGCGTAATGGCATTCCCATCCGGGAATGCCTTGAGGAAGCCTATATTAATGGACCAACGGTTACAAACAATGAAAAAAAAGTTATACCCGATGATCCGGAATTGCCTATTATTCTTGATAAAGTTTATCCATGCCACGAGGTGGTAAAAATTGATTATTTTCTGCCAGGTTGCCCACCTCGTGCAGAATTGATTTGGGATTCCTTGGTTGCACTGATTACAGGTAATGAAATGAACCTGCCATATGAAGTCATAAAATTCGATTAACTCCAGCAGACATGGGACAAAAAATAACAATAGAACCTGTTACCAGGGTTGAGGGACACGGGAAAGTCACTATCCATTTAGATAACCAGGGTCAAGTAACGCAAACACGATTACATATTATTGAATTCAGGGGATTTGAACGCTTTGTTCAGGGAAGGCCATATTGGGAAGCTCCTGTTCTTGTTCAGCGTTTATGCGGTATTTGTCCGGTGAGTCATCACCTCGCAGCTGCCAAGGCGATGGATGTGATTGTGGGTGCCGGTACCGGGGAAGGACTTACTCCTACGGGAGACAAAATGAGACGGCTAATGCATTACGGACAAATATTTCAATCTCACTCTCTTCACTTCTTTCATTTGGCATCTCCCGATTTGCTGTTTGGCATTGATGCTGATCCTGCAAAGAGAAATATTATTGCTTTGGCCCTCGAAAATAAAGAATTGGCTGTGCATGGAGTAATGATGCGTAAATTCGGTCAGGAAATTATTGCTGCAACGGCCGGTAAAAAGATTCATGGCACAGGGGCTATTCCCGGAGGAATTAATAAGCATCTTTCTCAGGAAGATAAAGACCACTTTTTAAACGGGGAATCACCATTGAACATTGAAACAATGATTCAATGGTCTTTGGAATCACTTGAATTTTTCCACGACTATCATGAAAAGAATCAAGCTTTAATTGACAGTTTTTGTACTTTCCCGTCAAGTTACCTAAGTCTTGTGCGCAAGGATGGTGCACTCGATTTATATCATGGAGTCCTTAGGGCAAAAGATGCCGGTGGCAAAATGATTCTTCACGATGTAGATTACCAGGATTATCTTAAATATATTGATGAAGAAGTGCGCAGCTGGAGTTATATGAAATTCCCTTACCTCAAAGAATATGGCAAAAAAGAGGGCTGGTATACAGTGGGCCCACTCGCCCGTATGAATAATATCGATTTCATTGATACTCCATTGGCACAGCAAGAATTTGAGAAGTTCAGAGTATATACCAAGGGAAAACCAAATCATATGCCTATGCACATGCATTGGGCACGACTGATTGAGATTTTGCATTCTGCCGAAAAAATCAGGGAATTGCTTTTGGATCCCGATCTGATGGAGGGAGAACTTACCGTCAGAGGAAATAAGAGGATGGAAGGTGTAGGGGTAATTGAGGCTCCCAGAGGTACTTTATTCCATCACTATAAAATCAATGACAACGACCTGATTGAAATGTGTAACCTGATAGTATCCACTACCAATAATAATCAATCTATGAACGAAGCGGTCAACCAGGTCGCCGTTAAGATGATGTCGGGGAAAAAGGAAATAACTGAAGCTATGATGAATGCCGTCGAGGTTGCCATCAGAGCTTATGATCCATGTCTAAGCTGTGCTACACATGCAATGGGTCAGATGCCATTGGAAATTTCCCTTTATCAAAATGATACATTCATAGAGAAAAAGAAAAAGAATTAGAATGCTGAAGCCTCCCAATCGTATTTTAATTTACGGTTTTGGAAATCCCGGAAGACAGGATGACGCATTGGGTATTCTGCTTGCCGGTGAAATGGAAACCTGGATAAAGAAAAATAAGTTCACGAACATAGAGGTCGATCAGAATTATCAGTTGAATATTGAGGATTCTGAAAAAATATCACATTACGATGTTGTCATTTTTGTAGATGCTATGATAAATGAAACAGGAAGTTTTTCATATTCTTTATTAAAACCCGATTTAATCACTGATTTTACTATGCACTCTGTTAAACCTTCCTTTATTGTTGGTTTGTGTGAACAAATATTCGGAATTTGTCCGCAATCCTTTTTACTCCAAATTAGGGGTTATGAATGGGAAATCATTGAAAAAATCAGTCCGAAAGCCAGAATAAATCTTGAGGCTTCCGTTGAATTCCTAAAACTGAAAATACAAGACAATTATATAATTGCTAATGCCTGAATCTGTTTTTAAGGAGGTTTAAAGTATCATGACCATAGGGTATAAGCTATAGAATTTATGGGGTTATATAATTTATCGAAAAGAGTTCATCGTAGTTTTAATTCGGATGCAACATATGTGCTTATGGAATGTTATTTTTATTTTGCGATCTCGGTTAGAGTTTGTATATTGGCATTTAAGTTACGTGTATTTTTTACCAGTTCAACTGTGCCGTCATGATTACAAAATGGGAAGGGAAAGTAATTCTGGCAGTGGAGGATGATGAAATAAGCCTTGAATTTCTCAAAGAACTCTTTGAGCCCTATAAGGTATCTCTTCTCTCTGCTTATAATGGTCAAACTGCCATAGATATTTGCCGATCGAATCCATCCGTGGAACTTATCCTAATGGATGTCCAGTTACCAGTTTTAAATGGGAAGACAGCAATGCTCGAAATTAAAAAATTCAGGCCCGATCTGCCAATAATCGCCCAAACAGCCTTTGCTATGTCTGGTGATAAAGAAAAATATATTCAGGAAGGCTTCGATGAATATGTTTCCAAGCCAATAAATGTGCAGGAATTATTATCATTGGTTGGCAAGTATCTTGAATAATTTAACACTTCTAATAACTGCATTCTTCTTTGCATTTAAGATAAAAACTTCTTAGATTTAAATTTATATTGTCTCAAATAACTGTTTTCCTAATGAAAATAAAAATATCCAAATTGTCTGTCATCGGATATATTTTCTTGTTAATAGCTTGTAAATCCAATACAAATAACAGGAGCACATTAAATATTGACAGTACTGATCTTGTATCTTCTCAAAAAGTTATCAGTTCCTTCGATACGATGGGCAAAGGTTTTCCAATTTTTTATAACATGTACCTTTCTGTGGAACTTTCTTCATTATTTCAAACAGCAGGTGCAGTTTTTAAAACGGATCTAATGAATTCCCCGGATCGGATTTCGTCTTATTTAACCAGTTCCCAACAAGCAGTTAATTTAGGAGTGTTTGCGGTTGATCTTAGTTATGCCAGAGCTTTTGACCAGGTAGAAGTTGCAGGCAGGTATTTTAAGGCTATGCAGCAGATGTCCCGCGAATTGGGTATACCGGATGATTATTTTAAAAATACGGCTGAACGCTTTGAAAGAAATATCGCTGTGAAGGATTCACTTATAAAAATTGCAAATGAGGTATATGTCACTACTGATAATTACCTGAAGGAAAATGCAAGATATAATACTGCAGCCTTAATTATTCTGGGTGGTTGGACAGAAGCTATTTCAATTGCTACAGATGTTGCAATAGAAAGCAGGGATGTGGATATTATTGAAAAACTTGTGGATCAGAAATATTCTTTATACAATTTATTGATAATGCTTTCTGAACACAAAAATAATGAAGTCATTGCCGGTTATAGTCTTGAACTTTCAAAAATCAAAAAAAGCTTCGATGTGATGAACATTTCTTTTGACCCTAACTTTGACGCAAATACACCGGAAGGTAAAAAAGTCATCAACAATTCAGTTATTAAACTTGAAAATTTTCAAATCATAATTAACAATTTTAGGAATAAATTGATTAAGTAAAATCAAGGGGTACAGAGTTCACTTTTTTATTGAGATTTGCAATTCATAGTTTCGAAACGGAATTAATAAACTATTCAATTACCGATGTTTGCAAGCTTGTTTTTAGAAATATTTTGCAGTTAAGCATCCATGGACAAAGATTTGCTCTTTTTACAGACTATTCTTACGGATGAAATGGTAGCCCAGGGGTTTCCATTGGTTTATAAAGGTCCGCTAAATCACCAGACCATGACGTTTTTTACTTCGATGGCTGAAGAAAAAATAGCGCTTCGCTGCAGCGATGCTTCTGTGAGAAGAAAAGTGTACCATGCTATGGTTGAAATGCTGCAGAACGTTACCCGTCACTCTAGCGACAATGATGAGAAAGGTAGTGGAAATGGTATATTTGTTATCGGCGAACGCAAAAATTATTATTATGTTATAACGGGAAATATGGTCAAAACTTCCCATGTTCGTGAATTGGAAGACAATATTGAAATGCTAAACAGCATGGACAAGGCAGCACTCGATAACTTGCATAAAGATCAGATGCGTTTTGGCGATATAAGCGAAAAAGGTGGCGCTGGCCTTGGTCTTATCGATATTATCCGAAAAACGGGTGAGAAATATGTCTACCAGTTTCTGAGGCTGGACGAAAACTCTCATTTTTTCATCCTGAAATCAACCGTTCATTTTTCTTGATTTTGGTATAATCATTAAAATATAGAAGGTTTCTTAGTTATTATAAAGCCATAATACTGGTGGGTAATCGTGTTAAATAAACCACAGAGTAACACTGAGTAAAACATTGAGTCCACAGAGAATATTTACTCAATTGATTCTCTGTGCGAAATCTCTGTCTTTTCTCTGTGATCTCAGTGGTTAATCATGCGAATTAAGCGTCGAAAAAAAGATAAACCGCAAAGAACCCAAAGTAGGCGCGAAGAGCGCAAAGAAAATTTTTTAATTATTAGAGAGTAATTATTATGTATTGTCTCAACAATGAAAATGGACAATGCAACAGGGCACTGGGAGGTCTATAATTCCATGAGTTCAATGAAACAATTAAAGGACTTTGTGAGCTTTGCGTATTTCTCTTTGCGACCTTTGCGGTTAAATTGATTTGCTTAATTTAACTCTTGATCGGCTTTAATAGTCTGGTTCTTTTAGTATATAATTTTCATATTATGAAGATTATATGGCAATATCTGATTTACCCTTGCCGAATAAATCAATAGATTCATTCTAAATAAACCCTTTGTGATTTATATCATCTTTCATTTTATCTTTATTCAAGTCTTATTGTTATTTTTGTAACAATATTTCTGAGAAGCTGATTTTATCGCCTTCAAAGTATTTCTTATACGTCTGACCCAAAAGTTTTTCTAATGGAAAAGAGAATTGGTGCAATCCTGATTTTAATTGAGAACAAAGAGTCGGTCGATGAATTAAATGCTATTCTGTCGTCCCATTCTGATGCTATTCTTGGTCGCCAGGGATTACCCCTCCGCGAAAAAGGTATAAGCGTCATTAATCTGATAACTGAAGGCACTACAGATCAAATCAGCTCTCTTACCGGAAAACTTGGCAGACTAAAGGGTGTACAGGTAAAATCTGTTCTTGCCAGGTATCGATGATTTGATATATAAATTTTAAGCTGTTTACTATGATTTTCACACCACAAAAATACAGGATTGAAGACAAAAAGGGTGTTCCATTTATTGACGCAAATGAAATTCAGGAATATCTGGCAAAATCAAAATCCGACAAAAACAGGATTGATGAAATAATTGCAAAATCGCTCGGAAAAAACAGGCTGACAATGGAAGAAGTTGCCTGTCTGATCAATGCTGACAAGCCTGATCAAATTGAGCAAATAAAGGAAGGAGCCAGACAACTCAAGATAAATGTTTATGGAAATAGAATTGTCCTTTTTGCACCGCTTTATGTTGGAAACATGTGTACAAACGATTGCCAGTATTGTGGTTTTCGTACATCCAACAAAAAAGAAATAAGGAAAACTCTATCCGAAACACAATTGATTGATGAGGTAAAAGCACTTGAAGACAATGGTCAGAAGCGGTTAATCCTGGTTTTTGGAGAGCACCCAAAATACAATGCTCAATTTATTGCCGATACCGCACGAAAAGTTTATTCCGTAAAAAAGGGGAATGGCGAGATCCGCAGAGTCAATGTCAATGCAGCACCCCTTTCAACCGAAGGATTCAAAATAGTGGCAGAAGCGGGTATCGGAACTTACCAGATTTTTCAAGAGACCTATCATCCGGAGGCTTATAAACTCTACCATCTGCATGGAAATAAAAGTGACTACAACAACCGTTTAACTTCTCTTGACAGAGCGCAAGAAGCAGGATTGGATGATGTCGGTATAGGAGCCTTGTTTGGTCTTTACGATTGGAGGTTTGAAGTTTTATCACTGATCCGGCATACAAATCATCTTGAAACTTGTTTTAATGTTGGTCCGCATACAATTTCATTCCCCCGTCTCCAGGATGCGTCGGAAGTGAATTTCGATAAAAAATACCTGGTGAACGATGATGACTTTTCGAGGCTTGTTGCAATTTTGCGACTTGCTGTACCTTATACAGGATTGATCCTTACCGCTCGTGAAAATGCAGTATTGCGGAAGGAAGTCATGCGTTTTGGCGTCTCACAGATTGACGGAGGAACTAAAATCGAAATCGGCGCATATGCATTGGAGAATAAGGGTGATCAGGTTTTATCGAAAGAACAGTTTCGCATCAACGATGATCGTAGTCTAAGTGATGTCGTTGAGGAACTCCTGGATGAAGAGTATCTGCCCTCATTTTGTACTGCTTGCTATCGCCTGGGTCGCACGGGTGAACATTTCATGGAATTTTCAGTACCCGGGTTTATAAAAAGCTTTTGTTCGCCCAATGCAATACTTACACTCGCAGAGTATCTCGAGGATTATGCCAAACCCGAGGTGACCAGAAAGGGATGGCTGGCCATTGAAAAGAATCTTATATCCCTGAACGGCAATGCCAATGTACCTGAAATCAGGAACAGACTTGAGAAGATAAAACAGGGCGAACGCGACCTTTATTTCTAGTAAATGGATCCCAAGAAAATTAAAGATATATTAGGAAAAACAATCCTTGACAGGGATGATATCCTATCACTGCTTAGCACTGACGAAACTCAGCAAAAGTCTTTGTTTACAGTGGCCAATGATCTTAAAAAGCGGGAAGTTGGCAATAAAGTATTTTTTAGGGGACTTATTGAGTTTTCAAATATTTGCGCCAAAGATTGTCTGTATTGCGGAATACGAAGAAGTAATCTCAATGTAACACGCTATAATCTCTCCGACGAAGAAATTATCGATGCGGCTGCCTATTCGTATGAACAAAATTATGCTTCCATTGTCCTGCAATCGGGAGAAATTGCTTCACATACTCATACCACCCGAATTGAATCTTTGCTGAAAAAAATACACCAAAAAACAAATGGCAGTCTCCGTGTGACACTTTCGCTGGGTGAGCAAAGTGATGAAACCTATAAAAGATGGTTTGACATCGGGGCGCAGCGATATCTCATTCGTATAGAAACTACAAACAGCGAACTTTACAAAAAAATTCACCCGGCGGATGATAACCATAATTTCAGATCACGTCGGAAGGCTTTAGAATCTTTGAGTAAAATTGGTTATCAAACCGGAACGGGCGTAATGATTGGGCTTCCATTCCAGACAATAGAAGATCTTGCAGATGACTTGCTATTTATGCAAGAGTTTGGTATTGATATGGTCGGCATGGGACCTTATATCGAACACAAGGATACGCCACTTTATAAAATCAGAAACCAATTACTGCCCTTGACCGATAGATTTTACCTGGCTCTGAAAATGATCTCTGTCTTAAGGCTATTGATGCCAAAAATTAATATTGCAGCTGCCACTGCTTTGCAGGCTATCGATAAAATGGGCCGTGAGAAAGCCCTCATGGCGGGGGCCAATGTTATTATGCCCAATATTACACCCGGCAAATATCGTGATAGTTACAAACTTTACGATAATAAGCCATGTACCAACGAAAATGCCGATGATTGCACTCCTTGCCTTGAAGCAAGGATCGGCATTACAGGAAATGAAATTGCTTACGGAGAATGGGGTGATTCAAAGTTTTTCCAAGGACGGAATAATATGTCGTCTGATAAATAATTTGTATACAGCTCGAAAGATAACAATGGAAAACATCTTTTATAGTTTACAACATTGTAAACTTTTATTCCCTTTTAACTGATATATGAAAGTTTATTTTAAGACAAAAGATCATGAATTCGATTTAGCCTGGTTAATTTATTGCTCCATTGTTAAAAATATATCCATCAAACTGTTTTTTAAAAATGCATTCCGTAAGAAAATAACTCTATTTTTGTTCTTACACCCGCAAAATTTATGACCATTATGGAAAAGAAAACTTATATCCTGATTGTGGTAAGTATAATTAATTTGGGAGTTATTTTTGGACAAGTTGCTCCAATTAACGCACAAACGTTTATTGACTCTCGTGATGGTAAATCTTATAAGACCGTCAAGATTGGTGAACAAACCTGGATGGCAGAAAACCTGAATTTTGCAATTCCTGAGAATTCATGGTGTTATGCAAGTGCTGACAGTAATTGTGCCAAGTATGGCAGACTATACAATTGGGATGCAGCATTGAATTCATGTCCCACGGGATGGCATCTTCCAAGTGATATCGAATGGAAAAAACTTGAAGGTAAAATGGGGATAGCAGATTCCGTTCTTGATATCGTTGGATACAGAGGCACAAATCAAGGTATGCGTCTTAAAGTTGAAGGCAATTCAGGATTTAATGCGCTGATGGCAGGTTACAGACTTTGGTGGGATGGCTCGTTCCTATACCTTGGAAGTTACACCGACTTCTGGACTTCAACAGAATCTGATAAAGAAGAAGCCTGGCTAAGGGATTTTAGTATTTATGACGCAACCATTTATCGTAACCGCATCAATAAGAAATATGGAAACTCTGTGAGATGCATACAAGATTCAAAATAATTTTACCTCAAAATTGGTTATCAACTTCATTGTTCAGTTTCTATCGAGGTTAATAAAAATTAAAATTTTATTCTATGAAAAATAAAAGAAATTCAGAAAACCTTCCAAATTGGATTGGAAGAATTTCAAACCTGTTAACCAGAAAAAAAGTTCCGGTAAAAATAGTTTTTTTTGGCATTTCCATTTTATCAACCATCTGGTTTCTGGTAAGAGTCATTCCCAAACCAAGTCGTGCGACCTATCCTTGCATGCAGGTAGTAGCCCCTGTTATGTCTGGTTTTTTTATCTGGATATTCTCAGTAACAGCATCCTGGCTGGCATTTAAAAAAACAAAACACCAATTTATTAAGGCCCGATATCTTGCGGCTTTTAGCTTTGGGGTAGCAGGAATTTTATTTGCTGTTTTTGTGGTTACAACCAATAGTACTTTTGTAAAAGCAGGTAATGTTGAACCATGGTATAAACCAAATATGCCTATCGGTGAAGCCAGAGGTATCAATCCGGGGTGTGTTGCATGGGCCCACGACCCTAAAATTGCCTCCTGGGATGCCAAAACAGGCAATTGGTGGGAGGATCGGTACGTAAATCAGGGTGAAACAGACAAATTACTAAAAAATGCATTAATAACCCTTACCAATTCAAAGGATGAAACATCTGCCTGGAACGCTTTATTTGTATATTTCAACCAGAAAAAATCCGGGACCCCAAAAAAGTACCAGCATGGGGAGAAAATTGCGATAAAAATTAATCAGAATAATACATACAGCCATGCCAATTCACCTGAAATTAATACAACACCCCAGCTAGTTATGTCAGTGCTGTCCAGCCTGATAAACAAAGGAAATGTTTCCCAGAAGGATATAACCGTGTTTGATGCAAGTCGCTTTATAACCGATAATATTTATAATAAATGCCATGCCGTTTTCCCCGGTGTTGTTTTTGTTGATAACTGTGGTGGAGAGGGACGAGTGAAGGCTGAATACAATTACAATGCTATTCCATTTTCGAAAGACAATGGACGTTTGGCAAATGGTATCGCAAAATGTGCAATTGAAGCCAGATATCTAATCGATATGGCAGTATTGAAAGGCCATGTCGGTCAGGGAGTTTCGCTTTGCGCCAAGAATTTTTACGGAGTAACAAGTATTCATGCTGACTGGCATAAAAATGTACATAATAATTTCGATCAGGACCGTGAGGGAAAAGATAAGTACATGACGTTTACAGATTATTTAGGTCACAAAGACCTTGGTGAAAAAACCGTGCTCTTCTTAATCGACGCAATTTATGCCAATAAATATGTAGCAGGCCTTCCATCCTTTAAGATGCAACTGGCACCCTTCAATAACAACTGGCCAAATAGTCTGTTGCTATCACAGGACGGAGTAGCAATTGATGCCGTAGGTATGGATTTTATCCTCAACGAATGGCCCGATGCCCCGGAATTAAAATATTGCGATATGTACCTGAAAGAGGCCGCATTGGCAAACAATCCCCCTTCCGGAACATTTTATGATCCGGAACACGATGGTACAGGATTAAAAAGTTTAGGTGTTCTGGAACATTGGAACAATCCTATCGACAAAAAATATAGTCGCAATCTGAAAACCGGGAATGGTATCGAATTGATCTATAACCTTGTGGAATAATTAGAATGTAAAAAAGACCGTTTTATAGTTTCACCCTCTCAGGGGGAAATGTCTAAAGGACAAAGGGGGTAATAACAGTCATCAGTTATTAGTTTACAGATCACAGATTACAGATTTCTACTAACTACTGACTACCAGCTTCTAACTACTTTTTAAAATAACCTAAATTAAGCACCATGAACTTTCATAAACCTAAATCGCTCGAAGAATTAAGAAAACTTCGTAAACCGATTCGAAATGTAAATGCAATTCATGAAAAAAAAATATCCGGTATTAACAAACTTGCAGTCTGGATTACGGAGCATGTGGGAAGTATGGGATTTTTTCTTATCATCTTTGTATGGACTTTTGCCTGGTTAGGCTGGAATTCTCTGGCACCAAAAGGATTACGTTTCGATCCTTTTCCTGCCTTTGTTTTATGGCTTTTTATCTCAAATATGATCCAGATTTTCCTAATGCCATTGATCATGATAGGTCAAAATTTGCAATCAGATCACTCCGAAGCCAGGGCCGAATCGGATTTTGAAATAAACACCAAAGCAGAAATTGAAATTGAAACGATTTTGATGCACCTGGAAAATCAAAATAATCTGATCCAGGAAATTCTGCATAGGATTGAGAATAAAGAGGGTGCCTGAAAGACTATTACTATATTCCAATGCATCTGATGTTGTTGATTTAATACCTTTAATTTATAAATGGAGAATAACTATTAATGCGAATTAAGAGTTGAAAAAAAGATAAACCGCAAAGTTCTCAAAGTAGGCGCAAAGAACGCTAAGAATTTTAAATAATTTAATCGCCTATATAAAAGTATTGACACATTGATGAAACGGTTAATGCAAAGTGCATTATGAGTTCTGCGATTCTATTCGCCTAAAGAAGCTAAATTAAATGACTTTGCGTGCTTTGCGTAATTCTCTTTGCAGCCTTTGCGGTTAAATTTGATTTGCTCAATTTAACTCTTAATTCGCATTAAGAGTTAGAAATTAAAAAAGTTAAATGGATTATATAGAGGATGCTGAATTAAAAGATTGTTTTAAGAAATTACATCAATAATAAAATCAACAAAACTTCCAATTCATTGTAAATTATTAGATCGCCTTTTGTAAATTAAAATCTACAAATCAATCTGACATTTAAAATAAATCAGACAAAAAGTTTGTGCACCAATTAAAGTATTGCTTTAGGATTTTTTTTCATCCTTGCAATCACCACAATCGCAGCAGCATTGTTTGGTTCCGATAAACAAGGCAATAGCCAGAAGAAGTATGCTACTGGCAGTGTGAAAGAAATTGACTGCATGATTAATGCCCAAAATGGTAGCCCCTGTTAATAGTGAAATAAGGGCAATAAGGATGAGAATACCAGCCACACCGGTCATAATCCAGGCAATCCAGCGAAGTGTTTTCATAAATATCTCTTTTAAGTAATTGGTTAACTGCTTAGAAAGATATAAATTATTTGAATAACATCCAAAATACAATTAGCGAATAGTGGTTAAGTTCCATAATATTTTTTCTGGATAATGAATAAATTCATTAATATTGAAACTCTAAAATATCATTCCAAATGAAAGAGCAAATAAAATTAATAGCCGAGAGAATTAAGGGACTTCGTGAGATATCTGGTATATCTGCTGAAACAGTCGCTAAAGAACTTGGAATACCGGGCAAACTTTATTCAGAATATGAAAGCGGAAATACCGATATCCCAATCGGTTTTCTTTATAAAATTGCCCAGAGGTATGACACAGAACTCTCCGCAATTTTGAGTGGCGATAATCCGAAACTTCATGTATACTGTATAGCACGTAACGGCAAAGGTCTAATGGTAGAAAGAAAAAAGCCGTTCACATATGAAAACCTGGCTTTTAATTTTATTCATAAAAAAGCAGAACCCTTTATTGTAACGATTGAACCGGAAACTGAAAATTCAATGATGGAATTTTCCACCCATCCCGGCCAGGAGTTTAATTACCTTCTCCGGGGAACTCTAAAACTAATAATCGATGGCCACGAGATAATTCTGAATGAGGGTGATTCTGTGTATTTCGATTCGGGATATAAACATTCAATGAAGGCCTTAAACAATAGTGCAGTTAAAATTCTTGCCATAGTTTTATAATACTTTAAAATAATCCTGAAATGATACTTGAAAAATTTCTTCCGCATATTAATTTCAATTCATATAAGGAATTCGTTGAGAATTACCAAATTAATATACCCGATAATTTCAATTTTGCTTTTGATGTAGTTGATGAAATCGCCCTGACTACTCCTGACAAAATTGCGATGGTCTGGTGCGACGACAAGGGCGACGAAAAAAATTTCACATTTGGTCAAATGAAATATTACAGCGATAAAGCTGCAAACTTTTTTAAATCGATTGGCATTAGAAAGGGTGACCCTGTAATGCTCATTTTGAAAAGACGTTATGAATTCTGGTTTTGTACGCTGGCTTTAAATAAAATCGGTGCAATTACAATACCGGCTACTCATTTGCTGAGCACTAAAGACATAGTGTACCGAAACAATGCTGCCGATATTAAAATGATTGTCTGTGTCCCCGAAGATGAAGTAATTCAGCACGTTGAAGAATCTCAATCGAAATCACCCACATTTAAATTCAAAGCATTGATTGGAAAAGACCGTGAAGGATGGTTGAATTTCACAACTGGAACTGAAAAAAGTTCTGACAAATTTGAAAGACCTGCACAACGTGAGTCTCCAAAAAAAGAAGATATCATGCTGCTGTATTTTACGTCGGGCACGACCGGTATGCCTAAAATGGTGAATCATAATTTTTTATATCCGCTGGGCCATATTCTTACTGCAAAATATTGGCAAAATGTTATAGACAACGGACTTCATTTTACTGTCGCCGATACGGGATGGGCGAAATCGGCATGGGGGAAAATTTACGGTCAATGGTTATCGGGAAGTGCTGTTATGACTTATGATTATGATAAGTTCGTTCCCAAAGGGCTGATGCAGGTTATCGAAAAATACAAGGTCACAACTTTTTGTGCTCCGCCAACAATTTACAGGTTCTTAATAAAAGAAGATCTGACGAAATTCAATCTGACCAATTTAAAATATTGTGTTGTTGCCGGTGAACCATTAAATCCGGAAGTTTATAAACAATTTTTCGATGCTACCGGAATTAAGCTTATGGAAGGGTATGGCCAGACTGAATGTACCGTAGCGGTGGCAACCTATTCCTGGATGGAACCCAAACCCGGATCAATGGGAAAGCCTTCCCCCGGCTATGATATCGATATCGTAAATGACGAAGGAAAATCATGCGAAGTGGGCGAAGAAGGTCAGATAGTATTTTATACATCGAAAAGAAAACCCATTGGTATGTTCAATGGCTATTATCGTGACGAACAACTCACCAGATCGGTATGGCAAAATGATATTTATTATACCGGTGATATGGCCTGGCGTGACGAAGATGGTTATTATTGGTTTGTAGGAAGGGCTGATGATGTGATTAAGAGTTCCGGTTATCGTATAGGTCCTTTTGAAGTAGAAAGTGCATTGATGGAACATCCGGCAGTTCTGGAATGCGCGATTACTGCTGTTCCGGATCCCGACAGGGGCCAGGTAGTAAAAGCTACCGTAGTAGTTGCAAAAAACTATCATCCCAGCGAAGCACTGATAAAAGAGCTGCAGGAACATGTAAAAAAAGTGACAGCACCCTATAAATATCCCCGTATTATTGAGTTTGTTGCAGAACTTCCTAAAACAATCAGCGGCAAAATAAGAAGGGTTCAGATACGGGAGGGTAATGATAAAAATGAATAGGACTTTCTGAATTTTAATATTTATTTGATTACTAATCTCACAATGAATAATATGTCAATCAGGATCCTGAGTTTACTATGCTTTGTCCTATTTTCAATATTTGTGCGAGCCGACAATATATCTGTCGTTAGTTCTCGAAATGACAGTATAAAAGAAAATATTCAAAATTTTGACCCTTATGTAGCTACCCAAAAATATCTGGATACGCTTTCTCCTGAAAAAAAAGCACAGTCTGATGCATATTTTGTAGGCGGCTATTGGTTGATAATATGGAATATGGTGGCCGATATTATCGTAGCATTTATTTTCCTTTCCTTCGGTATATCAAAATGGATAAAAAAAATTGCATTTAAAGTAAAATATGTAAATCTCCAAAATCTGATTTACGTTGGGTTTTTCATTTTGCTTTACTATATCCTAAATTTACCCTTATACGTCTATCAAGACTTCTTCCGTGAGCATCAATATAATTTATCGAACTTAACTTTCGGTGGCTGGTTTAAAGAGGAATTAATTGGTCTTTCTTTGGCTATTATTATGGGTGGTCCTTTAATAATGTTTATTTACATTGCCATTCGGAAAGTCAGGCAGAATTGGTGGATCTGGGGAAGTATAATATCATTTATATTTATGGTGACAGGCAGCCTCATTTTTCCTATCTTCATTTCCCCTCTCTTCAACGAATATAAACCTTTACCTGAAGGAAAATTAAAAAATGAGATTTTGTCGATTGCCAGAGCCAATGGAGTCCCGGCTACAGAGGTTTATCAATTCGATGCTTCAAAACAAAGCCCGAAAATAAGCGCCTATGTGGCAGGATTTGGAAGT
>Ga0182027_10006384_pt1 | contig 17674 bp, 12 predicted proteins | sample 712E1DmetaG_FD_121300 | JGI IMG/M metagenome (GOLD analysis project Ga0182027, IMG submission 121300) | Permafrost microbial communities from Stordalen Mire, Sweden - 712E1D metaG (Illumina Assembly) | ecosystem: Environmental > Terrestrial > Soil > Wetlands > Permafrost | place: Sweden... | reverse complement strand
GTGTCCGATGGTTCGGCGGGGGAAATCTGCATCGGCGGTCCGGGGGTCTCCCGAGGCTATCGGAACAGGCCCGAATTGCAGAAGACGAAATTCATCGTGACGGAGACGCTGACGGACCATCCGCTGCGCCTCTATCGAACGGGCGATCAGGCCCGCCTGACTCCGGAGGGGGAACTGGAGTACCTCGGCCGCCTGGACGATCAGGTCAAAGTGCGCGGGTTTCGCATTGAACTTTCAGAAATCGAAGCGGCGCTGACGCAAGTCCACGAAGTGATCGCCGCCGCGGCCGCCGTCCATCGCCCGACCCAGCAGATCGCGGCCTATGTCGTGGTTCGCCCCGGTTATCGAATCGATCGCGCCGCGTTGCGCCGGCAAATGATCGACCGTCTGCCCACCTATATGGTCCCGGCTTTTCTGGATGAACTGCCGGCTCTTCCCATGACGACCTCGGGGAAAATCGACCGCCAGAAGCTGCCCGAGCCGAATATGCCGATGGCTCAGGAACGCCGCGCACGCGTTGAACCGAGCACGGAGGCCGAACGCGCGGTCCTCAAGGTCTGGCAGGACATTCTCCAAAGGAAAGCCATTTCGCTCCGGGACAATTTCTTTCTTGATCTGGACGGCCACTCCCTCTTGGCGGCGGCCGTTGTTTCGAAACTCAGAGAGAAGCCCGGTTTCGAGCGCCTGTCTGTGGGCGACCTCTACGCTCAGCCCACCGCCGGAGGACTGGCCCGTCTCGCCGGAAAACGTGGGGAGTCTTCTCAGAAGAAGACGGGACCTTCTTTCTTCCGCATATCCAACCTGGCTTATCGAATCTGCGCCGCGGGACAAGCCCTCGGAGTGCTGCTTGTCTCCGGGCTTTATGCCTGTCAGTGGCTTGGAGCTTATTTGATCTACGGCTATCTGGTTGTGGCGGACTGGCCGGTGCATCGCGCGCTCTGGGCGGCCTTCTGGGTGCTTTGCGGCATCACGCCGGCGACTCTGATTTTTTCGATTCTGCTCAAGTGGCTCCTGTTAGGGCGAATTCGCGCCGGCCGCTATCCCTTGTGGGGATGGTTTTACTGGCGGTTCTGGTTCGTCCGTTCCGTGGTGCGCGCGGCGCCGGTCCATTATCTGGACGGCACCCCGCTTCTGAACCTGTACTATCGGCTGATGGGCGCCCGGATCGGACGGGACGTCTTCATCGGAACCTACAGCTTGTCGACCTTCGACCTCCTCACGGTCGGGGTGGGCTCCAGTATCGGTCTCAATACCTCCGTCGATGGCGCTTCCGTGGAAGGCGGCATGCTGACGTTGGCTCCCGTGACGATTGGCCGCCGCTGCTGGGTGGGGAATCGCTGTGTCTTGGGGGCGGATACCGTGCTGGAGGATGGTTCCGGCCTGGACGATCTCTCGATGCTGCCGGACGGAGCGCGCGTTCCTTCCGGCGAGCTCTGGCGCGGATCGCCGGCGGCGTCTGCAGGGGCGCTTGAGCCGGAAACGGTGCGAGCGCCCTGGAACGCCGCCTCCTGGTTTGCGCATACAGCGGGAATCTTTCTCTTTCCTATCATTATCGTCGCAGCGGTCCTTCCGGGGCTCATGGCGATCACTCACCTCGGGCACCTGAGCGAGGGATATGCTTTCCTTCTCACGGCGCCCCTGGTGGCGCTCTCCTTTGTGGTTTTTCTTTGCACCGAACTATGGTTTTTTAAATGGCTGGTGATCGGCCGCCTGGTTCCGGGATGCTATCCGGTCGGCGGGTTTTTTTACGCCCGTAAATGGTTTTTCGATCAGCTCATGACCATGAGCACGGATGTGACGGAAGCCCTCTATGAGACTCTCTACGCCGCGCCCTGGCTGCGCACACTGGGCGCCCGCATCGGGGCTCGCTGCGAAATCGCCGCCATCGATCTGGTGCATCCCGATCTCTTGGACATGGACGCGGAATGCATGATCGCGGACCTCGCCTTGATCGGGGGCCCGCGCGTGCGTTCCGGATGGCTCACGATCGGACTTACGCGAATGGGACGCCGCGTCTTTATCGGCAATAGCGCCGTTGTGCCCGCCGGCTCCGTTCTGGAGGATAACGTCCTCATCGGCTTGATGTCGTTGCCTCCCAAACTCGACTCGGAGTCCGTCCCGAAAAATACCAGTTGGTTCGGATCGCCTCCCATGGCGTTGCCCATGCGCTATCACAGCGATCAATTCTCAGAATCGCAGACGTATCGCCCACCTAAACGGCTTGTCGCCCTGCGCCTCTTTATTGAGCTCTTCCGGATTTTTCTCCCGCCGACGATCTTTGTAGCGCTGGCCTCCTTGATCGTCGACACAACGGATATCCTGCAGGACTATATCCGGCTGCGCGAGTGGCTTCTGACTTTGCCGTTTCTCTATGTCGCGGCCGGCGTCGCCGGGATTCTGATCACGGTTCTCATTAAATGGCTTGTGGTCGGCCGGTATCGGGAGGGGGAGCAGCCCTTATGGAGTTCCTTTGTCTGGCGCAACGACCTCGTCAATGGCGTCTATTCCAATTTTTGCGAACATTTCTTTCTGGGGATGCTGCGCGGGACGCCTTTCATCAGTTGGGCGCTGCGCGCCTTCGGCATGAAAATCGGCCGGCGCTGCTACATCGATTCGACCTGGTACACCGAGTTCGACCTGATCGCCATCGGCGACGATGTGACGCTGAATGAAAGCGCGAACATCCAGACGCATCTCTTCGAAGACCGCGTGATTAAGATGGGGTCTGTGCGCCTCGGCGATCGGTGTTCCGTGGGCGCGATGGCCACGGTGCTCTACAGCACGCAGATGGAAGACGGCGCCTGCCTGGAAGATTTATCGCTCTTGATGAAGGGGGAGACCCTTCGCTCCGGCACCCGTTGGCACGGCATCCCCGCCCGCCGGTGTCACATATAATTAATAGGGAGGAGATAGGTCATGAATAAAAGAATATGGATCGTCGGGACGATTCTGCTTGCCGCCGCGCGGCCGAGCCATGCGTCATTAGGCTGGCGGGATAAGGTCGAAAGCCTCTGGCCGGAAAAACCTGTCGAAATCGATGGGCGCGCCACCGAGTGGTCCGAATTGCCTGTGATAGAAGTGGAAGGCTTGAGCTTTCGAGCCATGAACGATGCCTCCAACCTCTATCTTTTGATCCGCGGGGCCAGTCCTGATGGTCGAGGCTTGCTGGGAGGAAACTATCGGCAGAATGTGACCGTGTGGATTTTGAAGCCCGACCACAAGTCGAATGCTTGGGGGATCAACCTCGACTTCAGCCACGCGCATCCTCTGGAGCCTGTTATGGAAGGCGGTCGTATGCGTGAGCGCGAGATGATCGCTCTATCCGATATGGGGATCGCGCCGGAGATGGTTCTCCAGGAGGGATTGGAAGTCTCCACCACGACGTTTCCTCCCGAATTCGCCTTTCAGGCGGACCTGTCCAGCCAGCATGGTCGTCAACCGGTCTACGAAATCCGTATTCCTCTCACCATGGTCGAACATAAGGGCCGAACCATCTATTTCGATGTCGTGTCCTCGGACATCAGCCCCGAAGTGAAGGCCGAGCTCCAAGGCCGCCCGCCTGCCGGACAAAGCAAAAGTGGCGGCAGCCAGGGCAGTGGAGGAAGCTCAGGCGGCAGCCCCGGCGGCGGGCGCGGAGGAGGGCGGCATGGGCGAGGGATGGGCGGACCCAGCGGAGGGCCAACCACCGCAGAATTACCAAAGCCGATTCATCTTCAACTGACTGTGAGCCTTGCGAAGGGGCCGAGGTGATGTGCTACGCTTAACCTCATGAGAAGCCTCTTCAACAGGCTGTTGTGTGTTTGCCTCGTCTTGACTGTGGCGGAAGTTGCGCTGTCTGTGGCGGCTCCCGATACGCTGCAGGACAAGATCCACGCGGACTTTCAAGCCGGGCGCGCGGCCGATGCGGCGGCGCTTCTTCAACAGGAAGCCTTCAAAGGCAACCCCGAAGCGCAGTATGGCCTGGGTATTTTGTATGAAATGGGTTTACCCGAGGCTAAGATTCCTCAGGATGAAGCTCAAACCTTCCGTTGGTACAGTCTCTCCGCTCAAAACGGGTATGCGCCATCCCAGAATAATCTCGGGTTTCTCTATTACGCTGGACGGGGAACGCCGAAGAACGAGGCCGAGGCCCTTCGCTGGTATGAGAAAGCCGCTCAGCAGGGCAATGCCATGGCCCAGTACAACCTGGGCACCCTATACTTCCATGGGCATGGAGTAAAAAGAGATTTGACGAAGGCGTTGGAGCTCTACAAGCAGTCGGCCGAACAGGGTAACGTTACGGCGGAAAATAACCTGGGTTTTATGTACGAGCACGGCCTGGGTGTGCATAGAGATTTTAAAGAAGCCGTGCGCTGGTACGAGCGGGCCGCCAAGACCGGACAAGTTTACGCGCAGCGAAATCTGGCCGAGATGTATGAACATGGACTGGGAGCTCGTCGCAATTATGCTCATGCGCTGACCTGGTACAAGAAGGCGGCCGCCCAGGGACACGCTCATGCGCAAATGAAGTTAGGAAGGCTCTATGAGCATGGATGGGGCGCTCCTCAGGATTTGGTCGAAGCCTGCGCCTGGTACTGGGCGGCTTCCGAGCACGGAAACGCCAAGGCCAAGGAGGCTCTGGCTCGCCTCGTACACCAACTCTCCGCGGCGCAGGTGGCCGAGGCGCGCGATCGCGCATCTCACTTCGTTCTTGAAAAGCAGCCATGAGAAAAATCGCGAGCCGTCGATTGGCGTTTGGAGTAGGTTCGCTCGGGGTGGCCATCTTGTGGGGCTGCGCGGCTCCCGCCGTCGTGTTTGTCAGCCCCGATTACAACGCGCAGCAAATCAAGCGCGTAACCGTGCAAGGATTCAGCGATGCTCCTGGCCAGCAGGGATCGGGGGCCATGATGTCTGATGTTTTTGAGAAATATCTTTTTAGTCTGCATTATGAGATCGTGGATCCGAATCAAGTTCAGGTGGATGCGGTCATTACGGGTAGCGTTTCGGAACTCACCGACACCAGCGAGCAAACGGTGCTCGTGGATATCCCGCAGGAAGTCACCACGCCGGTCTACCAGGATGTTGTAGTGCAGGGCAGGCACGGGTTGCGGACCGTAAACGAACAGATCGGCAGCCAAACGGTAGAGACCGATCAGTCGGTGCCTGAAACGGAGACGCTGCCGGCGCGCGTCGGCTTGAGCGTGCGGATGGTCAGCGCCAAAAACGGCGAGCTTTTGTGGAGCGGTTCCGGTTCTGCGGATGGCATGGACATTTCTTCCGCGGCGGAGGCCGTCGCCTCCAAAGTGACTAGTGCCCTGAAAAAAGAGCTGGCGAGCCACAAACCCTCTTCGTCAAATATGGTAAAACCATGAAAATGAGCCGGTCAGGTTGGATCGCTGTGTTCGCATTTGTTGTGCTGTTTGGCGACGGCACGGCCAAGGCGGATCCAGTTGTCGTGCAGTGCCCGGAAACGCTTGAAATGACTCAAACGGCGGCGGCTATAGGCGACTGGCAGATTTATACCTCCTCCACCACCACGCATGCGTTCTCTCGACTGAAAATTTACAATGGGCATCCGCAGGGTAAAGTCATCCTGGATCCTAATAACGCCGATGAGCAGCCGGCCAATTATCGGTGGACGCTCGGGGATGCGGGCGATAATCTCTGGGTCGAATGCTCGTACCACGGATCCACCACCCGCCTGGTTCGCCAGCTGGCCAAGGGCCTTCACTCCTGCCAGTCGGAGAAATTAGACAATACGATGGGACTGAGCTGCGAGTAGAGTCGTTCTATTCGTATCGTAAGGCTTCGATGGGAGACAGAAGCGATGCCTTACGGGCGGGCCAGAACCCAAACACGATCCCGGTGCCGGCCGAGAAGAAGAAAGCAAGAAGGATCGACTGGATCGTGACCTCCGCGCCCCAGCCGGCAAAATGGGACATGACGAAAGAAATGATCATTCCCAAGGCAATGCCGATCAAACCTCCCAGGGTCGAGAGGACGGCCGATTCCAGCAGAAATTGAGTCAGGATCGCGCGCCGGGCGGCGCCGACGGCTTTGCGCAGGCCGATCTCGCGCGTGCGTTCGCTCACTGACACGAGCATGATATTCATGATCCCGATGCCGCCGACCAGAAGCGAGATCGCCGCCACTATTCCTAATAACAGAGTGAAGGTCTGGGTGGTTCCCTGAAGAGCCGCCTGCAAGTCCGCCATGTTACGGACGTCGAAATCATTGTCTTTCCACGCCGGCAGGCGATGGCGTTTGCGCATCAGGAGAGTTACGTCTTGCATGACGTCCGGAATGCTTTCCGGAGTCGCACATTCGATGTAAATGTTGTTGAAATATTTCTTCCCCAGGACGCGGTTCATGGCCGTATTCAGAGGCACCAGGATCATATCGTCCTGGTCCCTGAATCCCGTGGCCCCTTTCATGGGGAGAACGCCGATGACGCGGAAAGCGATGTGGTTGATCTTGATGACTTTGTCGGTGGGATTCTGCTTGCCAAAAATATTGTTGATGACCGTTTGGCCCAGGAGGCAGACGCGCGCGTCGGTCACGTTTTCGGCGTCCGTATAGAAGCGGCCGTAGTAAGGGGCTGAGTTGCGCATTTTTTCATAGACGGGCAAGGCCCCCGTGACCGTCGTGTTGGCGTTTTTGTCCCCGTAGACGACCTGCGCGGAGCCGCTGACGTTGCCGTCGACTCCCGCGATGAAGGGGCTTGAGCGCTGGATGGCTTTAATGTCATCGATGCCCAGCCGGCTGACGCTGCCCGCCCCGCCGAAGACGCCGCCGATCGAGGAACGGCTGGGGATGAGCATGAGAAGGTTCGAGCCCAGACTCGAGAGACGCGCTTCGATCGCTTTTTGGGCCCCTTTGCCGATCGCGAGCATCGCGATCACGGCCGCCACGCCGATCAGGATGCCGAGCATGGACAGCGCACTGCGCACTTTATTGGCGGAAATGGCCCGAAGGGCCGAAGCAGCGTATTCACGGACCTCGGAGAAGCTGATGGTGGGGTGTTCTAGTGTCGCCTCACCCGACCTGCCGGCGCCCTCTCCCAACGGGAGAGGGTTGGGGTGAGGCGGAGTTTGGGAGTCTTTGGTTTCGTCCGCCACAATCTTTCCATCCTTAATGTGGATGACGCGCTTGGCGTGCGCCGCGATGTCCGGATCGTGCGTCACCATGATGACCGTGATGCCGGTGCGGTTCAGATCGCTGAGCTGGCGGAGGATGTCTTCGGCCTGATCCGAGGCCAGGTTCCCGGTGGGTTCGTCGGCAAATAAAATTTTAGGGCGATTGACAAGAGAACGGGCGATGGCCACCCGCTGCTGCTGGCCTCCGGAAAGTTGATTGGGTTTGTGATCCATGCGGTCGGCCAGGCCGACATCGGTGAGGACCTCTGTGGCGCGCTCTTTGCGGTCGGGTGCGCCGGAATAGATCATCGGCAGCTCGACATTATCCAGGGCGCTCGTGCGGGCGAGTAAATTGAACATCTGGAAAATGAACCCGATGGTCTTGGAACGGAGAGCCGCGCCCTGATCGTCAGACAGCCGGGAGACATCTTGGCCCATCAGATGGTAGGTGCCGTAGGTGGGACGATCGAGCAAGCCCAGAATCTGCATGAGCGTCGATTTGCCGGATCCGGAGGGGCCGACGATAGCCACAAATTCCCCGGTTTCGATCGTAATGGCAACTTCCTTTAGGACTTTCAGCTCACTGCCGCCGACCCAGTAGGAGCGCCCGATGCCTTTGAGCTCGATGAGCGACATCCTTATCGGCCTCCGCCGCCTCCGCTGCGATTGCCGCCGCCTCCCTGACTGCTGGGTTTCGGGCCGCCCATGACGAGAGGACTGTTGGAGGCGGCCTGCTGAGGGGCGTAGCGTTTCCGGATGACCAGAACCTTGTCTCCTTCAGTAATGCCGCTGGTGATCTCCGCTTGGTCTCCGTTCTCAAGGCCGACCTGTATTACGCGCGACGCCGGCTTGCCGTCCGGACCGGGCACCATCACTTGCCGTTCTCCCGTCTGTGTCGGCTGAATAGCCGCTTCAGGTAAGAGAACCACGTTTTCTTTTTTATTGGCGATCAGGCTGATGTTGGCCGTCATCTGGGAACGGAAGAAGGGGGGGACATCCTTGGGTTCAATCTTGACGCCATAGGTAATGACGTTGGAGGTGTTCACGCCTTCATAGAGGACCTGGAAAACGGTTCCGTTGATCGGCTTATCCGGGTAAGAATCCAAGGTGATGACCGCTTCCATGCCCATACGGATGCGGCCGATATCGGTTTCGTCCACATCAGCCTTGACGATCAGCTTGTCCGACATGGCGTAAATCACCGTCGTGGCGTCTACGGTCTGGCCTACCACCACGTTTCTGAGAATAATGACGCCCGACAGGGGGGCGATGATGGGCGTCGGCTTGTAGGCGTCCTGCCATTTCTTCTCCTCGTCGGGTCCCTTGGCGCGGGCGGCGTCCAGGATCGACGCGCGATCCGTCGAGCTCATCCAGGCCAGGATCTGGCCGGCCCTGACGCGATCCCCTTCGTCGACGATGAGCCTTTCGATGCGTCCGGCGATCGGCGGCTTGATCTCGACGCGATTGAGCGGCAGAACTTCGCCCGTGGCCTCGACGGTCTCCTGGATCGAACCGAGCTTGGCTTCCACGGTCTGGATGTTCGTCTGGGACCGCCCATGATGCGAGCGTCCCTGTAGCGCATAATAAACGCCGCCTCCCGCGACGAGGAGTACGCCCAGAATAATGAACCATTTCTTTTTCATTGTGATTCCCCTAACTGTTGGCCCGTGGCGAAGCGCCATTGCCCTTCGGCCGAGATCAGATTTTGTTCCGCCGACAGATAGCTTTTTTGGAAATTGACGTAATCATTCATGATCAGCTGCCAGTCCTGATAGGACATGAGACCGTTCTGATACATGATGTCCGATTCCTGTTTGCGCTGGACGGCGGAATCCAGAAACGCGCGCTGCACGCGAACCTGATCTTCGGCCTGCGCGAAACCCGACCAGGCGCTTTCCAAGACGCCTCGCGCCTGCTGGCGCGCCGTATGCAGATCTTCAAGCGCCTTCGCGTAATTTTTATTGGCGGCGGACACGGCATAGTAGGTGGCGGTGGGGCCGCCGCCGAAAAGCGGGTAGCTGACCAGGCCGGTGAAGGTCCAAAAAGGGCTGGAGGGAAATTCCGAGCCGCCTTCAGTGCCCCGGTTGTAATTCAGTGAAAGAGTGGGGAATAACGAGCTCTGAGCGGCGCGAACGGAGGCTTTGGCCTGATCCACGACGGCCAACTGAGCGAGTACGCTGGGCAGGCGATCCACCAGCTCGTTGAGATCGGGCGGTGTTGCGGGAGCCCGTGCCGCCGTCCAGGTCCCTGTGACCGCCAGAGCTGAAAAGTCATCCTGGCCCAGCGCCTGCGCAAGTTGCTGCTGCGCGACCAAGAGGTCCCGGCCGGCCTGCGTGAGGGCCACGTCAGCCTGCAAAAACTGCGCCTTTGTCTGCATGTTGTTGCCCTTGGATTCGGTGCCGGAGTCGTAGCGCAGGCTGATCATCTGGGCGTTCTGGTTCCAAAGGTCGCGAATGCTTTTATTGACGCCGATTTCTTCCTGGGTGTAAAGCAGTGAGGCAAAGGCTCTATAGAGGCTTAACAAAACGTTTGAGGAAGCGATCAATTGATTGGCTTGAGCCAGCCGGAAAGATGCCGCGGAGGTTTGAATATTTGTCCATTGATTCGGGTCAAAAAGATCCAGGCTGGCCGTTCCCTGCGCCTGCCAAGACTTCGATTCCCCGAGACCCGATGACCAGCTGTCCGTATAGCCGTTTGATAATGAGAGATGCGGAAAAATGCCGTTATAACTTCCGCTATATTGCGCGCGGCTGGCCTCTTGCGCGCGAATCGCGGACAACAATTGAGGATTCTTAGCGGCGGCCACGCGCACACAGTCCTGCCAGGTTAGGGCGGACTGCGTTTGAGCGAATGCCGAGCCAACCAACAACATTGAGAGGAGGGCCGCGCTGGCCCAGCCGTTTCGCATAATTATTAGACGGCCTCGTGCATATAAATGTTCCATTTTCCGTACAGAATCTAGCTGTTCAGCCGCCATATTGCAAGTGTAAGCGCTGTGGCGTAAATCCCCCATAGGCAATACGGCACCATCAGCCATCCCGCCGCGCGGTCCCGCTTGAAGAAGGTTGCTGTTGTGGCGATCACAAATCCAAGCAGAATAACGATTTCAATTGAACCAAAAAGCGGACTTCGCAGCGCAAAAAAACAACCCGGCCAGAAAGCGTTCAGGATCAATTGGATTCCCCAGAGCATCAGGGGTTTTTGCGCGGTCGCCCAGTCGCCCGATTTCTTATAAACCAGGTAGGCCGCCAGCGCCATGGACGCGTAAAGCAATGTCCACACAGGACCGAAGATCTGTGCAGGCGCTGTCCAGGTTGGTTTTATGAGATGCAGATACCAATGGTGCACCGACATCTCGGTCAGCGAATTTGCCGCCGCGGCCGCGATCGATACGGCGAGCGCAAAGGGGAAAAAGGTTCGAATCGTCTTGGGAATCAGCATGGCTTCTAGCGCATTAGATTTTTGCCGCTTCGGCGGGGAGCTCGCCCAGTTCGCGCAGGGCTTCCTTTAGTTCGGCGTCATGCGCGTGGCTCTCGAAACGGCTCATGAGCTCGTAGAAGCAGGGGACGACGAAAAGCGTCAAGAGCGTCGAGAGGAACACGCCGCCGATCACGGTGACGGCCATGGGCACCATCAGCTCGGACCCCGCCCCGCGCGCGAGCGCGATCGGGACGGCGCCGGCGATTGTCGCCACGGAGGTCATGATAATCGGCCGCAGCCGGATGGGACAGGCTTCCAGCAGGGCTTCGCGCAAGCCCAGACCGCGCTTGCGGCGCTCGTTGGTGAAGTCAACGAGCAGAATGGAGTTCTTCTTCACGATCCCCATAAGCAGAATCAGACCGATCATGCTGTAGATGTTCAGACTCTTCCCTGTCAGCCACAGGGCCGCGAAGGCCCCCGTCGCGCTGAAGGGCAACGCCAGAAGAATCGTTACCGGGTGGATGAAGCTGTTGAACTGCGTGGCCAGGACCATATACGCGACGAAGATCCCCAGAATCAGGACAAAGATCAGGCTCTGGAACGATTCCTTAAATAGCTGGGCGTTGCCCACTTCCAGAATGTTGTACTCGTCCGGCAAGACCTGTTTGGCGATTTCGCGGACCTTCTTGAGCGCCTCATCCTGCGAGGCGCCCTTGGCCGGGTTGGCATAGATGGTGATGGAGCGCTGGCGGTTGTAACGCGTGATCGTAAAGAGCGCGGGCTTCGTCTCGTAATCCACGACACTCCCCAAGCGGACGACTTCGCCGAAGTTGTTGCGCACCCAAATGCGGTTCAAATCCTTCGGCGTCGTGCGGTCTTTGTCGACCAGCCGCACGCGCACGTCGTAGCGCTTGCCGCGGCCCGTGTATTTCCCGTACTTGATCCCGCCGAACATGGCATTGATCGTATTGCCGATGGAGAGCGACGTCACGCCCATGCGGTTGGCCTTGTCGCGGTCCGGGTGGACCTGGATCTCCGGCATGCCGGGGTTGTAGTCCGTGTCGATGTCCGTCATGAGGCCCGAGGCCTTCATCCGGTCGCGGATCTGATAGGCGTACTCAGCGAGCTTTTCCCAGTCCGGTCCCTGGACCATGAACTGAATAGGGTAACCGCGCTGGGCCGAGAACCCGGTCTGGGAAAAGTCCAGGATGGAGACTCGATCGATTCCCTGGACCGAACCGTACTGCTTGCGGATCTTGGCCATGAATTCCAGCTGCGTTTCACGATGGCGGCCCAGAGCCAGGGCCCGCTTCACCCTCGCCCAAGGCCGCCAGCCGGGGGGATCATCGACGAGCGGACGCTCGCCCTTGGGTTTCATGGTGATGAAGATGTTTTCGGTGTTCACCTGTCCGCCCTGGAAACCGCCCACCGCCGCCATGTACTGGAAAATCTCCGGTTGCTGCATGAGCCAAGGTTCGAGCTGGGTCTTCGACAGGTCGTCCGTGTAGTCGAGCGAGACGCCCAGGGGATTGGTGATCGTGACTAGAAAGCGGCTCTGATCCTGTGAAGGGATAAATTCCTTCTTCAAAGACCGGACCAGAAACATGGAGGCGAGGAAAAACGCCAGCGCGACCGACAGAACGGTCTTGGGCCGGCGGAGACAGCGCTCCAGAAGGACCCGATAGCCATCCCGTGCCCGGTCCATCAGCGCGTCCATGTGGCGCGTCAGCCAGTTGGTGCGACCCACCTCGAGGAACTGGGAGCAGCGCATGGGCGCGATGGTCAGCGCTTCCAGCAGGGAAATCAAGACGGCGACGGAAATGGTGATGCCGAACTGGAAGAAAAACTTGCCGACGATGCCCTGCATGAAGATGACGGGCATAAAGATGGCGAGGATCGCGATCGAGGCGGCCATGGCGGCCGAGGTGATCTCGCGCGCCCCGACGAGCGCGGCATGGACTTTGGTGGACCCTTCCTCCCGGTAACGCGCGATGTTTTCCAGCACCATGATGGCGTCATCCACGATGATCCCGACCACGAGCGAAAGTCCCAGCATCGTGAAGCTGTTAATCGTGAATCCGCAGAAATAGAGCGCGATAAACGTGCCCATAATCGAGGTGGGGATGGCCAGAAGGACGTTGAGCGTGGCGCTCCAGGAGCCGAGGAACAGGAAGCACACCAAGGACGTCAACAGGACCGAGCGCATCAGTTCGTTGTCCAGTTCCTTCACGGAATCCCGGATGAATTCCGTCGAGTCGAACACGGACAAAAGCTGAATGTCCATGCCCTTGGGCAGGGTCGGCTGGATCTCCCGGATGCGCTTCTTGACGTTGTCGGCGACTTGGACGGCGTTGGTGCCGCGCTGCTTGATGACGCCGAGGCCGACGGCCTGCTGGCCCATGACGCGGGAGAGGCGGCGGACGTCGTTGAGGCTGTCTTCCACCTGGGCGACCTCGCCGAAGCGGAAGGAGCGGTAGCGCGAAGTGCCCCGCACGCGGTTCGGGATGATGAGCTTGGAAAACTCCTCGGGTGAATAGGCTTCGCCATAGACCCTGACGTTGTATTCCTTGGGGCCTTTGTCGATATAACCTGATGGAACGTCGGCATGCTCGGTATTAATGCCGTCGAGGACGTCCTCGACCGTGATTTCGCGCTCGGCCATTTTATCGGCGTCCAGCCAGATACGCAGGTTGGGGTCGAGATAACCGCCGAGGCGGATGTCGCCGACGCCCGGCGTCATGGCGATGTCATCCTTCAAGTGCTCGTTCACGTAGCGGCATAGATCGAGCAAAGTGGTTTTAGAACCTGGCCTGGTGACCAACGCCAGAAACATGATCGGCTGGTCCTCGGGGTTCGTCTTTTGAACGATCGGCGGATCGATCTGCGCCGGGAGGTTCTTCTGGGCCTGGGCGAGATGGGCCTGGACGTCCTGTAGCGCCACATCGATGTTGCGGCTGAGGTTGAATTCGACCGTGACCGTCGTCTGCCCGAGGCGCGAGGTGGAATAAACGTCGGTGATCCCCTCGACGCTCATGACGGCGTCTTCGATCGGGTCGGCCACCTGGGTTTCCATGATTTCGGGCGAGGCGTCTTCCCACGTGACCGTGACCGTCACGATGGGAAAGTCGATGTCCGGCAGCTGGCTGATCCCCATGCGGTGGAAGCCGATCCAGCCAAAAACAATCAGCCCGATCATCAGCATCCAGGCAAATACAGGGTTCTTGATCGATACGTCAGAGAGCGTCATAGTCCTTCTCCCATGGCGACGCGCAGAAGAATGTCATCGAGCCGCGCATTGGCGCGCGAGACGAGCCATTGCCCGCGGACATTCTGCATGTTGGTCAAGAGCTGCAATAGCTCCAGATTGGTCGTTACCCCCAGGCGGTTTTCCTTTTGCTGCACGCCGTAATTTTTCTCGGCCAGCTGGACGGCCTTGTCATAGGCCTGGACCTCAGACACCGCGTGTGAGAGGTCGTCATAGGCCGTGCGCACCTGGCGCTCGATATCGCGTTTAAGCCGGGCCAGCGTGAGCTGGGCGATGATTTCCTGCGACCGGGCCTGCCGGACCTGGGCTTGCGTGCTCCCTCCTTCATAAAGGGGGACGTCCAAGAGGAACGTCGCGTCCCAGCGAATGTCGGAAAGGAACCCGACCCGCTCGGTGTAATAATGGCCCACAGCCGCCAGTGTGGGCAGATGGGCCCCGCGCGCATATCGGATGCTCAATTCAGCCTGGTGCAGGGATTCCACCGCTGAGAGGACGTCAGGACGTTTGCCGGCCCGCGTGAGAGCTTCATCCAGCGTCAGTCCGGCGGGAACGGGTTCGGAATCGGTTAAAGGAACGTCCGCAGGCACTCCGGTCAGAAACAAAAGGAGATGCCGGCTCTCCGCCAAGGTACGCCTGGTGTCTTCGATTTGGGCATCAATGGAGGCCAGTTGGGTCTGAGCGCTTAAGGCATCACTGGGCCGCGTACGGCCGATATTCGTCCAACGGTCCAATTGATCGACTTGATCCTGGTTCAGTTTTCGTGTTTCCATGAGCACAGAGAGCTGGTCCTGAAGCGTATAGGCGGTATAGAAGCCCGCAGCCACATCGGTGAGAAGCTGCAGATCGGTCGCTTGCTCATATAATCGCGCTTGTTCCTGTTGGGATTTCGTGATCGCAATGGTGGTCCAGTCTCTCAAGCCGGCAAAAATGGGCTGCTGAATCTGGAAATAGGACAACGGCTGAGTGGCCAAGAGAGATGAATTGGTCGCACCTCCGGAGCCCGAGCTGCCTCCGATGTTCTGCTGGTAAAACTGAGATTTGATCCAATCGATATGCGGAAGGACGGCGCCGATCTGGGCCCGGTATTGCTGTTGGACGAGGCGCGTATTCTCCGCGCTGATGCCAACCGTTTCGCTGATCTGGCGGGCGCGCTGAAAGCATTCCTGAAGCGTAATCCCCGATGTCGAACTGGCGACCTGTGGCGGCGCGCCCCAGACGCGCATACTCAAGCCGCTACATATAAGGGGGAGGCAAAGAAGTAGTGAAACCCGATTCATTGAATTGTTCAACCGTGCGGTCGCCTAATGGCTACCAGCGTGGATTCCTTTCACAAAGATATCGACCAGCTGGTCAACATAGGCGGTGTCATCAAATTTCTCGTAGCACATATTTTCGCTGCGCAGCCTGGAAAGGGCGGCATAGTGGATCAAGCCTCCCATAAACTGAGTCATAAACATAGCAATTTTCAACTGCGGGAGTTTGCCTTCCAGATGGCGAGCGAATACGACATAAAGTCCCTTACGGTTGTGAGTTGGGCTTTCTTTCAGCGCTTTAAGAATCGAAGGGTCCTTATGAGATTCAAAATGGATGATTTTAAAGAATTCTTGCCGTCGGATGTCTGCCATATCCTTGAGAAACAAGGTGGCGATCAGTAAAAGCGTTTCGCGGAGCGTCGTGCCGGCTTCGTACTCTTTGAGCCGCACGCCCCACCATTCCGACACTTCCAGGTCTACCATCTCCTGGAGGATTTTGTGCTTGCTCTCAAAATAGTGATAAAGACTCGCTTTTTGAATATGGCAAGCTTGAGCGATGTCATCCATGCTGGTCTCGGCATAGCCTTTATGGGCAAACAGATGCCGGGCATGCTGGAGAATCGTCTCTTTGCGGATTTGGAACGCGGCCGGATCGAGGACTTTCACAGCCATTAGCCTACCAGACGTTCGACTAATAGTCAAGCTTCCGAATCAAATCATCCAAAATGTTACCGAACGATAGATCGTCAACTCATTCAAAATGTTACCGAAGCCCCGGTCAGGGGCCAGGAGGTTTTGATGAGCCCAGCCGCCAAGTGGGAATATATGAAAGAAGTCTATCCGCGGTACCACCAAGCTTCACGCCAGGACAAGAAACGCATTCTGGACGAGTTTTGCCGCACCTATCATTGCCATCGCAAGCATGCCATTCGCTTGTTGAATGGTCCCATCCCCTCCCCCCAGCGCCCTCGCCGGCGCGGACGCCGCACCTACTCCGACGACGTGATCCATCTCATCAAAACGATCTGGACAGAAGCCGGATACCCCTGGTCGAAATTGCTCAAACAAATCTTGCGCGATTGGCTGCCCTGGATCCGTAAACACTACCACCCCACCCCCGAACAAGAACGCCAGCTCCTGGCCATCAGCGCCTCCCAGATCGACCGACGTCTGGCGGCGGATAAGCTTCGCCTACGCCGCCGCATCTACGGACGCACCAAACCCGGAACTCTGCTCAAACACCATATCCCCATTAAGACCGATTCCTGGGACGTTCATCAGCCCGGCTTCCTGGAGGTCGACCTGGTCTCGCATTCTGGCGACTGTGCGGAAGGCGACTTCGCTCAAACCCTCAACGTCACCGATATCGATACCACTTGGGACGAAGCGATCACGGTGATGGGCAAAGGTCAGCAAGCCGTCGCGGATGCCATGGATATCGTCGAAGAAGACCTTCCGTTCAAGACCCTCGGCATCGATTCCGACAACGGCTCCGAATTCATCAACCACCACCTCTGGCAGCGCTGCCAAGACCGTCATATCCAGTTCACCCGCGGTCGACCCTACAAGAAAGACGACAATGCCCATATCGAACAGAAAAACTGGACACACGTGCGCAAACTCTACGGCTACGTCCGCTACGACACCCCCGAAGCGGTTGCCGCCATGAATGACCTCAACCGCAACGAACTACGCCTGTATCAGAACCTCTTCCAACCTTCCGTGAAACTGCTCAAAAAAGTCCGCGTCGGCTCCCGTCTCATCCGCCGCTACGCTCCTCCCAAGACTCCCTGGCAGCGCGTGCTCAAATCCAAACACCACGACCGCCAAAAAGTCGCCCGGCTTAAAGCGCTCCGCAAAACCCTCGATCCTTTTGAACTGGCCAGAATCATCGATCAAAAACTGGCGCGCATCTACCGCTTAAGCTCTACCCCCAGGCGCCAAGGCTCCAGACCCTTGCCGAAACTTTTACCGGCCTCGCATCGAAAACCAGGACGTCTTTTGGACGACCATCTGCCTTCCACGACCCGTTTTGTGCCTTCTTCAACCGTTTTGCAGTCCTGGTCTTTGGACCGCGATAATCCGTTGCTCAAAGCCAGACAACTCAACGAAAAGGAGAAATTCTTGGCGGCGTCTTAACGGCTGCTTCGGTAACATCCTTGGATGAGTTGACAGGGCTTCAACAAGAAGAATTATGTGGACAGTCTCCCTGGGTAGGCTAGAGATCGACGGTCGGACAAGGTGTTTGAAGCAGCATTTTCACCCACTGTGCACATAATTTTCGAACTCTGCACATAGCTCTCCCAGACGTTGAAGCCTCAGAAATCGAAAAGAATCTGACTCTACCGTCTATAAATCGTTGAGCCAGTCCCATAGGTCCTTGCTGGTGGCCTCGTTGGGTGGGTTTTCTAAACCCACCACATAAGGCGGAGGACCAAACTGCTCAAGGATGCGGCGCTTTTGCGTCAAATCGGTATTCAGGTAGTGGCTCGTTGTTTCTGTCGAGGAATGACCGAGCCAGGCCTTGATGACGGTGAGGTCGACCCCAGATTCCAGCAAATGAATGGCACAGGTGTGGCGAAGGCTATGAGTAGACAGGCTCTTGGTGGTCAGACTCGGGC
>Ga0182027_10006383_pt1 | contig 17674 bp, 12 predicted proteins | sample 712E1DmetaG_FD_121300 | JGI IMG/M metagenome (GOLD analysis project Ga0182027, IMG submission 121300) | Permafrost microbial communities from Stordalen Mire, Sweden - 712E1D metaG (Illumina Assembly) | ecosystem: Environmental > Terrestrial > Soil > Wetlands > Permafrost | place: Sweden... | reverse complement strand
TATTTTATGGATGGTGGATAGTTATTGCTATCACCATCCTTTGCTTTACAGGCGGCGCCGCCCCTTTCGCTGTTGTGTTAAAACAACTGATGGCACAGTTCCATACCGGCAGAGGTGAGGTTTCATTATCTCAATCAATAGCGAGTATTGCCGGGGGTATTACCGGAATATTCGTCGGTAGAATGTTGTACCGTTCCAGCCCGAAAAAGTTTATGTTGTGGGGCGCGATAATCAGTGGAGTAAGCACGCTTCTAATCAGTTTAGCCCATAGCCTCTGGTTTTTATACATTTTTTGCCTTGTTGTCGGCGTGGCAGCGGCTTTTAATAATGCCATCGCGATGTTTACAATGTTATCCCGGTGGTTTAGACGGAAATGGGGTACTGTGATAGGTATTACGATGACGGGTGGGGGTATCGGCAGCATCATCATCCAGCCAGCGGTGGGAATTATTGCTCAAAACTACGGCTGGCAGGCAACATACATCTTTGCCGGCTCACTTATTTTGGTCGTTAATGTACCGTTAATTCTATTTGTATTGAAGGATAGTCCGGAATCAATGGGTCTGTTGCCCGATGGTGATAAATTGAAAGAAACGGGTAATTACCAAAAGGACAAACTCCCTGTTCAAACTCCCGTCAAACCCGCCAATATCGACTATAATGCCCAGTTGTTGGTTTATCTAAAAAAACCGGCTTTATGGTTTATGGGCCTTAGTTTTGCTTTTGCGGCAATCGGATCCATTGCTGTTACAACGCAAGAGGTTTCATTTATCACGGATATGCACATAACAGCCGCCGTGGCTGCTGCGGCGCGGGGAATTACACTTGGTATCGGCGCAATTTCCGCCCTGGCGTCAGGCTGGTTGGCTGACCGACTGATTTCCCGGTATGTTACGATTCTGTTTTTCGTCCTATCCATATTGGGAATGCTGATTCTGATACCTGCTCACACGATGTCTCAAATTTGGCTGTTTGTGGTCGTATACGGAATCGGTATCGGTGCCGGTGGTACCCTGATACCCATTATGACACGGGATATTTTTGGCGTTGGCGACTTTAGTGCCCTGTTCGGGTTCGTCGTCGTATTACTCGCCGCGGGTAATTCAATAGGTGCACCGTTTGCCGGATTTATGTATGATGCCACCGGGTCTTACCATAGTGTATTTGTTATCATTACCGCAATCTATGTAGTCGCAATTTTAGGGATTTACTTCGCGTTTGGAGCTAATCCTAAACCATTGGTGAGGTTTTCCAAATCTAAAAAGTAGAACTGAGCGAGTTTCAAATAACAGATATTTAAGGAACCTTACTTAAAGCCCCGACCATAAGGCCGAGGGATGGAGTTATCCCTGCATCTTTTGGGGAGAGTATAATGTGAATTAGTGGAGAATTTTGATTGAAATTTAATACAATTCAGACGTTTTTAAAAGGCGAATCGTGTTCCCGATAAAGATAGATTCTTTCCAGTCCCCACTACTTTTTGAAAATGACCGATTCCCTTTTTATGGATAGGTTGATAGTAATCTTCTATCCCTTAGTTCGCAGTTGAGGTTTTCGCTGGGCGCAAATTGTTATCGAACACCGGACACAATCATTTTCAGTACAGGGTTCAACGTGAATCACTACGTTAGTATTAGGTAATTTGGCTTTAATATCCTGTTCCAGATGGTCGCACATTTTGTGAGCATCTTCAACGCTGACATAGCGCGGCATTACCAGGTGCAGATCGACGAATCGCTCGCTTCCGGCACGGCGGCTGCGCACGGCGTGGAAATCAACCAATTGAGTAAAATGTTCCTGAATACAATTATTCAGAATTTGTTGCTCTTCTTTAGGTAACGAGTAGTCTATCAGTTCGCGGAAAGCCCGCAAAACAATATCATAACTGGCCTTCAGTACAAATACGACCATTATCAGCGCAATAATCGGGTCAAAAATTTGCAATTTTGTAATAAGTACAGCCACAAGTCCCAGCAGTACACCGGCAGCCGAATAAAAGTCGGCTTTAATCATGCGGGCTGAGGCTTCGATTGCCGCCGAATCTGTCGCTTTTGCAACCCGGTGCAGGTGTTGGGCAAGCCAGAAACTGGCAATGATGGAAATTATCATTACAACGATACCGGTATCCGGTGCTATAGGCGTACGGTGGATAATGCGTTGTATTGACGAGTAAATTATAAAAATTGCGGCGACCAATACTAAAAACGCCTGAATCAGAGCTGAAATACCTTCGATCTTACCGTGACCGAACGGATGTTCGTCGTCTGCCGGAGCGACAGACATGCGTACCGCGACGGTCGTAAAGCCAATAGAAAAGAGGTCAAGGAAACTATCCATGGCTTGAGCAGAAATACTAATGCTGTGGGTGATAAATGAGACTATCACTTTGAGGATAACCAGGACGAAAACAATACTCAACGCGAGTATTGCAGCCCCGGTTCTGCTGGATATACTATTCAACAATTTTTTAGTTATATTATTTTTCATAATAAAAAATACTCCACCGAATCTTAAGTCCTGTGGAGTATTTCCCACTGCTATCGCAGCCCGGCTGCCCTTCATTAAAAAGAAGGCCGCTTGTTCTAGTTCCATATCGTAACAAATTATAAAATGTTTTACCAGTGGCAGAACAAACTTCATCCAGATTATCATTAATTTTCCAATTATCGAAGCTGGTTTTTTTGTAAAAACATTTTTTTTACCCTGCTTGTTTTCTGTTGATTAATTAGTAGCGAAAAGAATATAATCAAAACCAAATACTTGATGCTTAAAATTACCAACTGCCGGTTCAGGATGCAGCATTGTCCCGGCAACGTCAATTGCATGATGTTATTGTGTTCAAAGTTAAGGCCGATAACACTAAAACGAATAATTTATAGGCAAGGGGAACCATGACGAAAATAAAAATAGTTACCGACAGCGCCGCTGATATTCCCACGCAATTGAGGGAAGAATTGGGAATTACGGTTGTTCCTCTCTACGTTAGATTTGGTGAGGAAACATTTAAAGACGGAGTCACCATTTCGAATGATGAATTCTATCGGCGATTAGCCGGTGAGGTTTATCCTAATACCATCCAGCCGTCGCCCCAGGATTTTAAAGAGATTTATGAAGAACTGGTGAAAGATGCTGACGGGATTGTCTCAATCCACCTCTCTGATAAATTCAGCGGGACATTTAATTCAGCTAAACAAGCCAGAGACTTGATGAAAAGTAAGTGCCCGATTGAGGTAATAAACTCCGATTCAATGACTATCGGGTTAGGTATGATTTGCATCGCAGCGGCCAGAGCGGCCAAGTCCGGTGAAAACATGCCCACTGTGGCCAAAGTGGTTAACGAAGCCATTTCTCAAATTCATTTACTGGTACTTTTTGATTCCCTAAAATATCTGGCGAAAGGCGGCCGTATCGGCCAGGCGAAGAAACTGTTAGGGACACTGCTCAATATCAAACCGCTGCTCAGTATGAAAGACGGTATTGTGGTACCCGCAAGCCAGGCGCGCAGTTATGCCAAAGGCATCGAAAAACTCTACTCTTTCCTGTCCGACGCACTTAATGAAAAGGGGAATGTCAAAGATTTGGCCATCATGTATAACACCACCCAGAATGAAGCGAATAGTCTGGCAGAACGCATCGCACCGTTATATCCGCGTGAAAAAATTATTATGGGACCAATCGGACCGATACTGGGCTCCCACGCCGGGCCTAACCTGATAGTAACCTGTTACCGCGGTACCAAGCCGGATAACTGGTAACATGTTAAGCCCCGATATGTCCTGTTTCAGGCTGATTGTAAAGAAGTAAAATAAAAACCGGGAGATAAAAAATTGAAAAAATCAACGATGCTTCGTGAAATATTAAAAGAACCAGGGATTCTGATCGCGCCGCATGCGTTTGATTGTAATATCGCTGCGTGCATTGAGCACGTCGGATTCAAAGCAATGTTTATGTGTACTGCCGGCATTCGCAATGCCGAGTTTGGTTTCCCTTATGGACTGATAACAGCGACTGAGGCAATAAACTCCATGAGAAATATGATGAATTCAATCCACGTTCCGCTCATCTTTGATGCAGAGGATGGATTTGGCGGTGCACTTTCTGCTTATCGTACTGCGCAGGAACTTATCAGAATCGGAGTTGCCGGAATATTTATTAACGACCAGAAACATCCATACAAAGGTCCGGGGCTGGCGATTCAACAGGTTGTATCAAGAGATGAATATTTGGGCAAGATTGGAGCGGTATTAGAGGCGCGGGATAAAGAAGACAAGGATGTTATCATCGTTGCCAGAATCGAAGCCGGGTCTACGCTGGGGGATGAAGAGGTAGTGGCACGCGCAAAAGCCTGCCTGAAATTAGGGGTTGATGTGATACTGCCTCAAGCCAGATTAGCAAAATCAAAATTCGGTTTGAGAAGCAAAGAAGAAATAAAGCAGCTTTACAAAGCAATCGGAGCGCCGGAAGTGCTGATTTGGGGTATCGCCGGTCAAGGCGCGGCTGCAGGTTTTTCCGCCAAAGACTGGGAGGACATCGGCGCTAAAATATGGGCGCCGGGACCGATGAACGGGGCGTTAATGAAATTGGCCCTCGAATTATTACAAACGCTCCATGACGAGGGGACAATAAAAGGCTATCACCCTCAAGATGGACCCTCCAGGGAATTTTTACAACAGAGCACAGGATTAGATTTCTGGGAAGGACTGGAAAAGAAATACGTCCCCTGAAATAGTTGAACATAAAAATTACCGTATCAGAAATTTATAAGAGACTCCCAGCATTGCTCCGCCCAGAATCAGCCATGTCGAATTTATCTTCACTCTTAAGATTAAAACTAAAGTCAGAACCATCAGCGCAATCGTAAACCAGTCAATAATGGCACTGAGTCCGAGTTGCCATGTCACTGCAGCCATGAGGCCGAGGGCAGATATATTCACGCCGTCCAGCAGCGCTCCTGCCCACCATGATTTCCGTAAAGACGGAAGAATGCGGCTCGCTAAAGCCACGAAGAAAAATGCGGGGAGAAAGATGGCTAATGTCGCCAGTAGAGCGGATTGCCAGCCTCCCATGAGGTAGCCGACAAAGGTAGCACTGGAAAAGACCGGCCCGGGGGTAATCTGCCCCACTGCAATCGCATCCAGAAGTTGTTGATGGGTGAGCCATCCCAAACGTGCTACAAATTCAGAATTGACAAAGGCAAATAGTACGTAGCCCCCGCCGTAGATTAATGCCCCGATTTTTAAAAAAGTCAGGAAGAGAGTCGTTTGCTTGAACGGCACTTTGTCTGCGGAAAGCTCTGGCATTTTTAGCGGCAATAATGGTGAAAGCACGAAAATGGATAACGCCTGCGGCCAGAAACGCTTTCCGTTTTGAAAAAGCAGTACAACAGCGGCACCGGCGAAAAGAATGGCGATTGCGTTAACGCCGAGAAGGTACGCGGCAATTGCCGCCGCACCAATTATTGCCGTAAGCCAGCCTTTAACTCCTTTCTTGCCCAGGTCCCACAATGCCTGAATCACAATCGCGATGATTACCGGTTTTACACCGTAAAGTATCCATCCGACTGCAGGCAATGAGGCATATTTCACGTAAGCCCAGGCAACGGCAATTGTGGCGAGCATTCCCGGTATGATAAACAACAATCCGGAAAACAGATATCCGAGCCAACCTGCCCGTTCCAACCCGATGTACAATGCCATCTCAGTGGCAGTTGGTCCGGGAATGAGATTAGAAATGCCCAACATATCGAGGAATTTCTGGTCGTCCAGCCAGCCGCGTTTTCTTACCGTTTCTCTCTGCATAATGGCGATGTAAGCGGCTGCCCCACCGAAAGCGGTAGCACCCAGTCTCAGAAACAGCAGAGAGACCTCTTTTAATCGTTCTTGCGAATGTGTGTCTTTCATATTACTAAAAAAGGTATTTGTGTTGAGTTTTTATTTATGTAAATTATAGCAGATAGTATGGTAAAATCCCCCGGAAAAATTACTGTCGTTTTACTCGGTTCAGTTAACTCTGCTAGTATGTAGCTATGAAGTCAGGTATGTTTGATTTAGTTGACCCATTACCGGTCCTGCAGAATCCACATGCCATCGTTGTGTTGAGACCATGGACAGACGCCGGTAATGCTGCAACCTTGGCGATGAGCTGGTTGGAGTCAATTCTTTCCGCGAAACAATTGGGTAAAATCAGCAGGCCGGGCATGTTCTTTGATTTCACAAGGTACCGCCCGGTTACAAGATATCTGCTGGGAAATCGGGAGATAATCATTCCGAATACAATCGTTACATTTGCCAGGCAGGAGAAAGGACAGGATTTTGTTTTTATTAACATGCTTGAACCGAACATGTTTGCAGAGCAGTATGTCAGCTCTATTTTGCGATTGCTGACAATATTAGGAATCAAGCGGTATTGTCTTTTAGGCAGCATGTATGACATGGTTCCACATACCCGACCCCTGATAGTGACAGGAGGTGCAATCGGGGAAACTGTTGTAGAAGAGCTTAAAAAGGCCGGGATAGGTTCCAGTTCCTATGAAGGCCCGACAACAATCTGTTCTTTAATCACGCAGGAAGCCGGAAAACTGGGTATCGAAACGGTTAGCCTGATAGTACGTTTACCACAGTATACCCAGTTAGAGAAGGATTACACCGGACAGGTCAGGCTTTTAGACGTTCTGCACAGTTTTTATGGAATCACTGTAGACGATGAAATTCTACGCCGGGCAAGGCAGCAGATTAAGGATATAGATGTCGAGGTCAATCGAAGTCGCAAGCTGAAAGAAGTTGTCAATCACCTCGAAGCCTACTATGATGCGCAGTCAGCCACGAGGCAGCAGAAAGAGACACCCGAACTCTCAACGGACATCGAAAACTTCCTGAAGGAAATGGAAAACCGATTCAAACAGGATTAGATTTTGATTCTCCATTCATTGTTGTTACTGTGTTACAATTATCAACAAATATTGATAAATTATCAACCTTTATTGATAGGACAACGAAATGGGTAATATAATAATAGTAGTCCATACAAAGAAAAATACTATACGCCCCAGACGCCTGAAGATACATACGGCGAACCTTTTCTCTATAAATAGTGCCACTTCTATCGACAATTCTCCTGCAGCCATTATTCTGACGAATCCAAATAGTAAATTGTAGTTTGACTCACAGGCAGGTTTAAAATGATGAATATAACAAATGCAGATAGTGAGCGCCAGGTTGGGGATATTATCCGGTACACTACCTGCAGTGAACATTGTTTCAACATGTGCGTTATCAAAGTGCATATCAGAGATGGCAGGATTTGGGCCATTGAGCCGGATGATACAGTAAACCACGGCATTGCGCGCGAAGATGGACACCTGCCGGACGAACTGCTTGATAAATTCATGATTACGACGCGTCCCTGCACCAAGGGATACGCGCACATCCGCAATCTATATTCTCCCAATAGATTGAAGTACCCCATGAAGCGGGCAGGTGAGAAAGGCGAAGGTAAGTGGGTGCGGATATCCTGGGATGAAGCGCTGGATACTATTGCCGGCAAACTTATAGAATTGAAAGAAAAGTACGGCCCGTATTCGATTGGAGACGTCAGCCATGACGGATTTGCGCTCAGTCCCTGGTTTGGCGCGGGAGTTGCCGATTGGGGAGCACATTCCAAACAGGGCGCTGAAGAGGCGGAGAGATGGGTATTAGGCAGAAAAAGCGGCGAAGACCGGCAGGATGAGGGTAATCTGTTAAAATCCAAACTTATTGTCCTCTGGGGATTTAATCCCACGACAACCTTGAGTAACCACGTTATTTATACTTTACTGCGAGCCAGGGAACGCGGCATCCCGATAATATCAATTGACCCCCGGTACACCCCGACTGCCGAGGTGGTTGCCAGCCAGTGGATACCGATACGCCCCACCACTGACGTCGCGATGATGATCGCGATGGCTAATGTATGGTTTAAGGAAGATCTTTGTGACAAAGAGTTCATTAAAAAGTGGGTAGAACCTGATGGATTGCAGCGCTGGAAGGACTATGTGCTGGGTATGAACGATAGAATCGACAAGACCCCGCAGTGGGCTGAAAATATCTGCGGTGTACCCGCGGAGACGATAACGGAATTCGCCAGGCTCTATGCCCGCAGTAAGCCGGTCAATCTGAACACCGCATGGAGTCTCGGTCGTCAATTTTACGGAGAGAATGGTATCAGAGCCGCGATGTACCTGCAGGCACTGACCGGTAATACTCTGTCCCCGGGCGCGACCGCCTCAGTAGAATCAGCGGGTGAGTTTGGGGCACATGAATTGTCCTTGCCGAAGCCAACGGTCGACTGGCAGAGAAAGCCCGGAACATATCAGTCGCCGGCGTTATTGGCTCATTTCAAATGGCCGGAGGCGATCGTTCTACGGGAAAAACTGGACAAAGGCGAAATGAGTGTTGATGAATATAATCATATTATCGGGAATCTTCCGGGAAATCCGCCTCCTAATATCAAGATGGTGATTGTACATACATCTAATCCCATCATGACTCATCCGGATGTAAATACTAACATCAAAGCTTTCAAGAAACTGGATTTTAGCGCAGTATTCTCTTATCACCTCGACAATCCCACCGCAAAATACGCCGATATCGTTCTGCCGCAAATGCACACAGCCTTTGAGGGCAGAGATGTGCCGATAAGAAATTCGATATTCCGTTCGAAGGACTTTTTTTGTATGGAAGTCCCGCACTTGAACGGAAACTATTTTGTATACAAGCAGAAATGCGTAGACCCTCCGGGAGAAGTTAAACCCCGCGGATGGATCTGGGTGCAGATCGCCAAGAGACTGGGTTTCGCCGAGGATTATAGCCCTCTGCTGGCGAATGTTCCCGATGATAAATGGGATGAAACGGTAGAGGAACTGCATCGTGATGCTTACGAGGAATGGGCATTGATGAAAGAGATTGTACCCTTGCACCCACCGAGTTGGGAAGAATTTCAAAAGAAGCCTGTTTTTCGTTGGGAGGTCAAAGAACCGAATTATACTTATAAAAACACTCTTGCGCGCGGCGAGAATCCGTTTCAGGGGACGGATTCGGGCAAGATAGAGTTTTACTCTCAAGAAGTGGCCGCAGGGTTAGAGTCTAAAAGTTCAAATACTCAAGTAAAACCCAAGACATCCGGAGCGAAAACTCATGCTGTAAATGAGCGATATGGCGGTGGAAACCTACCTGCAATGGCAGAGATGACAATGGGAGGCAGGGCTACTTATTTCAGTAAGGATAATGAGAAATATCCGCTATTGATGTCGTCTCCACATAGTCTCTATCGTGTCCATACGCTGCTGGACAATCAGCCTTTACTAGCTGAAGACTGCTATCGGCACGCTGTTTGGATTAGTGTTGTTGACGCTAAAGCCCGGGGAATAAAAGATAACGACCTGGTCAGAGTTTATGACGACCAGGCCGAAATAATTATGCCGGCCTATGTGACTTCCAGGGTTGTACCAGGCACTGTGAATATCTTTCACGGCGGCTGGTATACACCGAATAAAACAAAAACTGCATTGATGCCGGAAGGTATCGATACCAGAGGTGCGCCTAATCTGCTGATACACTACGACGAGCACCATCCTGATACTATCCTCGATCATCTGCCCTGTAAGGCTCTTGTTCAAATTGAACTCAGTTGTCGGGAAGAGAAAAGACATGAATAAAACAAGCTTAAATAGCAGCAATCATACCGGGGATATCATCCGCTACACTACCTGCAGTGAACATTGTTTCAGTAACTGTGTTATTAAAGTGCACATCAGAGACGGACGGATTTGGGCAGTTGAACCGGATGATACGATCAACCATGGTATCGCACGGGAGGATGGACACCTGCCGGATGATTTAATTGATAAATGTATGATTGCGGCTCGTCCCTGCACCAAGGGATACGCACACATCCGCAATCTGAATGCCCCTAACAGGGTGATTTACCCGATGAAACGGGCAGGCGAGAAGGGTGAAGGGAAGTGGGAACGGATATCCTGGGATGAAGCGCTGGATACCATCGCTGATAAACTTAAATATTATAAAGAAAAGTATGGTCCACTTTCGATTGGAGACGTCGGGGAAGGCTTTGCACTTAGTTCCTGGTTTGGAGCAGGTGTTGCCGATTGGGGCGACCATTCCCGGCAGGGCGTCGCTGAGGCGGAGAGATGGGTATTAGGCAGAGATGCCCACGAAGACCGGCAGGATGAGGGTAACATGTTAAAATCGAAACTCATTGTGCTCTGGGGATTCAATCCCGGGACGACCTTGAGTAACCATGTTATCTATACCATGATAAGAGCGCGGGAACGGGGTATCCCGGTAATATCAATTGAATCCCGGTATACCCCGACGGCCGAGACGGTTGCCAGCCAATGGATCCCGATACGCCCCACCACGGACGTCGCCATGATGATTGCCATGGCCAATGTCTGGTTTAAGGAAGACTTGTGCGATAAAGAATTTATCAAAAAGTGGGTTGACCCTGATGGGTTGCAGCGCTGGAAAGAATATGTAGTGGGCACGATTGACGGTATCGACAAGACCCCGCAGTGGGCCGAAAAGATCTGCGGTGTGCCGGCGGAGACGATAACGGAATTCGCCAGGCTCTATGCCCGCAGTAAGCCGGTCAATCTGAACACAGCGTGGAGTCTGGGCCGCCAATTTTACGGAGAGAACGGTATCAGAGCCGCGATGTACCTGCAGGCGCTGACCGGTAACACACTATCGCCGGGTGGGACGGCCTCAGCAGAGGCAGCCTGCGAATTCGGACAACACCCGCCCACGATACCGAAGCCAATTGTAGATTGGCAGAAAATCCCCGGAAAGTATCAGGCGCCGGCCCTTCTCGCCCATTTCAAGTGGCCGGAGGCGATAGATTTACGGGAAAAGTTGGATAAGGGGGAGATGACGGAAGCGGAGTATAACCGGATTATTGGCAATACTCCCGGAAATCCTACCCCTGATATTAAAATGCTGATTTTACAGCAATCCAACCCAGTCATGACACATCCGGATGTAAATACAAATATCAGAGCATTTAAAAAACTTGAATTTAGTGTGGTTTTTTCCTACCACCTTGATAATCCGACAGCAAGATACGCAGATATCATCATACCGCAAATGCACCGGGCTTTTGAGGGAAGAGACTTTCCGATCAAGGGAATGCGATCGCCTGACTTGTTTAGCAGGGAAACCACCAACCTGAATGGAAATTACTTTTTATTTAAGCAGAAGTGCGTCGACCCACCGGGAGAAGTCAAACCGCGGGGATGGTTCTGGGTGCAAATAGCGAAGCGGCTGAGTATCGCCGACCAGTGCTGCCCTCGTCTGGCTAATGTCCCCGATGACAAATGGGACGAAACTATCGATAACCTGCACCGTGAGGCTTATGAGAAATGGGTTTTAAAGAAAGAGATTGCCCCGCTGAACCCACCGGGTTGGGATGAGTTTCAAAAGAAACCGGTTTTTCGTTGGGAAGTCCAGGAACCGTATTATACCTATAAAAACGCTATTGAACGCGGAGAGAATCCATTTCAAGGAACGGAATCGGGCAAGATCGAATTTTATTCTCAAGAGGTCGCCGCCAGCTCAGGGAACACTGATTCCGGTATCCGGGGGGAAAAAGCGAATACTCAAATCGCCAATGGGCGGTACGGTGGCGGGCATCTACCTCCGATGGCAAAAATGATAAAGGGAGGCAGGGCTACTTATTTCAGCAAGGACGTTGAAAAGTACCCGCTGTTGATGTCGTCTCCCCACGGACTTTACCGCATCCATACCCTGCTGGACAATCAGCCGCTGTTGTCTGAAGATTGCTACCGGCATGCGGTCTGGATTAGCGTTGCTGAAGCCAAAACCAGGGGAATAAAAGATAACGATCTGGTCAGGGTTTTTGACGACCAGGCCGAAATAATCATGCCGGCTTATGTGACTTCCAAAGTAGTCCCCGGCACTGTCAATATCTTTCACGGCGGTTGGTACCGGCCAGGTCCGACACGTACATCATTGATGCCGGAAGGAATAGATATAAGAGGTGCACCTAATCTGATGACACATTATGACGAACACTTACCGGATACCATCATTGACCATCAGCCGTGCAAGGCACTTGTTCAAATTGAAAAATGGGAGGGTGCGCGATGACACAATACGCTTTCTTCTTCGACCAGAGCCGGTGTACGGGCTGCCGGGATTGTACGGTGGCCTGTAAGAACTGGCACCAGCTGCCGCCGGGGCCGTTAAAATACCTGAAGGTATATGAATACGAAAAAGGCAGCTTCCCGATGGTGCGCATCCACTTCCAGTGGGTGCCTTGCTACCATTGTGAAGAACCGGCCTGTATGGTTGCCTGTCCGGTCGAAGCTATCCGTAAGGAACCGAAATACGGTGCGGTGCTGATTGACGGCGAAAAATGCACCGGCTGCCGCATTTGCTATGAGGAATGTCCCTACGGCGCGCCTGTTTTCGAGAGTGATAATACCGGAGATATCGCTCAAAAGTGCGATATGTGTATCGACCGGTTGGAAGCAGGGGATTTACCGATTTGTGTCGGGGCATGCTCGGCACGGGCGCTTGATTTTGGCACTTTAAGTAACATGCAGACCAGGTACGGGAACCTTCGCGACCTGGAAGACCTGCCCGACAGCAAGACCACTAAACCCGCGGTCGTGTTTAAGCCGCATTCTGTAAAACAGCCTATCATTCCTTACGATGCTGAAAAAGCTCTGAAACTAATGATGCGGAGGGACCCGCTGCCACCGGTATTCAATAAAATCTCGGATGTAACGGAGATACCGGAGGGGACAGTGGGGCGCGATAAACTGGTCATCAAGCAAAAAACAGCGGCAGAACTGATGCGCTATACCAGGTGTGATGAGGGCTAATTAGTATGTGGATACTAGCCGGTTAATTGAAGAATGTATAAAAAAATGGACGTCACCGGAATTATTCTAGCTGGCGGCAAGAGCCTCAGGTTCGGTAGAAATAAAGCTATCGAAAAAATAGCAGGAATGACTCTTATCGAAAGAGTTGTTAAACATCTGATACCGATAACGGGCAGAATAATTCTGGTAACAGATGGCGATAATAAATTCTTCTCAGAAATTAAATCTGCTGAAGTAACAACTGATATTTATCCGGCAAAAGGGCCGCTCGGCGGTATCTACACGGGTCTTAATGCCTCGTACACCATTGCCAATATTGTCGTTGCCTGTGATATGCCTTTTCTTAATGCCATGTTGCTGGAGCATATGGTAAACCTTTCACCCGGTTTCGATGCTGTGATTCCCCGGTGGCCGAATAATCAGATCGAACCTTTACACGGCATTTATTCTAATAAATGCGTGCCGATTATGAAAAAACATCTTGAAAATAATAAGCTGAGCATCGCAGACTGTCTTAACGAAATGCATGTTCGGTATTTAAATCAAAATGAGTTCAGTAAATTTGACCCGGAGTTTCTCTCGTTCTTTAACGTCAATAATCAAACCGATATTGACTTGCTGACAAAAATTGAAGCCGGAAAACCAACAAGCTGAGGCCTTCTAAAGTGATTTGAAATTCGTAAAACAATGCCGTATTTATGCCTGGCTCAGGATTTCTCGTTTACAAAAATCCGCTTGTACAAATCTTCTCCATAGCTCGTTTGCAAGGGCTCACCGGCAGATAGTTTATAGGTTCTGGTACCGTCAGCTTCCCTGTCAGCACGGAGAAAAAGGGCATTTGCCATTTTTTTATCATATAACCCATGAGCAAATTCGTATTGGTGTGTAACGAAGAACACTTTGATACCTTTTTCCACCAGTCCCGTGGTTATCTGACGGGCAATTTCAGAACCTTCTCTTTCGTTGGTGGCGGCGAAAGATTCATTGAAAAGCACCATGGAATTTAGTGTTAACCGGTCGACAATCAGGCTGGTTCTTTTAAGTTCTTCATCCAGTTTGCCGCTTTCCATCGTAATATCTTCTTCCCGTTTGAAGTGGGTGAAAAGGCCGTTGCAGACATTGGCTCTAAAAGTCTCGGCCGGTACAAACATCCCGCACTGCATCATCATTTGCGCCAGTCCGATACTGCGCAGGAAAGTGGATTTGCCTCCCTGATTGGCGCCTGTAATTAGCACCAGGTCTTTCCTATCAGCGTTCACGTCGTTGCTGACAACTTTACGTTTTACGGTCAATACCAGGCAGATATCATATAACCCGCTAAACGTATGCTGCCGATCATTGACAGCCGCCGGCTCAGGAAATGATGCGGGTTCCCCTATTTTCACCAGTTGCTCATGTAAATTCAAACAACCAATGTAAAAACCAAGCTCGAAACGCAGCATATTAAAGAAACTATCAATATGGTCTGCCGACTGGGCCACCGAATTGACGGCTGACTTAATGCCTTTATTTCTCAATTCTTCCAATGCTTTACTGCCGCCCTCATCGCGAGGTTCAATCCGGAAAGTGTATACTGGCGATTTTTTGGTAAAGATACGCTGCATTAAACTCTGTTTTTTATCCAGCGGCTTACGCAGTATATAGTTGGTGCCTTCATTGCCGTTTCCCAATTCAACACCAATTAGAATTCCGTGGTGGAATTCAAGCCTTCTGAGATGATTTTGAATCAAGGCAAAATACGGGGCATCGAGTTCTTTTTTTATCATCGCGAATAACGTTTTAAAACCCTCGGACTCAAATTTATCTGCATGCTCGTCAGCCACGGCTCTCAGTTGTTTCAGGCTGCCCACGAACATTTGCAAAGCACCTACTGAAACGGACATTACATATGCCGGATTGCTGTTTTCCAGGAGCCAACCCCAATGGTTCTTCTGTTTAGTTTCCATCGCGTCTTCCGCAATTTTGTAAAGATTTCTGACAATAGCAGGGTTTTTCAAGCAATCCTTAAGGATGCTCTGGCGGTAGAGTATCGGGTCCTGTCCGTCTTTCAAACCGGAAAAGATAACTTTCTTGGCTGCATCCTGCAGGAAATAATCCCCGCGCGCCATGGCAATAAACAAAGTGTCTAATTCCAGGTCTTGTGTCAGCTCCGGCTCATTCCAGGGTAATTCCTGCTGCACGTCAAAATCACGGTCTTGGTACATTAGAAAAACCTTCATGATTTGATGCGCTCCTGTAGTGATTTGTACGTCAAGTGATGCTTTTCGGCAATTGCGATCGCGTAGGAAAGGCCGTCAGCCGGCTTTCTGATGACTTTGAAAGTGCTCAATGCCGGGTTTTCCGGATTTACCGTGCTGACCATGCTTACGGTTTTCTCGCTATAGGTAGACAGTTCTTCCACGAACGTGACCCAAACACATAATAAATCCAGGCTGATTATTTTCTCGATTACGTTTTTACTCAGAAAGATTGCATCCTGTAAGGTTGTCGAAGTAAGAATTTCATTGATGATGATAATACTGTTTGGTGTCGCCTGATTCATAATATCATGAATTCTTATCAGATCGTCTTGCAACTTACCGCGGAGGTCTTGAATATCTTCCATCTTCTCAAAGTGTGTAAAGAGTTTGTCAAACAGGAAGAGTCGGGCTTGGCTGCCCGGAACAGGGCAACCAAGGCTGGCCAGATAATGCAACTGTCCGAACATGCGTGAGAAGGTTGTTTTACCACCCTGGTTCGGACCTGAAACGACAAATATTCGTTCCTTGCCTTTCAAGTAAAAATTATTGCAGATGACGGACGAACCTTCGGAAATGAGTTTATTCGCCAGGGCTAAATCAAAACCTTCATTGTTATAAATTTCCTTATTTAGGACAGAAATTTGCGGATAACAAAATTCCAACCCCGTCCGTTGAAATTTTGAGATAAACTCCAGGTAGGCGACGTAGAATTGTATTTCGCGGTCGAAAACGCTGATGGTCTCGTTGATAAAATGACTGTGTTGCTCATAAAAATTGTCTAAACCGGCGAAAATCACAGGATATAATTTGGCAACGAAATCCAAAATACGTGCTTCAACATCGTTTATATCCGACCCTTCACGGAGTTTGGTCCGATAGTCTTTCACTGTGCCCTGTTTGAATTTCTCGAATGTTTGCTCCACCTCAACGCTGAAATCTGTTTCTCCTTCATATTTCCGAACCCTGACGGTAAGGCCGTTGATATGCAAGCTGTATTTTACGGTAGACAGGTCCGCGCTCAGCTTTTTTGTTTCTGTCAGCAGTGAAATAAAACCGTCTGAGCCGGTATAGGTCGTCATGAAATCACGGAAGGATAAAAAGCCGCGTGATTTTAAATCCATCCGGGATAAATCACGTACCAGGTTATTAACCGTCTCGCAATATAGCTCGGCCGCCTCCAAAAACCAGCCTTCCTTAAAGTTTTTGTAAATTAGCTTGTCTGACAAAGCAAGATATCGGCGAATAACGACCATTTTCTCTGCAAACGATTTAATGCTCACCATTAAAGTGTCATTTTTGAGTTCCTGCATAATTTCATGACGGTATTGGATGGCATCCTCACTATGCAGGGGAGTGTAAAAAAAAGGCTGCAGGTTATAGATGTCTCTGTCAGCTGTGATGGCATCAATGATCTGATTCAGATTTAAATCAACAAAATAAGCGGGCACTTCAGAACTTACTTCGTTCGTGCTCTTCCCGGTTTTATTAAATAGAATGCTTTCGAAGGTCATCAGGAAAGTGCCTCCTGCCTGCAAAATGGCCTGCCAATCGGTTTTGCAGCCTATAAAAAAGCCTCTACTCGCACTACTGGTAAAGGCTATTGTACCTATAATCGGTTTTTCAGGACACTATCCTCAGGCGAATTTCCTCAGCTTATTACCCATAATAATAACAGAAAAGCCAAGTTTTATAAAATAAATAGAAAAGGCGAATCACGATATACTTCAGCATATCCGGTCTTCGAACGTGAAACAATTATTTTGTTCTCTTCAGTTCAATGGTTACCTCGTTACGGCGGTCAAGACACTCCACCTCAATGCTATCTCTACCCGACGGGTAAGTACCCCCCATTTGCAGCATCTGAATCGCAGGGAAAATATCGTGGTAGAAAAAACCGCAAAGTCCGGCGGTATTACGGCAGCTGATTTCAAACGAGTCTCCGGCTTTATGTCCCGCCTTACATGTCCCCTTGATGAGATTGCCAATAAAGTCAATACACCCGGAAACAAAGGCTTTCGTCTACTGCCCATACCTGGTGAAACAATTACCGAAATTGAGGCGTTAAAGCTTTTAACCGGGGTGAAGGCGGAAATGATCGCCGCCGGCGGTATCAGCGGTGCTGAAGGCGGTGTCTGGTTAAATATCATGGGTACTCCTGAACAAATACTGGAAACTGAAAAATTAATTCAATCTGTTGCTGCCGAACCGCCGTTTATTCTTTAGATTACATAATATCCAAGGGGGGTTGGGAAATACTATTTTCCCCCAACCCCTTAGGTTAAAAACCAAAGTTACTTGAGACGGCAGAGAAAAGCTTCAGCCAGTCTGTTTAGATAAGAATATTTGGATGCCCATTTGTGTGATCTGATCACGGACTTCTTCGATGCTGTCGACATGTTCGTCCTCATCGTTGAGGATATGCTCAAGGATTTCCCTGGTGGCATAATCTTTGGCATTACCGCAAATTAAAATACCTTCATTGTATCGTTTTACGGCGTCGATTTCAGCCTCATGGTCGTTGGCAAACATCTGT
>Ga0182027_10006382_pt1 | contig 17674 bp, 16 predicted proteins | sample 712E1DmetaG_FD_121300 | JGI IMG/M metagenome (GOLD analysis project Ga0182027, IMG submission 121300) | Permafrost microbial communities from Stordalen Mire, Sweden - 712E1D metaG (Illumina Assembly) | ecosystem: Environmental > Terrestrial > Soil > Wetlands > Permafrost | place: Sweden... | reverse complement strand
GTCTCCTCGGGGGGATTCGAACCCACGACCCATTGATTAAGAGTCAATTGCTCTACCAACTGAGCTACGAAGAGATGGGCTGCAAAACTATAAAAAAAAATGCAATGTTTTACTATAGTTCAAGATTTATTAACTGATCACACCAAAAACATAATCTTTGGTTTTTTGCTCCTTCGGATTTTGAAGTACTTCGCACGCAGGGCCCTGTTCTATGATCTCTCCCATGTGAATGTAAATTATATGGTCAGCGATACGCCTTGCCTGTCGAAGAATATGAGTGACGAACACGATGGAATATTTTTCTTTCAGTTCGATAAATTTCTTTTCAATGTGTGCGCTGGACTGAGGATCCAGCGCAGAAGTAGGTTCATCACCCAGGATCACATCTGGTTCTACCGCCAAACCACGCGCCAGACAAAGCCTTTGTTGCTGGCCTATTGATAAACGTGATGCCGGCGAGTGCAGCCGATCCTTCACTTCTTCCCATAGGCTGGCCATTTTAAGATAATGCTCCACGATGCCGTCAAGTATTTTCTTCTTGCGGATTCCCTGCAGTTTCAGGCCAAAAGTAATATTATCATAAATAGACATCGGTAACGGAAACGGTTGTTGTGAAAGCAATCCCATCTTTTTTCTCAATCGAGGAAGATCTGCTTTAGGATCAAAAATGTTTTCATTATCCACTAGTACTTCACCTGTCACCTTTACCCCGTCAGTTGAATCGATCAGGCGATTGAAGCATTTGAGTAACGTGGTTTTCCCGCATCCTGAAGGACCTATAATCGCTGTGATTTTTTTATCTGGAATTTCCAGGCACACATTTTTTAGCACATGGTTAGTGCCAAAATACACATTCAGATTTTTAACGACGATATGACTATTATTCTCCATTGAATTATTTCAGATTTTAAAACGCGAAAATTTCCTGGTGATGACCCTTGCCAGAATGCTAATCAGTAAGATGATGATGGTTAATATAAATGCAGAAGCATAAGCTCGTGCCTGCACTTCAGGAATGGGAGTGCCCAATTGAAAGAAGATGGCAAGTGGTAAAGTAGCGGCAGCCTGAAATAAGGAAGTTGGTATGGCATCCGTATACCCCGTGGTAAAAAGCACGGCAGCTGCATCACCAATGGCTCTGCCAAAAGCGATAAGCAAAGCGGTGAGAATTCCGGGATATGCTTGTCGCGTGATAATTTTAAATGCTGTTTCATATCGCGTTGCACCAAGAGAATAAGAAGCATCAATAAGTCCTTTAGGAATCAGTTGAATCACTTCATCCACCGTGCGTGATATCACAGGGAAAATAACCAGCGATACAATAATTATTCCTGCTAATAAGGAAGCCTGCATGCCGAAAAAAATCATTACAGAAAATCCAAAAGCACCGTAAACAATGGACGGAATTCCCCACATTACATCAAAGCTGGTACGGATTGCATTTACAAAAAGTGAATTTTTCTTTCTGTAAATATTCATGTAAAGTACAACTGGAATTCCAATTAATGCAGCCAGCAAAGTAGCGCCCACAGCGAGGATCAGTGATCCGACAATCGCATTTAAAATACCGCCTTCCTTGCCAAGATAATATCCACCTTTAGGCGTTTGTGTGATCATTTCCCATGACATCGCTGGTAAACCTTTCATGGCAATACTTCCAAGGATCGCTAGAAAAACTGCGATGATAGTTAATGCGGCCGCAACCATCAATACCTTAAATATATTTTCTTCGATGCGTCGTCCTCTCTGTCTGTTCATATTGTTCTCCTTTCAATTCCAACCAATACAAACCGTGAGATGATATTAAATATAATAACGATGATAAAAAGAATTAATGCTGAGAACATCAACGCTGAATCATACAAAGGGATTGAAAGCATTTCTCCGTAATTATTTGCAATCAAAGCGGGCAGCGGATAACCGGGATCAAGAAGTGATCCGGGGATTTTAATCACATTCCCGACAACCATCAGTACAGCCATCGTTTCACCAAAAGCTCTTGATAGACCCAAGACTATTCCGGCAAAGATTCCTGATTTGGATTTACGCAACACTACAAGCTTCACTGTTTCCCACTTGGTGGCACCGAGTGATAAAGATGCATTTCTCAATTCTGCAGGCACACTTTTTATCACACTTATAAAAAGGTGGATGATCACAGGAAGGATCATGACTGCCAGCACTAATCCTCCGGAAAGAATACTGTAACCTGTTGATGAAACTCCAAACAATGGTGCTACCTGATTCTTCACAAAAGGAACAATGAGGATAATTCCCCACACGCCGAATACTACAGAAGGAATTCCTGCAAGAATGTCAATCACAGGATTTACATAAAGAAGTACTTTCCTGTTTGCATATTCTGAAAGATACACTGCCGCCAATAAACAAATAGGAACAGCCAACAGCACCGCTACTAAAGTAACCAGTAAAGTGCTGATAATAAAAGGAAGCATCCCGAACTGGCCCCGGAGTGGATGCCAGTCGGAAGAAAATAATAGTTTAAAAAAAGAATTATTCTCAAGGACCGGAAGTGATTTTGTAATGAGTCCGATACCGATCACCAATACTAGTGAACAGGCTAAAATAGTAATCAGAAGCATCAGTTTTCCCGAAACCCTGTCCTTAAGCTTCCTCCAGTTAAACATGAATTAGTCCAGTTTTTGGAGAGACTCTTTTATTTTTGCATCCTTAAGTTTAATATAGCCGGCTTCATTCACATATTTCTGCCCATCGGTTAGAACCCATTTCAGAAATTCAACAACCACTTCGTCTGTAGGTTTTCCTTTACAGACAAAATATAGGTCGCGTGCAGGTGGAGAAGGATATCGACCGGTAGCAATAGCATTGATCAAACTATCTTTATGTTGATAGAAAAATTCTCCATCATCAATAACACCGTTATTATTCAGATCAAGAGGAATGATTTTAATACCGGTAGCTTCAAATTTTGTTTTTGCATCATAGGCATAAGCAATATTATTATAACCGATTCCAAGTCTTTCGTTTTGAATAGCCTGTGTTACACCGGGATCGCCATACACGCCAACACCTAATAAATCTTCTTGTTTTTTGCCCAGATATTTTGCCCAGATATCTGCAGCACCACAGGCGTCTGAGCGTGTAAAGACCTTGATGCTCTCTTTGTTCTCTTTGCTCTTTTTCTTTTTTACCACATCGCCCCATGTCTTGCTTTTTCCTGTGATAAAAATATCTTTGAAAGCTTCTTTGGACAGACCCTGATTGAGTAATTCTTGCCCGACAGGATTATCAGCATTCATGATGGGTACGACAGCATCTTTGGTGACTGCAATGAACCAAGCGCCCTTATTTATTTCTTCTTTTGAAACTTCTCGTGATACCATGCCCAGCGTGACAATACCAGCCAAAGCATCGGCCATGCCTTTCCCTGCACCACCCGCAGAAACATCAATGCGAACAGCAGGATGTAATTTTTCAAATTCCTCTTTCCATTTTACTGCAAGAGGATACAAAGCGAAAGCACCGGAAATGGTAATAGTTCCTTTTAGTTCGCCTTTATTAGTTTTTTTTGAATTGTTGTTGCATGCAAAGCTAAGTATAATAGCCAGCAACACTGTGAAAGCAAATAGTTTGTTTTTCATAATTAAGAATTTTAGCGCTGCAAATATAAGAAAAATATAAATCCTACCGACTTAGTAGATAAAGATTTTTTATTTTTTTCTCAGGAAGGGAAAAGAGACTTATTCAGGAAGCTGTGTAGGTTGAAAATTAATCTGTTTTAGTGCACACTACATCATTATCAGTACCGTATTGATTTTTGAAGGCATCTTCATTATTGCTAACTTCTTTGGATGTGCCACAAAAATCGCTATGGGTTACTTCAACAGCGGTTGTTTTATCTTTTGCAGTGCATGTTGAACATTGTTTACATGAAGTAATCCCGGCTAAACAGAATATAGAAAATACAGCTAAAAAAAGTAGATTTCGTTTTTTCATAGATCCCAATTTATTTGAGCACAAATATAATACGAATTTTGCAAATATTAAAGAGAAAAAACAATTAAAAAGTTTTTTGCCTGAAAAAAATAATTATTTTTGGGGTAGTCAATGTTTATAAAAAAAATAAAATGTCAGAAAAAATTTCAGAAAAAGTAAAAGCAGGAGTTGCCACAGGTAACGATGTTCAGGAAATTTTCCGGATTGCACGTGAAAATAATTTTGCCATTCCTGCTGTCAATGTAGTCTCCACCGATTCGGTAAATGCAGTGATGGAAGCTGCGAGTGAAGTGAAAACACCCGTCATTATACAGTTCTCTAATGGAGGTGCCTTATTTTATGCAGGGAAAAATCTTCCCAATGGTGACCAGAAAGCTGCAATTTTGGGCGCTGTTTCCGGTGCAGAACACATTCATAAAATCGCGCCCTTATATGGCATTCCAGTGATCATTCATACTGATCATGCAGCAAAGAAACTATTACCATGGATTGACGGATTGCTTGATGAAGGTGAAAAATATTTTCAAAAAACCGGTAAACCATTATTCAGCTCACACATGCTTGATTTATCAGTAGAACCTTTACTTGAAAACATTGAAATATGTGCAAAGTATCTTGAGAGAATGAGTAAAATAGACATGACCCTTGAGATTGAATTAGGGGTAACCGGCGGTGAAGAAGATGGCGTAGATAACACGAGCATTGAAAATTCAAAACTATATACTCAGCCCGAAGATGTTTCAAAGGCTTATGAAGCGCTGAAACGCATTAGTGACCGCTTTACCATTGCAGCCTCCTTTGGCAATGTTCACGGGGTTTACAAGCCGGGCAATGTAAAACTGGAACCGAAGATTCTTTTAAATTCTCAAAAATATATTCAGGAAAAATTCAAGACAAAAAACAATCCTGTCAATTTAGTTTTTCATGGCGGATCAGGATCAGCGCAGACGGAGATCAGGGAAGCTATCTCGTACGGAGTGGTGAAAATGAATATTGATACCGATACTCAATGGGCTTTCTGGAGCGGTGTGCTGAATTTTTATAAAAAGAATGAAGGCTATTTGCAGGGACAGATCGGTAATCCCGAAGGAGATGACAAGCCCAATAAAAAATTCTATGATCCGAGAGTATGGTTAAGAGAAGGTGAGAAAGCGATGATTGAAAGGTTGAAAATTGCCTTTACTGATTTAAATGCATTGGATCGATATTAAAATATTTTGATTTTTTTTTCAAAACCGAAATTACATTTTCTTTGGATAGGTATTTTAATAGTTGTTATTCCTATTATCTATTCAAACAATACCCTTGATCCCGATCTCTATTTGCGATTAATTGGATTGTCAATATTTTTAATAATATTGACGATATATTTAATTATAAAAACAAATAAATATAAAATTCAGCCTGACCCGAAATTAGTAATTGTTTATCTTTTATTTGTTATCTATTCCTTCTTTTGCATTTTTACCACCAGAAATATTACGGATGGAATATTTGAATGGATTAAAATTCTTTATGGCTTCATTTTATTTTTTCTATTATCCGGATTATTAAAAAACATAAAACTCGAACCAGATATAGTTAAATCATTTACTTTATTATGTTTCATTCTAAGTATTTCCGGGGCAATTGACCTTTTAAAAATAATAATGCATGGCAAATTAATAATTCCCTTAAGCACCTATCAGGTAATATCTTTTTATGGCCATAGAAATTTGTATTGCCAGATGCTTTTCTTTTCTTTTCCATTCACTTTAATTTCGGCATTGTATATTAAAGAAAGGTTTTGGAAAATTTTAGGCTTTTCTTCATTTGTAATTTCATTTTTTCTCCTTATTATTCTCTCGAATCGGGCAACATGGATGGCATTGATTGCCGGATTTTTATCACTGGCCTTTTTTTATCTGATACGTTATTACAGGAATTTTCATTTCAGTATAAAAAATATTTCATCAGGTAAAAAAACATTATTCATTATTACTATTCTTGTTTTGATTTCGGTCGCCATCGTTTATAAAAGTTATACTGATGTTTCCAGTTTAAAAACTCATACAAAAGACATTGTTGATTTTGATAAAGGCTCGACTAAAGACAGATTAGAATTATGGACAAGAACGATTCAAATGATTGAAGAAAAGCCTCTTTTCGGACAGGGGTTGGGAAATTGGAAAATTGAAATTTTAAAATACGGGAATAAAGGATTGGTATCCGAAGATAATAATACCTTTTATCAGCGACCGCACAATGATTTCCTCTGGATCATGAGCGAAAGCGGCATAATCGGTATATTGTTGTTTGCAGCAATCTGGATCATCACTATTATTTATATTATCAGAATAATATTTACATGTAAATCACGTGAGGAATTTTTCTTCTATAATATGTTGTTCATGGTGACACTTGGTTTTCTTGTTTTTTCTTTTTTCAGTTTTCCCCGTGAGAGGGCCGAAACAATTATCGTCACTTCATTTATCCTTGGGCTTATAATGAATAAGCACAATGAGCTTCATGAGAAAAAATATAAGAGCCCAAAACACATTAGACTTTTCTTGTACTTAATATTAATTTTAGTATCTGCCTCGCTATTTATAATCTTTTCCAGATACAACTCTGACATTCACATGAAAAAAGCCTTGATGGCAAAACAGAATGAAGATTATCCTTTAATAATAAGAGAAATAAATAAAGCGAATTCTGTTTTTTATCCGACAGATCCTTTTTCAACACCTCTTTCCTGGTATAGGGGAAGTGCTAATTTTAATTTGAATAATATAGATTTGGCATTGAAGGATTTTGAAGATGCATACCAGATCAACCCGTACCATGTTCATGTATTAAATAACCTTGCCAGCAGCTATGAACTGAAAGGAGATCATGAAAATGCAATCAGTTTTTATAAAAAAGCGCTTACCATTGCTCCAAATTTTGAAGATGCATGGCTTAACTTATGCGCGGTATATTTTAATCTTGGACAAACAGACAATGCTTATTTTGCTTTGACCAATATTGATATACAGACCAAAAACCCTAAATACAATAAGTTCCTTACGGTTGTTTTGAAAACCAGATTCGCTAATGTTGTTAAAACTAATCCTTCTCTTCAAAAATGGTTTGACCTTTATAATAAAAACCCTGACAAATATTTTAGAATTAATCAATATTCGCTTGACAAGAAGGTTGGAATTTTTAGTATCTTTACTGATTCGTTATTATTAAAATCGATTTTATCGAATAAATAATTTTAAAACTGAGGCAACTTTTTAATTGTTATGGAGTCTTGTTATAGAACTATCAGTTAGTTTAATACACTAATTTTTGTAATCATGAAAAAAATACTGATTTCCCTTGCTATCCTAAGCCATAATATCACAGGGCTTTCCGCTCAAAGCATTCAATCTTTCTCGCCACCAACAGGAAATGCAGGCGAAATGATAAATGTCACCATCACGGGCCAGAGTACAATCTTTCAGCAGGGCACAGATGTAATACAACTCACAAATGGATCAGCTATAGTAAGTCCCGTACAATCAACTTTTGTCAATGATTCTTTGATTCAATCGGTATTTGCATTTAACAAAGATCAGCCTACTGGTTATTATAATTTATCTATCCACAAGAACGGTGGCACTACTTTATATTTAAATAATTGTTTTAACCTGAGTGCTGATCCAACAATTGCTTCTGTTGTGTCTGCCAACCCTTCATCCTCAGCACAGGGCTCAGCAGTTACATTAACCATTGCAGGAATAAATACAAATTTTGGTACTTCCGGAGCTCCTACAACGGTTTGGTTGCAACAAGGGTCGGTGCAAATAAACGGTTCTAATATAATTGTTGTCGATTCTGTAACGATCCAGGCGCAATTCACTTTTACTTATGGGAATCCTGTTGGTAGTTATGATGTCCATATTTATAATTTATTAGATGGCTCTGTTTCAGATGCGGGTGGATTTCTTTTAAATACCGGACCTAGTGTACCGACTATCGTTTCTTGCCTGCCAAATTCAGGAACGCAGGGTGAGTTTCTGACCGTTTCAATCAGTGGACAGAATACAATTTTTCAGCAAGGCACTGATGTAATCAAACTTACCAACGGCACAACAGTATTAAGTCCGCAGCAATCGACTTTTGTGAATGATTCGCTTATCCAATCCTTATTTGTTTTTAGTTCAACGAATCCAACCGGGTATTATAGTCTGTCCATTCAAAAGGGTGGGATCTATACCCTGAATCTGAATAATTGCTTCTATCTGAATCCTGATCCAACCCCCCCTTCTATTATTTCAATCACACCTTCATTGGCAGATCAGGGTACAATGCAAACGATTACTATCAGCGGATTGCATACAAATTTTGATCATGTAGGAACAACCACTACTGTCAGTTTGAAACAGGGGACATACCAAATTTTTCCTTCAAGTACAGTCATTATTGATTCTGTTACCATTCAGGTTCAGTGTGCATTTACATATGGATGTCCAACGGGTCTTTATAATATTTATGTAACTAATACTTTGGATGGATCGCTCATACTTACAGGTGGCTTTACGCTTAATGCGGGATCGGGTGCGCCTACAATAACATTAGTTTCTCCAAATATTGGAGTGATGGGACAAACATTAACAGTTTCAATAACCGGACAGAACACAGTATTTGAGCAGGGCACAGATAATGTTAATCTATCTCAGGGGGGTACATATATTTATCCTAATAATCTCTCATTTCTTAGTACCACATTAATGAATGCGACATTTAATTTTTCAACAAGTTTACCGGCGGGTTATTATAATGTAAATATAACAGGCGATGATCTTATAACCCTTGCAAATGGTTTTAATCTGATGGCTCCGAATTGTTCGGCGCTATATGCAATTGTCCCTGATACAATGATTCTACATCATTACTATTTTATAAATAACGCATCAGGTATTCCGCCATTAGTATATTGGTGGAGTTGGGGCGATGGCACTTATGATTCTATTGCTTATCCATCTCATATATACAGTGCGGCAGGAAACTACACTATCTGTCTTGATATTACCGACTCAATTGGATGCACAAATAGCTATTGCGATACTTCTTATTTGCAAAAATCTCCAAATTCAATAATATCTGTGGACGTAATTCCTCCCGGACCTGCAGGAATAAATATATATGAATGTTCTGGTCAAATAAAGATTTATCCCAACCCTGCAACAAATAATATAACAATAGAAAGCCCGCAACAGGCAATAATTGAGATGCTAAACATACAAGGACAGCTAATAAAAATCCTTACAGCAAACAGCTATAAAACAAATATTGATGTTTCAGCATTTCCAAAAGGGATGTATGTTGTGAAAGTGAAAACAGAAAAGGGGATTAAGATAAAGAAGCTTATTAAAGAATAAATCCCTTTGGGCAATTCTTATTTAAAATCCCGATGCTTATTTTTTAATCTTCATCACCGAAGTCACGGTCTATTTTTGGAAGTTGAATTTCGTCTACCACCAAAAAAGCATTGGGAAAATCTTCAATAATATTGCGTAAGAAACGTGCAGCATCAATCCTGTTTCTGAAATCCCCGACACGTACTTTATAGTTCGGCTCTTTATAAATCAAATAAGCTTCTGTTCCCGGATATTTATTAGTGAATTCTGATTTCGCTGAAAGTGCGCGGCTTTTTGAATTATTTCCTGAGTCAAAAAATATTTGAAGCCGAAAACCCTGATATCCTTTCAGATTTTGGTGAAAAGCAATATGTTTATTGATTAACACATCTACGCGCGGATCCTGGATCACTTCAATTTTTCCCAGACTTGGTTTATTCGTTTGTGCGGAAACAAAGCCTGCCACAAAAAAAACAAAAACCGAAAAGAAAAAAAAGCGATTAATCATAATCTACAATTGAGCTTTTACTTCGTACAATTCTTTTGAATGAATACTTAATACAGGAATTTTGGAATGGTTTACCAATTGCTGTGCAAAAGGCCCCAGCCAGATATTTGATGGAGCATATTCCTGTTCTGTCATACAGGCAATCAGGTCTGCATTTATAGAGTCAGCAAATTCCATGATGCCATCAGCAATATTGTCAACCCTCTTAGTGAAAATGGAATATTTCACATCTGATGTAGCAAGAAATTTACCTGCCTGATCTGCATATTTTTCCACTTCTTTTTGAACTTCTTTCATCTTACTCCTGTAAATGGCCATTATATGAACATCTGCGCATAATAGTTTTGCCAAATCTGCCACAAACGGCACTTTCTGACGTGAATCTCTCGTATCATCAATCGGCATTACAATTTTTGTAATTCTTTTTGTACAGCAAAAACCGTAACGAATTGTCATTACAGGACACGGTGCTGCAGAAACAATCCTATATGCATTACTGCCGATCCAGAATTCTTCAAATCCTGAAACACCATGTGTTCCGACTACGATCATATATGCATCGCTGTATTTTGCCTGATTTACAATTTCTTTATATACTTTTCCTTTCCGGATTTTGCCTTCCATTTTCCCTTTCTTCAGAAGCTTTTTATACTTATCAATCAAAGCATCCAGTCGTCCCTGAATTTCTCTCATAGCATCCTTTTCGACATTATCAAAAATCGATTCAGCAGAATCCGGTTTGTAAACATGTAACAACTGAATATTTGCGCCTACTACATTGGCAATACCAATAGCAAAACGAAGTGCATGTGTTGAACCCTTTGAAAAGTCAATAGCTACAATAATTTGTTTCATATAAAATAGATTTAATTAATGATCATTTAGGTTGACGAAGATAAAAAGAATTTACATATTCAAACGAAATATTTTTTCAAACGCTGATTTATTATTTTTGTTTCATTGTACTTCGGCAGTTTGGGTTTGAAGTTTTATATAAACCCAAACGCTCAGTATAACTGAATCTAAGCATTTTTGCTTTCGCAAACCCAGTAAGATTCAATATAATTATTTCGGCTATTAGCTGCATTTTTATTACTTTTGTTTTTAGATAAATATATGATGAACAATAATCTGAATCCGGATGCTGAAAACCTTTCATCCACTGAGAAAGAGATAGAAAAGGTATTGCGCCCCGACAGTTTTCTGAGTTTCGTCGGGCAGGATAATGTGGTAAGCAACCTGAAAATTTTTGTTCAGGCAGCAAAGCAAAGGGAAGAAGCTCTCGATCATGTGCTTCTGCACGGACCTCCCGGCCTGGGAAAAACAACGTTGTCTTATATAATTGCTAATGAACTCGGCGTGGGAATAAAAGTAACATCTGGTCCTGTGCTAGATAAACCGGGTGATCTGGCAGGTCTGCTTACCAATCTTGAAAAAAATGATGTTTTGTTTATTGATGAAATTCATCGCTTAAGTCCAATAGTGGAAGAATATTTATACTCAGCGATGGAAGATTATAAAATTGATATCATGATCGAAACTGGCCCGAATGCAAGGAGTCTGCAGATTGCATTGAACCCGTTTACCCTGATTGGAGCCACTACTCGTTCAGGATTGCTTACTGCTCCCTTACGCTCGCGTTTTGGTATCACTTCAAGGCTATCATATTACGAAGCCGGATTAATTGAAAAAATAATCGACCGCTCATCAAAAATTTTAAATGTTGCTATAAAAAAAGATGCAGCACATGAAATAGCACGCAGGAGTCGTGGAACCCCCCGTATTGCGAATTTGCTTTTACGCAGGGTCAGGGATTTTGCACAGATCAAAGGCAACGGAACTATCGATCTTGAGATTTCCCATTACGCACTCGAAGCACTGAATGTTGACATGAACGGCCTGGATGAAATGGATAATAAAATTTTATCTACCATCATTGAAAAGTTTAAAGGCGGCCCTGTCGGTTTAACAACTATTTCTACTGCTGTAGGCGAAGAGGCAGGCACCATTGAAGAAGTGTACGAGCCTTTTTTGATTCAGGAAGGTTATATTGCACGGACACCTCGTGGAAGAGAAGTGACAGAACTTGCATACCGTCATCTTGGCAAAGTTCCGCCCGCACAGCAAAATACTTTATTTCAATAAAATTTAATTAATGATGGGTTCAACGATTACTCATCTTATCAAAACCGAAGCAACACGTTTGGGTTTTGATTTATGTGGTATTTGCCCTGTGGATGAGTTAAAAGAAAATAAGCAGTATCTTGAGCGATGGATTGCCGAAGGCAAAAGCGCTGAAATGAGATCCTTTGCCCGAAATAAAGAGATACGTGCAAATCCTGCTGTATTGATGGATGGAGCAAAATCCGTGATTTCATTACTGATAAATTATTTCCCCGAACAAAAGCAAAACGAAAACAGTTTTTATAAAATTTCTAAATATGCTCATGGAAATGATTACCATGCTGTGATCCGAAAGAAGCTAGATTCACTGATTCAGTTTATAAAAGACAATTCAAAAGATGCGAAGGCAGAGGGTTTCGTTGATTCGGCGCCCATCTTTGAAAAAGCATGGGCACAGAAATGCGGACTGGGAAGTATTGGAAAGAACACCCTTTTAATAAATCCGGTGTTCGGTACTTTTTGTTTTGTCTCGGAAATTTTTACTGACCTGGAACTTGAGTATGATGCATGTTTAAATTTTGATCCCTGTAAAAATTGTCAGGCATGCGTAAAAGCTTGCCCAACCATGGCGTTAGATGAAGAAGGACATCTCAATGCGTCGAATTGTATTTCATATATTAGCATTGAATCCAGAACAAAATCATTGTCTGACTCCAATGAAAAATGGATTTACGGATGTGATATCTGTCAGGATGTTTGTCCATGGAATAAAAAAGTAAAACCCACCAATGAGCAGCTATTCAAAGGGAATCAGACATTGCTTGATTTGAAAAAAGAAGATTGGGAAAATCTCTCAGAAGAAAAATTTCTCACATTGTTTGAAAACTCAGCAGTAAAAAGAATCGGTTATGAAAAGTTGATGAAAAATATCAGGGCCGTCAGAAAAGATAATTAGTGTATTAGGCTTCGGTCATGCTTCCCTCGCAATGACGTCATTGCGAATCTGACGAAGGAAGATGACGCAATCTTATTTGAACATAATGCTAGCACTTCAATCCTTCGCCTAGTTGCGCTTCAAAAGTACAATTTCTGAACTCTTCAGGAAAAGTGAAATTAAAGAAATAATCCATAAAACACTTTTCAAGTTTCGGAGTGATTTCCTCTCCACACATTGTGCTTTTCACTTTGGTGTAACTTAGAAGTTTTCCATTGGCATCTATCTTCATATTGACAGTAATATATATGTTTTCACAGCCATCACAAGTCAGCCTTTTTTTGTTTTTTGCCAGACAACTCTGAAACCAGTTAAGCCTCCAGTCATCCTCTATTTTCATCCATTTACTGAACATCTCTCCTTCCAGATCACTTTCTTTTATCGTACGTTCGCTTGTGTTTTTATATATAGCACTATCTGTTTTTACAGCACAGCCGCCCCATTCCACCACTGTAAATCCATGTCTTTCCACGGATTTAATTTCCTGCTTCTGAATTAGTATTTCTTTTTCAAGCGGCATAAAAACCATAAACACTCTCAACAGCACATCTGGTTTCGGTTCAATAATAAGTTTGGCACGATTGGTATATTCTTCAGCGGCAAAATGGATAAAATTATATTTGTTCTTCTGCATTTGCGGTAGCCAGTAAACAATAAATTCATTGTATTCCTTTGGAGTCAGGCCAAAATTGGATAAGGTTATTTGAAGAAAATTCCTGGTGTCCTCGCCCTTAACAATAAATCCGCTGAGCTTGGTGAAATCCCATTTGTAATCATCCACACCTTCCCAGAATAAATATGAATATTCCCGATCATCATCATAGTTCATCAAAGTGCCGTTGGGCTTGGCTTTGACTTTCCATCCTTCTTTGTAATCGGGATAAGTACATGTTATTTTTCCGCTGTATTCAAGCTTTACAGAGACATCCTGTTCTTTCTCGGGATAAAGATAAATAACAGGTTTTTTATCCGGTTCGGGTTCAGGCTGCGGCTTTGGCTTATTTGTTTTGCATGCGCTTAAACAAAAAAGGACCATCAATGAAAACAGCAGAATGTTTTTAATTTTTTTCATGTTTTTATGATTACGATTATTGAATATTTTCTTCCCAACGTTTATAATTAATTTCAAATCCTGATAAATCTAAAACGCGATCAATGACGGTTGAAACTAATTCTTTGATGGTTTTCGGTTTGCTGTAGAATGAAGGATTGGCAGGACAAATAATGCCGCCTGCCTCCGTAATTAATTTCATATTGTTAATATGAATCAGGTTCAGCGGTGCTTCTCTGGTGATCAGAATTAATTTTCTTCTTTCTTTCATCATCACATCCGCAGTGCGTGTAATCAGATCATTGGCCAGTCCTGCTGCAATTCTTCCCATCGTTCCCATGGTACATGGACAAATGATCATCACATCATATTTCGATGAACCCGAAGCAAAGGGTGCGAAAAAATCTTTACTGTCATACATTTTAAAAGGATATTGATCAGAAGGAATATCCGGCATTTCAAAGTTCCAGACTGCTTTTGCATTCTTGGAAAAAACCACACCGCTTTTATCAATCTGCGCTGAAAGCTTTGAAAGTTTCTCGAGCAGAACCTTTGCGTAAATCGACCCGCTGGCACCTGTTATAGCGACTACAATGTTAATTTTCTTTTGGCTTTGCATGTTGAGATTGATGTATAAAACTATTTTTCATTTAACAAATTTAATTATAATTATTGATTAAGCGGTAAAAGGAATTTTTGAAACTTGTTACAAATGATGCCACGAGATGAAAAAGTTAGAACCAAACTCAAATTTCTTTTAATATTGCATAATAATTTTCTTTACATGCAGTTTTCAAACTATCATACACATTGTATTTTTTGTGATGGCACAGCACAACCTGAAGAATATATAAAGAAAGCGATTTATCAAAAGATGGATGCCTTAGGCTTTTCGTCTCATGCGCCTGTACCCTTCAAAAATGCATGGAGCATCAAGCCCGGAAAGATTGATGATTATTGCAAAACTATTATACAGCAGAAAGAAAAATACAGAAATGAACTAAAAATATTTCTTGCGCTGGAAGCCGATTATATTCCGGGAATTATTTCGGATTTCGATTATTTCAGAAAACAATATCATCTGGATTATATCATCGGTTCGGTGCACCTGGTTAAAAAGAATGAAAAGCTTTGGTTCATCGATGGCCCTGAAGAAGGATATGTACAGGGATTACAAAATATCTTCGATAATAATATCCACGAAGCCGTGGAATGTTATTATAAGCAGGAAGCGAAAATGATAGCCAATGAAAAGCCTGATATCATTGGGCATCTGGACAAAGTTAAAATGTATAACCATGATCGATTTTTTTTGGAAAATGATCCCTGGTATATTGATGCAGTGGAAAATCTTTTGCAGATCATTTCAAAAACAGGAACTATTGTGGAAGTGAATACTCGCGGACAATACAAAGGAAAAACGAATGATTTGTTTCCTTCAACACAAATACTCAACCGTTGTCTTGCGCTAAATATTCCCATAACTATCAGCTCCGATGCGCACAAACCTGAAGAACTTACGCTTCATTTTTCCGAAGCGCTGGAGCTCCTTCGAAGCATAGGTTATAAATCCATCCGCAAATTTCATCAAGGGAAATGGGTTGAGGTTTCGATTTATAAAAATGTTTAAATTTGAACTATCAATAATTAATTCATTCTAAAATTTTTTTTATGCGCATAAAAAAATTTGAATGTCATCATTGCGGGGCACCAAAAGTTAACCCTTATACAAATCCATATATAGTTTGTGATTATTGTGGGTTCATGATTGACGTAGATTATGCAGCTGGTTTGCAGGTTTGGAATCATTCTGAAGAACACACTAATGAATATGTGCAGATGAAGAAGCAGTTTGAAATAAACGCTGCCAAATATCTAAAAGAAAAAAACAAAGAAGCATATTGGCAGGAATATTATAATTATTGGGATTTTTATTATGTTCATTATCCCGAATATTTACCACCCAGTATTCCCAAAGGCGAAAAGTATAAGTTATTTATAAAAGCTGCCGCTGATATGGCGGCCAACACTATGACCTATCCTTATTCTACCGAAAAATCAGATACATATAATGAGGCATATGCAGGTCTTCTTTCCTATGAAAAAGATGGTAAAAAATTTGCTGAATATGATTCCTTTTTAAAAATGATAAAGGCTTATTTGGATCTGCAGGAACAAGGATTTAGAATCGTATATGATAATCCAGTGTACGAAATAATGAATGAAGTATTTCCCGAAAAAATTCAACTAAAGATGAAGCTATCGCAAATTGCACAAGTCTGGATACCTTATTTAGAAGAGAAAAATGCAGATGATTTTCTGGAACGCTATCAGTTAAAACAGGAATATGTTGAGATTGAAGAACCTCAACGGTATCAGGTTGTTTGTGAAGATTGTAAAAAGGATCTTTTAGTGCCTGCAGGTGCTTTGGTATGTATTTGCGAGCATTGCCGCCATCAAAATATTTTGAAGAAAACAATTCATTGCCATGATTGCGGAATCGAAAATGAATTGCCTGAAGATTGGACTCATACAATCCATTGCATCGCATGCGGAACACAATTGAGGGTAGTGCAGCCGCTATTCGGATAGTTTAACTTATCCATGCAAATCGAGTTCTTGTTTTAAGGCAATCTACGCTGCTTATTTAATTAGTGTAAATCAGTCCACCAGCCGGCGGATCAGTGTCATAACATTCTACTAAATCTCAAATCCCAATTCCCAATTGACTTCTGCCATTTTCTTTTTACCTTTGCTCAAACCGGTTTAAACAACAAATGAGAAATCTGTTAAGTAAAATACCTGCATCTATTGAAGGAAAACTCATTGAGAGAGAAGAAAGTTGCAGAATTTGTAATGAAAAAACCGGAAAACAGATTGCGATTGTTGATTATTGGAACATCAAAACATCAAGGCTTGTTAAGTGTCCAAAATGCAACCACATTCAACTGGACCCGATGTTAAACGATGCAGAAACTTCAAAAGGCTGTTTTGCTTATTATATTGAAGAATCTTTAAGAAAAAGTAAAAAAGAACAAATAAAAAATTGTGTCAGAAATTTCAGACGGGGCGTTGTTTTTGGATATTCGTTAAAAAGAAAAAATATATCACCACGGTTCGTTTTAGAATTAGGTCCAGGCTCTGGGTATTTTTCTGCGGGATTACAATTTGTTTTTCCTGATATCGAAATTACCGTGATGGATATTAATAAGGAAGTGCTTAAATTCAATCAGGAGCATCACAAATACAAAATAATACAGGAAATTCCGGACAATTTTTTAGCTGGATGTATTGGTAAATTTGATCTGGTGATTGCCCGCGATATTATCGAACATGTTGCTGATATATCAAAAGTTTTATCAAATGTAAATCAGTATTTAATTCCCAATGGTTATTTCCATTTTATTACGCCTAATGGTCATGAGGATGTCTGGAAGCATTATTTGACTTCATTAATGACTGATTCGACATCTGAATTACTTATTAATCATGTGAATTATTATGATGGGAAAGGACTTAAGGAAATATTAATTAAAAAAGGGTTTAACCCGGTTGGTTATTATTCCTATAAATATAAAACTACTCTACATGGAAGAGGATGGAGAAAAAATAAAAAATTAATGAGTCCTGTTTCTAAAAGGGAAAATGCG
>Ga0182027_10006380_pt1 | contig 17676 bp, 20 predicted proteins | sample 712E1DmetaG_FD_121300 | JGI IMG/M metagenome (GOLD analysis project Ga0182027, IMG submission 121300) | Permafrost microbial communities from Stordalen Mire, Sweden - 712E1D metaG (Illumina Assembly) | ecosystem: Environmental > Terrestrial > Soil > Wetlands > Permafrost | place: Sweden... | reverse complement strand
TGAGACTTCATTTAAAATTGTGGTATAGTGGCTCATGGGAATCCTCCTCGGGTTTATGGTCTTCTCACAAAGCCATTTTACCACGTAGGCTGTGATTCCCTTATTTTTTACCGGACACTAGTGAGGGCACTAACCTTTTAAATTAGGTCCGTGTTCCTAGAATTAAAAGTGTAGTAGAAATAAAAGGAGTAAAAATGGCAAAAACCAAATTTATTGTTTTCACGGCCGATGTTCAGGCTGCGCAATCTAGCAAACTTAAGCAGATAATTACTGATTGTATAAATCAAAAGTATGAGGAGCTCTATTTTTTAATTTCTTCTGGAGGTGGAAACGTATTTGAAGGGTTAAGTTTAGCGGCTTATATAAGTGCGCTTCCGATGAAAACAATAATGCACAATATAGGTCAGATTGATTCGGTAGCAACTGCTATTTTTGCTAGCGGTAAAGAAAGAGTCTCAAATAAGAACGCTTCGTTTATGTTTCATGGGGTTGCTATACCGTTGCAACCAGCAAATTATCTTGAATCACAGCTAAAGGAATTTTATGAGGGTGCTAAACGATTAAAAAATGATATCGCAAAAGCTATAAATGCATACTCAGGCATTTCATTGCAAGATATTGAAAGTTGGATGATTGACGGTAGCGTGACATTAACCGCAGAACAAGCAAAAACTAAAGGATTCATTTCGAGTATTGCAGAACCTGTAATTCCTGCCAATGCCGATATTATAAATATTAGTAATATTTGAAAAGAGAGAGAACGGACCAGGTCACCGAAAATTACGGGGACACGATACTTAATTATGGGAATTTTAATTTTTATAGGGATTTGCGTTGCTTTATTTTTTGCGACAGCATCTATAGCTTTTGTTTTACGGGATAAAACAGGAGAAAGTGGCTACGACAAGCCGCCTTCATGTTCTAAATGTCGGAAAGCTGAAGAATAAAAAACTAAAAAAAGGTCCGGGGCCATTTCGGGCGGAGAAAAAATTGTCCAAGTTTTATAATTCCCAAAGAACACGCAATTTATATCTTCCTCAATCCGGCGAATTATTTAAGATCAGCCGCTCCAAGATCGATCTATTCCTTAATTGTCCCAAGTGTTTTTATCTGGACAGGCGCTTAGGCATCAATCAGCCGCCTTCTTTTCCTTTTAGTCTCAACGCCGCCGTGGATGCGCTTTTAAAGAAAGAATTTGACACCTATCGCGCCCAAAGAAAAACCCATCCCCTGATGAAAAAAGCCGGGATCAAGGCTGTTCCTTATGCTCATCCCCAAATCAATGTTTGGCGGGATGCATTAAGAGGCGGTATCACGTATGAATATCCCGGCACGGATTTTTTGATAACCGGGGCTGTGGACGATGTTTGGATCAATGACCATGAAGAGTTGATCATTGTGGATTATAAGGCCACGGCCAAATCCGAGGAGGTTTCCATTGATGCCGATTGGCAAATAGGCTACAAAAGACAGATGGAAATCTATCAATGGCTTTTTCGCAAAAATAGCTTTAAGGTCTGTGAAACGGGATATTTCTTGTATTGCAACGGCTTAACAGATAGGGAGGCATTTAATCAAAGATTGGATTTCGATGTAACGATTATTCCCTATAAAGGTAACTGTACATGGATCGATCGTGTCATCCAAGACATCTATGTCACCTTAAATTCAAACGACATCCCTCGGCAGGGCCCCGATTGTGTCTATTGCCAGTACAGAGAGACAGTGGGGAATAGATAGAAATAAGGTGACACCAAATAAGTAGGGACAGACATTAATTATGAGGAGGCGTGATGTCCAAAATATTGGTCAAGCCTAAAGGTCTTAAGCCCGGCGGCAAATGCTGTCTTTGCGGCAGCAAGCCGGCTTTTTCTAAAAAGTCTATCTATTGCCGCGACTGTTCCCATTTTTGCGCGCGGATGACGAATGAAAGATTTTCCCCTAAGGTTCAAGAAAGTCTAAAGAATGATGTCCGCAAACGCCGTGGCTATTACTGTCACTACACGCAACAGAAGCTCGATGTCTTCGATTATACAAGCCCTTGGTTTTTGGAATTTGATCATGTGGTCCCCGGAGATCCAAGTAAGATCGTCATGACCAGTGCCTGGATCAATGAAATGAAAGGGGACATGACTTTCAAAGAATTCAAAGGCTCCGTTGCGCAGTTATTTAACTACTGGTTCAAGGGCATAAAAATCAAAAAGAGAAAATTCCGCTACTGGTACCGTCTCAATCCATAAACATAGAAGGGGGTGTGGCCTCTGTGAGAACAGCTTGACTTTATAAAGTAAACGTGCAAAATTAGTGCAAAAGAAGCTCTCTGCCTGTATCATCCTTGCCGCTTCTATTTAATAATCCTTGATAATCAATTGTGTAACAACTCGAAGAGTATATATCAAACTTGACAATATAGCAAATTTGATATATCCTTGAAAGGAGCAGGGATGTACAGTATCTATTTTTACATTGATGAAAGAGGGGATGTTCCGGTCAGAAGTTTTATAAAAGAGTTCAATAAAAAATCACGCGCTAAAATTGGGAGGTATATAGATTTATTGGAACGGCACGGCCCGGATTTACCAAGGCCATATGCGGATCAGGTTAGGGATAAAATTCGGGAGCTCAGAGTTCGTACAACGGATGGCAATATACGCATTTTTTATTTTTTCTTCATTGAGAAAAGTATTATATTGCTTCATGCATTTAAAAAGAAGTCTCAGGAATTACCGGAACGGGAAATTGAGCAGGCCGAGAGAAACATGCATAATTTTTTTGATCAATACAGACAAGGTAAGATAAATTTATAACTAAAGAGAGGATAATATGCACCAAAAGTTGCCAACGTTTAGGGAATATATAAGCGAAGAACTTAAAGACAAGGAATTCAGCAAATTCTACGAGGAAGAAGGGCGAAAGCTCAAAATTGGTTATAAAATTGCCAGGTTAAGGGAAAAGTTTGGATTTACCCAAAAACAACTGGCTGAAAGAATTAAAACTTCTCAAACGGTTATTTCCAGGTTAGAGAGCGGCGACTATTGGCAATGCAGTCTGAGAACTCTTGAGAAAATTGCTTTAGCAACGGGGACACATCTTGATATAAGTTTCAGAAAGTAGGGACAGACACTACTTTTGTTAATGCTTTGGGGCATGTTTGTGAGGGGTTCTTGTGCCTAAATAAACAATTGTTAAAGCAAAGACAAGAAATATTAAAGCTCCAACGATGGCTATCATTAGTTGTCTCCTTTTTTAATTTTAATCATCATCATTATAACACTTATGCCAAGCAAAGCAATTCCGATGGTAGCGAGCCCTGTTCTTGCCCCCGATTTGGTTGACTTACCCGTCTAATTTCTATATAATATCATTTCCTAAAGAAGTATTTATTTTATATATTATACGGCATTTATAAAAGGATGTGAAATGATGGAACTCGATGAAAATAAAAGCGTTAGGATAAAAAAGCTGGATGCCCTGAAAGCTAATGGTATTGATGCCTATGCCCAGCGTTTTATTCGTTCGCATTCAGTAGCAGAGATCTTAAAAGATTTTAAAGAGGGCGTGCACGTGGTGACTGCCGGGCGCATTATGGCCAACCGCGACCAAGGCAAAGTCCATTTTATGGACTTGATGGACCAGACCGGGCGCATGCAGCTTTTTATTAAAGCGGATAATGTCGGGCCCCAAGCTTATGAGATGCTTAAGTGTTTAGATCTCGGCGATATTATAGGGGTTGAAGGGGATACCTTTAAGACCAAAACCGGGCAGGATAGCATCCGTGTTACCAAATATCATGTGCTGGCGAAATCCCTGCAGACCTTGCCGGAAAAATGGCATGGTTTAAAAGATGTGGATATCCGCTATCGTCAGCGATACGTGGATTTAATCGCTAATCCCGAAGTACGGGATGTGTTTATCAAGCGCAGTCATATTATTTCCTATGTGCGGTCATTTCTCGATGGAAAAGGTTTCCTGGAAGTGGAAACACCCATGTTACAGCCCTTGGCCGGGGGGGCGCGCGGCAAGCCGTTTAAATCCAGACATAATGCGTTGGATATGGATGTGTATCTGCGTATTGCGCCTGAGCTTTATTTGAAGCGCTTACTTGTAGGCGGACTTGAACGGGTCTACGAGATCAACCGCAATTTTCGCAATGAAGGGATTTCGACGAGGCACAACCCGGAATTCACTATGCTCGAGGTTTATCAGTCTTACGGTAATTTCGAGGACATGATGCAGATAACTGAAGAACTGATCAGCTCTTTAGTCTATAAAATGTACGGCACGTATAAAATTAATTATCAAGGCCAGGATATTGATTTTACGACCCCCTGGGAGCGCCGCTCTTTTGCCCAAGTGGTCAAAGAGCATTTTGATATCAATCCGGAGGATACGGCGGAAGGGATGCTGGCCAAAGTTAAAGCCAAACGGTCAGGCAACATCAAGATCGATCGCCTGACGCGTTCGGCCATTATGAAAATTGTCGAGGAAGTCCTCGATGAGAAAAGAACGGCCAACCCGGTGTTTATGCTGGATTATTTTACTTTTCTTTCACCGCTGGCCAAGGCCAAGATAGACAACCCGGCCGTGGCCCAGCGCTTTGAATTTTTTATCGCGGGCATGGAAGTAGGGAATGCCTATTCTGAGCTTAATGACCCGCAGGAGCAACATCGCCGTCTCTTGGCGGACCTGGAAGATGATACGGAAACTGGTAACCGTACGATCGATGAGGATTTTGTCAGGGCCTTGGAGTACGGTATGCCGCCGGCCGGCGGCCTGGGTATCGGTATTGACCGCCTGGTCATGCTATTGACTAATTCAGCGTCGATCAGGGATGTGATTTTGTTCCCGCTGTTAAAACCGGAGCAATAAAATTTATGAATTTCGAATGGTGGTTAATGCTAAAATATCTCACCGCAAAGAAGGACAAGTTCCTTTCGGTCATTAATTTTGTGGCCGTCGCGGGCATTGCCATCGGCGTGATGGCCTTGATCATTGTTATTGGGGTCATGACCGGTTTCGATCATGACCTGCGTGAAAAGATTGTAGGAGCCAATGCCCATATTTTTGTCGAGAAAGAGACCGGTTTAAGAAATTATCAACAATTAAACCAACGTCTGAAAGTTTTGCCGGGCGTTCTGGCGTCGACCCCATATATTCACGGCAATGTTTTTTTAGAGGCCGGAACAAGGGCCGCCAGTTTGATTTTGCGCGGGGTTGATCCTTCCAGCGAAGGCAGTGTGACGCGTATCAATAGTTATCTGCGTCACGGTAAAATCGCCGATTTAAAAGAAGACGGGGTCATTATCGGCAGCCAGATGGCTTCATTTTACGGGTATCGCCTGGGAGACCCTTTGACGATCATAGCCCCGGCTTCGGGGGTCGCGGGGGGTGGCTGGCGCTACCAATTTAAAGTGGCCGGTATTTTTACTTCAGGAATGTATGATTATGATATGAATTTGATTTTGGTGGATTTGCGCCGGGCCCAGGAAATTTTTAACATAGGTCTCAATACTGTCACGGGCATTGGACTTAAGTTAAAAAATCCCGACCAGGCCCCTAAAGTCAAAAAGGCCATTTATGATACGATAGGTTTTAGTTTTTTGGTGCGCACCTGGATGGAAACCAATGCTAATTTTTTTGCGGCATTGGCGTTAGAAAAGTTTGCCATGTTTATTATCCTTACCCTTATCGTGCTGGTGGCTTCTTTTAATATCATCAGCACCTTGATTGTGACGGTGACCAGTAAAGTCAAGGATATCGGTATCCTCAAATCCATCGGTGCTTCCCGCGCTAGTATTCATCGTATTTTTACCTGGCAGGGCTTGAGCTTGGGGGCGATGGGAACATTGTGGGGGTTTATCGGCGGTGTTGGGGTAATCATTTTATTGAAAAAATACCAGTTTATTAAATTGCCGCAGGACATTTATTATATCGACCATTTGCCGGTCTTAATACAGGCTTCGGATGTGGGCCTGATTGTCGGTGCGGCCATGCTGATTACGTATGCGGCCACGATTTACCCCGCACTTAAGGCGGCGAACCTTGAGCCTGTGGAAGCGTTAAGATACGAATAGGTCCCCCTCTTTTTTTAAAGAGGGGTTTAGGGGAGTTCGTAATGTTAATAGAAGCCGTCAATATTCATAAAATGTATCCTGGCCCTTTGCATGTGTTAAAAGGAGTGGATCTGGGTATTCAAGCCGGTGAGGTCGTGGCTATCTCAGGCCCGTCGGGTGCAGGGAAATCGACTTTATTGCATATCTTAGGCGGCTTGGATGAACCGAATGAAGGCCGGGTGATTTTTGAGGAGCAGAATTTATACGATTTAAGTGATGTGAAGCGTGCCCAAGTGCGTTGCAGTGATATGGGGTTTGTGTTTCAATCTTATCATTTGTTACCGGAGTTAACGGCGCTGGAAAATGTGATTTTGCCGGCCATGATTAAAGAAAATTCAAGAAAGACAAGCACAATTGAGTTTGCGGGGTTAAAATTATTAGAACAGTTGGGGCTAAAGTCACGCGCTTCACATAGGCCGAATCAGCTTTCCGGCGGGGAAGAGCAGCGGGTGGCTATCGCACGCGCTTTGATGAACGGGCCGAAGGTGGTTTTTTGCGATGAACCCACCGGTAATTTGGATTCAGTGAGCGGTCAGGTGGTGATGGATACGCTCTTGGGGTTAAACCGGACCCATGGGGTGACGGTCGTGATCGTGACGCACGACGAGAAAATTGCCAGCCGTACCCAGCGAGTGATCGCCATGAAAGACGGCTTGTTGGAAGGGGCATTGGCGCATGGACACAGATGAGACCATTAAATGTAAACATTGCGGCTCAGAAATTAAGGGGCCCGCAGAGGTTGCTTTAAAAGAAAAAGCGGTCCCTGATGAGTGTAAAGAAAAGAATTGGGCTGTTCTTTCTCATTTAGGCGGGTTGATCCCGGTAGCGTTTTTATCCGTCATTATTCCATTCTTAGTATGGTTATTTAAGGGGAGCGAATCGGCGTTTGTTGAAAAACAATCCAAGGAGGCCCTAAATTTCCAGATATCATTAATCATATATTTGATGGCGGCTGTTAGCATCGCGTTGACTATTATAGGCATTCCTATAGCGATAGGCGCATTTATCTTCTTTTGGTTAACAAATCTTATTTGCAGTCTGCAAGGTGCGGTAAGGACATCAAAGGGTATGACATATACGTATCCTTTTAATTTAAGGTTGGTTCATTAAGAATTAAGTGGCAGGACCCGCAATAGTTAAGGGCTAATGGGTAAAAGCGAAAGGGATGTTATGAAAATTTACTTTAACGGAAAATTGGTGGACAAAGAAAATGCCAAGGTGTCGGTGTTTGACCACGGGTTTCTTTACGGCGACGGGGCTTTTGAAGGCATCCGTTCGTATAACGCCCTTGTCTTTCGTCTCAAGCAGCATATCGACCGCTTGTGGGAAACCCTGCATACGCTGATGATTGACCCCCGCATGACTAAAAAAGACATGATGGAAGCGGTCGTCCATACATTGCGGGTCAATCGGATCAAAGACGGGTATGTCCGTTTGATTGTCAGCCGCGGCGAAGGTGACCTGGGGCTTGATCCCCGTAAATGCCATGGAAAACCCAACGTCATCATTATCGCCGACAAGATTGTTTTATATTCGCCGGAACTTTATCAAAACGGCATGGACATCATCACGGTGCCGACGGTCAAGAACCATCCTAACGCGCTTAATCCGCAGATGAAGTCGCTGAATTACCTTAACAATATTCTGGCCAAAATGGAGGCTTCCCTTTGCGGCTACAACGAGGCGATTATGTTACAGGATAACGGCTATATCGGCGAGTGCACCGGGGACAATGTGTTTGTTTATAAAGACGGAGTGCTTTCAACGCCGCATCTGGGTTGTTTGAAGGGCATTACCTGTGAGGTCATTTTACAACTAGCACAAAAGATGAAAATCAAGGTGTTTGAGGGCTATATCACCCGTCATGAATTGTATAATGCCCAAGAATGTTTCTTGACCGGGACCGCGGCGGAATTAATTCCCGTTGTGAAGGTAGACGGACGCGTCATTGGACAGGGCCGTCCGGGGCCTGTGACCAAAAAACTTTTGGATAATTTTCATCAGCTGACTAAAAAAGATGGCGTCAAATATGATTTGTGATATATGCGGCAAGAAAAAAGCCACTGTGCATCTGACTGAAATTGTCGATGAGCAGATGTCAGAAATGCATTTATGCGAAGAGTGCGCCCGTCAAAAAAGCTCTCAGATGGAGCAGCAATTTGGCATAGCGGATTTATTGGCAGGCCTGGCGGATACCCCCAAGTCTGCCTCTTTAAAAGATAACGATAAAAGTCCTTTGCAATGCGCCCGTTGTCATTTGCCTTACGAAGATTTTCGTAAATTCGGACGTTTAGGCTGCGGGGAATGTTACACGTCTTTTAAAGATCACTTAAGCGGACTGTTGCGCAAGATTCATGGTTCGAATAAATATTTAGGGAAAATACCTCCTGCGTTTAAGGAGAAGCTCACAGCTTCGTCAGGAGAGGCTCCCACGGCGGCGTCGGCTCTTGCCGATGGTCTGGAGGATTTAAAGCAACAGTTGCAATCGGCTATTGCGGCCGAAGATTTTGAACGTGCGGCCATTATTAGAGATAAGATTAGAAATATGGAGCAGAAGTAGAACGGGAATGACACGAGGGTTATATGCGTATCGAAGAGTTATTAAATCATACGGGAGAGTGGTTAAGAGGCACGGGGCCCTTTGCCCATATTGTCATGAGCTCGCGCGTGCGTCTGGCGCGTAATCTGGCAGATTGGACTTTCCCCGGCAAATCCGCTAAGAAAGATCTGGAGGAGGTGTTGAAGGCCTTTCAAGAGGCGGTTGACCGTATCGATGAGTTGAAAGGATCGACGCTGTTTGGGATGACCGCTCTTGACCAGGTGGATCGCCAGATGTTAGTGGAAAGGCATTTGATGAGCCATGAGCATGCCTCCAATCCGGAAGGCAAAGGTCTTTTGGTGGCCGCCGAGGAAGTGGTTTCGGTGATGGTCAATGAAGAAGACCATCTGCGTATTCAGGTGATGCGCTCGGGGTTAAATTTAACTGAAGCCTGGGACATTATTAATGCTATTGATGACGCGTTGGCCCGGGAACTTTCCTTTGCCTTTTCGCCCAGCTGGGGTTTTTTGACCGCTTGTCCCACCAATACGGGCACCGCCATGCGAGGGAGCGTGATGGTGCATTTACCGGCATTGGCCATGACCAAGCAGATCAATAAAGTGCTGGCAGCTATTTCCAAATTAAGTTTTGCCAGCCGGGGTTTTTACGGGGAAGGCACCCAGGCGTCGGGCAATTTTTATCAGATATCCAATCAGGTGTCTTTGGGCCATAGCGAATTGGATATCATTCAAAATATTAACGGGCTTATCCGTCAGGTCATTGAGCAGGAAGAGCAGGCCCGTCAGGCATTGCTCTTACAGAATAAACCGATGCTCGAGGACAAAGTTTGCCGCTCTTGGGGGCTTTTGAGGACCGCACACATCATTTCCAGTCAGGAGGCCATTGAACTTTTTTCGATGGTGCGGCTGGGGTTGGATATGGGCATTCTCAAAGGCGTGGACCATAAGGCGCTCAATGAATTATTTATCATGATTCAACCGGCGCATTTACAAAAAATCGAAGGTAAAAAATTAAACGCGTTTGAACGCGATACTAAACGGGCGGCTGTGATCCGTCAGAAGTTGGGAGGGAAAGATGTTTAACCGGTTTACTGAACGTGCACGTAAAGTCATTGTCTACGCCAAGGAAGAAGCGCGGCGTTTTAACCATGATTACATCGGCACGGAACATTTGTTGTTGGGGCTAATCCGCGAGGGTGAAGGGGTGGCTGCGGCGGTATTGCAAAAATTAGGGCTGGATTTGGAGACCATAAGGCTGGAGGTTGAAAAATTAGTGCAAGCCGGTCCCACGACCCAGGTGGTGGGGGATATTCCTTTTACCCCGCGTTCCAAAAAAGCGCTGGAGCTATCCGCCGAAGAAGCCCGGGCTCTGGGGCACAATTACATCGGTACCGAGCATTTGTTGCTTGGGTTAGTCAAAGAGGGCGAAGGGATGGCTTACCGCGTGCTTTTGAATTTGGGGTTGGATTTAGGCAAGCTGCGCAATGAAGTCATGGAACTGCTGGGTTCCGGGATTCCCGGTTACGGTCAACAGCCGGAGACGGTCAAAGCGGGTAAAACTCCGGCCATTGATGCGTACGGCCGTAATTTGAATAAGTTAGCCAGGGAAGGCAAACTGGATCCGGTGATCGGACGCAAAAATGAAATTGAACGCGTGGTCCAAATCCTCTCGAGGCGCACCAAGAATAATCCGGTGCTTTTGGGGGAGGCGGGGATCGGTAAGACCGCTATCGTCGAGGGGCTGGCCCAGCAGATTATCAACGGGGACGTGCCCGAACTGTTACGCGATAAGACGATCGTTGTTTTGGATTTGGCCATGATGATCGCAGGCACTAAATACCGTGGGCAGTTCGAGGAGCGTATCAAAGCGGTGATGGATGAGCTTAAGCGTTCCGGTAAAATTGTGCTTTTTATCGATGAGATCCATACGCTGGTAGGGGCGGGCGCGGCCGAAGGGGCCATTGACGCGGCCAATATATTAAAACCGGCTTTGGCCCGGGGAGAAATCCAGTGCATTGGGGCCACCACCTTGGATGAATACCGCAAAAACATCGAAAAAGACGCGGCGCTAGAGCGGCGTTTTCAGACGATTATTGTGGAGGCTCCGTCGGTGGATGAAACCATCCAAATTCTTAAGGGCTTACGCGATAAATATGAGGCGCACCACAGGGTCAAATATTCCGATGAATCCTTGGAAGCTGCGGCACGTTTGTCCGATCGCTATATTTCTAACCGTTTTCTGCCGGATAAAGCCGTGGACATTCTGGATGAGGCCGGGGCCCGGGCGCGTTTACAGGCCATGGTTGTGCCCGATGCCATTAAAGAGCTTGAGGAAAAAATTGAGCAGTTAAAGAAGGAGAAGGAATCGTATATCAAGATCCAGGATTTCGAACGTGCGGCCAAGATGCGCGATCAGGAGCGGGAGGTGCGTGATGATCTGGAGCGCAAGCGTGCGGAATGGATGCAAAAGCGCGATGATGTCGCGTTGGTGATATCGGCGGATGATATAGCTCGCGTGGTCTCCCAGTGGACAAGAATACCGCTTATCCGCCTGGAACAGAAGGAGAGCGATCGCCTGCTGAAGATGGAAGAGCAGATGAAGAAATCTATTATCGGCCAGGATGAGCCGGTCTCGGCCATTGCGCGCGCGGTGCGCCGTTCCCGGGCGGGCATCAAAAATCCGCGCCGTCCTATCGGTTCTTTTATTTTTCTGGGACCGACGGGCGTGGGCAAAAGTCTGCTGGCGCGTATTTTGTCGGAGTTCATGTTCGGCGATAAGGATGCTTTAATACAGATTGACATGTCCGAATATATGGACAAGTTCAATGTGTCGCGCTTAATAGGAGCACCGCCAGGCTACGTGGGGTATGAAGAAGGCGGCCAGTTGACCGAAAAAGTGCGTCGCCGCCCGTACTCCGTGGTGCTGCTGGATGAAATCGAAAAGGCCCATCCGGATGTTTTCAATTTACTTTTGCAGGTGTTTGAAGATGGGCAGTTGACCGATAGTTTCGGCCGCAAGGTGGATTTCCGTAATACCGTCATTATTATGACTTCGAATGTGGGTGCGGAAACCATTCGTAATGCCGGTTCTTTGGGGTTTGTGGCGCAAAAGGAAGACACGTCGTACAATGCCATCAAAGACCGTTTGCTCAATGAAGTCAAGAAAGCATTTAAACCGGAGTTCTTAAACCGTATCGACGATATTATTGTGTTCAGGCATTTAACCAAAGAGAACCTGGCAGAAATTATCAAGCTGGAAGTTAATGAGGTTGTCCAGCGGCTTAAGGACAAGGGCATTGAAATCAGCCTTTCGCCGGAGGCTATGGATTTCCTGATGGAAAAAGGGTTCGACCCCATCTATGGGGCAAGACCCTTAAAGAGAACTATTCAGCGCTACGTGGAAGACATGCTCTCGGAAGAAATTATTTCCGGACGGTTTAAAGAAGGCAGTAAAATCACAGTTGTCCGGCGGGACGACAGTTTGGTGCTTGTCTAAACCATGATCGCTTGGGGTATTAGAATAGGGAATGCGGTTAATGAGTGGGTCCGCTATATCGGCCAGTTGACGTTATTGTGGTCACAGACGATGGTGGCGGCCCTGACCCCTCCTTTTAAGGGGTACCGTTCTTTGATACAGGCCCAGCGTATCGGACCGGGCAGTTTTGTGATTTCAGGTCTGGTGGGTTTTTTTGTGGGCATGATCATCGCTTTGCAGATGGCCTATCAAATGGTGCAGCTGTCCGCCGAGCTTTATATCCCTAATGTGATTGCCGTGTCACTGACCCGTGAATTGACTCCCGTTTTGACAGCGTTGATCGTGGCGGGGCGCATTGGGGCCGGTATTGCCGCGGAAATCGGGTCCATGGTCGTCACCGAACAGGTGGAGGCGCTCAAGGCCTTTGGCGTTAACCCGGTCAAATATTTGGTGGTGCCGCGTTTTGTGGGGCTGATTATCATGCTGCCGGTATTGACCATGCTTTCGGACACCATCGGTATCTGGGGCGGTTATGTCATTTGTGTGTTTAAGCTGCACATCAGTCACGAGATGTTTTGGAAAATGACTTTCCATGCCCTGACGATGAAAGATATTTTGACCGGACTCGTCAAGACGATTTTTTTCGGCATGATTATCGCGATTGTCGGATGCCATCAGGGCCTTATTGTCAAGGGCGGAGCTGATGGGGTGGGCAAGGCGACGACGACCGCGGTCGTGCGTTCCTTCATTTTGATTGTGCTGACAGATTGTTTGATCACTTTTATTTTTTATTTTTTGCTGAATGTTTAATGATTGAAATACGCAACTTATATAAGCTTTTAGGTCCGCAAATGGTGCTCAATAACTTGAGCCTGACCGTGCGCCAGGGAGAGACCAAGGTCATTATCGGCCGCTCCGGTGTCGGTAAAACTGTTCTTTTAAAGAATATTGTGGGTCTTATTCATCCGGACAGAGGTTCGATTAAAATCGATGGGGTTGAAGTCACTAATCTCAATGAAAAAGAATACAACCGCCTGCGCATGGACATCGGCATGGTGTTTCAGGGGGGCGCGTTGTTTGATTCTATGGATGTCGGGGAGAATGTCGGGTTTGTTCCCAATGAATTCATGAAACTGGATAAAAAGGCACTACAGGAGCGGGTGCGCCATGTCTTGGGGCTGGTGGGTTTAAAGGATGTGGAGCATATGATGCCTTCCCAGCTTTCCGGAGGGATGAAAAAGAGGGTCAGTTTAGCGCGTGTGCTGTGCATGGAACCCCATATTATTTTATATGATGAACCGACGACCGGCGTCGACCCGATCACGGCGGCCGCGATCAACCATTTGATTATTGAATTGCATGATAAACTGAAAGTCACTTCCATTGTCGTGACCCATGATATGAATTCCGCTTATATGGTCGCTGATTCGATTGCGATGTTTTATAAGGGGCAGATCATCGCCGACGGTAAGCCGGAGGATATCAAAAATTCCAGACATCCGGTTATCCAGCAGTTTATACAGGGCCAGGCGCACGGCCCCATCACCGAGGATGAGAGTCTTATTTTTGGCCATGTGCAATGATGTTAACGTCATGACGGAGAACTGATTATGTCTCAAGAGAATAGTTTGGAATTAAAAGTCGGAGCATTTGTGTTGATGGCGCTGTTGGCGTTAACCTTTTTTATCCTTTCGATCAGTGATCTTTCCTTTTTCGAAAAAGGCCGCCATATGCGGGTGATTTTTGGGTTTGCCAGCGGTTTGCGCGAAGCGGCACCCGTGCGTCTGGCAGGTGTGGAAGTGGGGCTAGTGAGAAAATTACAAGTTTTTACCGATGCGGCTGATGGGGGAAAAACCAAGGTGCGGGTGAGTATCTGGATCAAAGACAATGTCGGTGTTCCTCTCGATTCCGATATTACGATTAATCAGTTGGGGATATTAGGTGAAAAATATCTCGAAATTATTCCCGGCACATCGATAGTTTTGGTCAAGGATGGCGGTGTTTTAATCGGCCATGACCCTGTGTCGATTGAAAAGATAACAGAAAGAGTCAATTCTTTGACGGGCAAGATTGAGACGGTTGTGGACAATGTGAATAACAATATTTTAACCGATAAGAATGAGAAATTTTTAGAAGAGGCCCTGGCCGGTTTCGGCGCTTTGGGTGGGGATTTAAAAGAAGGGCATGGGACAATAGGCCGGCTCTTAACCAATGAGTCTATCTATAACAATCTCGAAGAACTCACTGCGGATTTAAAAGCCAATCCTTGGAAACTACTGTACCGGCCTAAGTCTAAGTGACATGAGGACATGAGTTACGTAAACGTAACTCATAAGTCCGAATGTCATCCCCGAATGCTTTAATCGGGGATCCATATTAGAGAGATTCCCGTTTTTATGGGAACGACATTCATGAAGGCCGTTCTTCTAATTTGACATTGAGGAAACGGCACATTTCTAGGATTTATTTGAGAAAGTAATTCTAATGAAGACCAAGACAGCATTTGTTTGTCAGAACTGTGGTTCACAATCAGCGCGTTGGGTGGGAAAATGTCCCAACTGCGAGGCATGGAATTCTTATGTCGAAGAGACGTCTGTGGCGAGGGTTGACTCCGGGAAGATGCGTGTTGAAATTGCGGCGCAGGCCGCCGCAGCCCCTGTTCTTTTAAAAGCCGTTGATATGACCCAAGAGAAGCGTTTTTTGACTGGTATCGGGGAATTCGACCGGGTCATGGGCGGAGGGATAGTGGCAGGTTCCGTGACTTTAATCGGCGGGGATCCGGGTATCGGTAAATCGACGATTGTTTTACAGGCCAGTTGTGCTTTAGCTCGTGCAGGTTTGAAAGTGTTGTATGTCAGCGGAGAAGAGTCGGTCAAACAGGCCAAGATGCGCGCCGATCGCGTATGTCTTAAAGCGGCCGATGATAATCTCTTTATTGTCAATGAAATCGATGTGCAGACGATTACCGATTATATTTATGAACTTAAGCCGCAGGTCGTGATCATTGATTCCATTCAGGTGGTGCATTTAGCCGAATTAGTTTCTTCTCCGGGCTCGGTCGCCCAGGTCAGGGAAAGTGCCGCGGTTTTGACCCAGTTGGCCAAAACACGGGGGGTAGCTCTTTTTCTCATCGGCCATGTCACCAAGGAAGGCATGTTGGCGGGGCCGCGGGTCTTGGAGCATATGGTTGACACCGTACTTTATTTTGAAGGCGAGCGGTATTCATCGTACCGCGTGTTGCGGGCCAATAAGAACCGTTTCGGTTCCACCAATGAAATCGGTGTTTTTGAGATGACCTCGTCTGGTCTGCAGGAAGTTTTAAACCCGTCGGAAATTTTTCTTTGTGAGAGGCCAGGGGAGTCCTCGGGTTCGGTGGTCGTCCCTATTCTTGAAGGCACAAGGCCTTTTTTGGTGGAAATTCAGGGGTTGGTGGCGCGTAGTGCTTTTGGTATGGTGCGTCAGAAAGCCCAGGGGTTTGATGGCAACCGTTTAAGTTTATTGGCAGCGGTATTGGAAAAAAGGCTGGGACTTAATTTAGGGGACAAGGATATTTTTTTAAATGTCGTCGGTGGAGTTCAGGTAATGGACCCTGCCGCGGATTTGGGGGTGAGTTTGGCCGTTGCGTCTGCTTTATTGGATAAGGTTGTCCCTCATGATACGGCTATTTTAGGAGAGGTCGGGCTTTCTGCCGAGGTGAGGAGCGTGTCTCAAATGGCCGCCCGGGTCAATGAAGCAGGAAGGTTGGGATTTACCCGTTGCCTTGTTCCTAAAAATAATTTGAAGGGTAAAAATGATTTTAAGCCCTCCCCTATTCAGTTAATTCCGGTGGCGGGCCTTCGGGAAGCGTTAGATAAATTATAGATTAGGAGAGAAATCATGACATTATTATTTATCCGTATTTTTTTCTTTATTCTTAGCGGCGTTATCGGTTATCAGGTCGGGGTTATCGATCAACATCCTCTGATAGGAGGTATTGTCGGTTTGCTGGGCGGTTTATTGCTCATTACCGTCGAGGCGACCCTCAAGCAAGTGTCCGTGCGGGGGCTTTCCAGTATGGTTTTCGGTCTATTGCTGGGGATTTTTATGGCGAATTTAGTCTCCGACATACTTTCTTTGCTGCCTTTAGGGGATGTGATCAAGCCCATCTTGCGGGTGATCCTGACGCTGGCCTTTTCTTATTTAGGCGCGGTGATGGCGCTGCGGGGCAAGGATGAATTTAATCTGATTATTCCTTATGTGCGTTTTAAGCGGCAGGAAATAAAAGACGGGGTGGTGCTTTTGGACACCAGTGCCATTATTGACGGGCGCATCAGCGATATTTTTAAGACCGGTTTTTTGGGTGGACGTTTAGTGGTGCCTCGTTTTGTTTTGCATGAATTACAGCGGCTGGCGGATTCCGAGGATGATATCAAACGCCAGCGCGGCCGGCGGGGGATGGAAATTTTGAAAAATATGCAAAAAGATCCGGCGACGGATGTGCATATTCATGAAGATGATTTGGCTGGCCCCGAGACGGTGGATGTGAAATTAGTCAGGCTTTCCAAACAGATGGACGCGCGTATTTGCACGACGGATTTTAATTTGAGCCGCATAGCTTCGATTCAGGGCATTGAAATGCTCAATGTTAATGATTTGATTAATGCGGTTAAACCGGTGGTATTTACCGGTGAAGAATTAGAAATCCGGTTGATGAAGGAGGGCAAGGAAGCCAACCAAGCTATTGGGTATTTGGAAGACGGGACCATGGTAGTTGTCAGTGACGGACGCAAGGCTGTGGGGCAGACGGTCAAGGTCTATGTGACCTCAGCATTGCAGACCCAGGCCGGGCGCATGATTTTCGCTAAATTGGAGAGGCAGTGAAGACTGAAGTTATCGTCGTGGCAGCGGGGAAAGGGCATCGATTGAATGCTAAGGTCCCCAAGGCTTTTGTGCTTTTAAAAGGCCGGCCGCTGTTGACTTATTGTTTAAAAGTTTTCAACGCGCATCCGGCTATTGACGGCGTTGTGCTGGTGGGGGTTAAGGAACATTTGAGGGCCTTTGAGCGGCTGGCTTTGCCGTTTAAAAAAGTACGCGCGGTGGTGGCGGGCGGGGTTATGCGTTCGGATTCGGTCAAATGCGGCCTAAAGGCGCTTTCCCTTGATACGCAAATCGTGTTGGTGCATGATGCGGCCAGACCTTTTGTTGACAGGGCTATGGTTGACCGCTTGCTTATTGCATTGAAGAAAAATAAGGCAGCTATTGTTGGTGTGCCGGTCAAATTCACGGTCAAAAAGATCGAGCGCAGGACTTTAAATATTCAAGAAACCCCGGCGAGAGATTTATTATGGGAAGCGCAAACGCCCCAGGGGTTCCATAAAGATGTTTTAGTCAAAGCGCATGCCAGGCAGTCTAAAGGAGAAGCCACCGATGATGCGATTTTAGTCGAGCGTATGCGCGGTCGTGTCAAGATGGTCATGGGCAGTTATCGAAATATCAAGGTCACGACTCCTGAGGACATCATTTTAGCGCGGCAGTTGCTGGCATAGAAAT
>Ga0182027_10006379_pt1 | contig 17679 bp, 13 predicted proteins | sample 712E1DmetaG_FD_121300 | JGI IMG/M metagenome (GOLD analysis project Ga0182027, IMG submission 121300) | Permafrost microbial communities from Stordalen Mire, Sweden - 712E1D metaG (Illumina Assembly) | ecosystem: Environmental > Terrestrial > Soil > Wetlands > Permafrost | place: Sweden... | reverse complement strand
GGTGAAAAGGTGGGGTAAGAGCCCACCGCGCCGGCAGCGATGCCGGTGGCAGGGAAAACCCAATCCGGTGCAAGACAAAATAGGGGACTGGACGGCCCGTCCTGGAGTCCCGGGTATGTCGCATCCTCCTGCGCTCGCTCCGCGGGTGGTGGAGGGCGGGTCCCGCAAGGGATCCGAGAGAAATGACAATCAGCCCGGCGCAAGCCGGGCACAGAATCCGGCTTACGGCCCCAAGACCATCCCCTTTGCGGGCGGGGGGCGAAAGAATTCGACCTTGACTCGTCTGGGGGCGTCTGAGTCTGTACCCCCTTACCCATGGCCAACACAAAATCCGCCATCAAGAACGCCCGCAAGTCCACCCGGCGCATGCTGCGCAACAAGGCGGTGAAGACCCGCCTCAAGACGCTGGCCAAACAGCTGGAAGTCGCCACGAAGTCCGCCGATGCGGCGGCCGCCAAGAGCGCCGCGATTGCCTATGTCGCCGCGAACGACAAAGCGGTGCGTAGCGGTGTCGTGCATGCAAATGCCGCCGCCCGAGTAAAGTCGCACACGGCCAAGCTGGTGTTCGCCAAGTAAAGCGAGCGCTGATGCATTGCCGCCCCCGCCGCTTCCGGGCCGCGGGGGTTTCTATTTTGGGAAGCCACCGGTCGGACGACACGCCTCCAGGCCGCCCGCCCGATGTCTTCGTAGCCGTCGCCATTCGACATACTCGGACCTCACGCGTGGACATTGACGGCATCAGGTGATCCGGGTAGGAAGCCTGCTTGCAGGCGATTCTAGCCCTGAATCGCGAGCAAGCTCGCTTCCTACAATTTGCATGGGTACGGCTTTGCGCATGCCTCCCCGCCTTCAATTGCTGCCTTGGGACCGGCCATTACTTCCGCAGGCCATCGAGTTTCTGGCGCGGGACTGGCCCGGCTCGGGACCCCTGGATTTGTCTGCCTTTCTGGTCGTGGTCTCGACGCGCCAGTCCGGCCGGCGATTGCGCGAGGGGCTGGCTGCGTGGGCGGCGGCGCGGGGGCAGGCGGTGCTGTCGCCGCAGGTAGTTCTGCCGGAGAGCCTGGTAACCCGTAGCGGACCGGAGACACTGGCGGCGTCCCGGCTCGAGTCATTGCTGGCGTGGACGAAGATCTTGCTCGAAATCGACTTGAACGAGTTCCGGGAGGTCTTTCCGATCGGTCCGCCTACCCAGACGTTTGCCTGGGCAGTTCGATTGGCGGCGAAATTTGCGCAGCTCAAGGTCGGACTTGGCGAAGCCGGACTGCGGCTGGCAGATGTGGTGTCGCACGCGAGCGAAGGTTTCGCGGAAGCCTTGCGTTGGGAGCAGATTGCCGAATTGGAGCGCAGGTATGCGGAAAAGTTGACTGCGTCTGGCCGGACTGACGTCCAGGATCTGGCGTTGGCGTCGGTGGTTGAGCCGCGACTGCCCACCGGGATCCGTCGCGTCGTAATGCTGGCGGTGCCGGATCCGCTTCCTTTGGCCGTGAGAATGCTGGCCGCATACGCCCGGACGATCTCCGTTGACGTGGTGGCTTTTGGCCCGGCGGGCGGCGAGGCTCTGTTCGATGCCTGGGGGCGCCCTCGCACCGAAGCCTGGACGAGGCGGGAGTTGGAACTGGAGGGCTTCGAACAGCACGTTCATCTCTGCACGGACCCGCTGGCGCAGGCTGGCCGGGTGGTCGACGCGACGCGGAGTTATGGCTCTCACGAGGGAGTGCTGGCGGTCGGCGTCGCCGACTCCGATGTGCTGCCATTCCTGGAGAACGGGCTGAGGAGCGCCGGGATCGCAACCTTTGCTCCTGAGGGCCGGCCGTTCCGGCAGGAGGCGTTTTTCACGTTGCTGGATGCGCTGGCCACCGTGGCGCGAGAACGGTCGTTCGAAGCCGCGTCGTCGTTGGCGCGTTGTCCCGACGTGCTGACCTACCTTGCCGATGGCACTGGTTCCGGCGGTTCGCCGGCGCGGCTGCTCGCCGGACTCGATGAACTCCGTTCTCGCCATCTTCCGCCCACGCTGCGCGCGGCGGGGACCCATTTGCCCGGCCTCGAAGCGGAGTTTCCTGAATTGCGGTCGGCGGTCGCCAGATTGGCCGGGATCGAGGTGACGCTCACGGAGGGCTCGTTTCCTGATAACGGGGTCCGCGCGCTAGGCTTGATTTTTGGCCAGCGCTGGCTCGACTTCGCCCGGGCAGGGGACGCGCAGTTGGCGGAAATGGCCGAAACGTGGCGGGATCTGCTCCGCCAGGCGTGTGCTGCCAGGCCACTGGCTGGCGATCTGGCGACGAACGATTGGTGGGAACTCGCGCTGCCGTTGTTTGGCGACGGACGCCGCTTCGACGACAAGCCTGTCGGCGCCGTCGAACTCCAGGGATGGCTGGAGTTGCTTTGGGAGGACGCACCGCATTTGGTGGTCTCCGGCTTGAATGACGGGCGGGTGCCGGAAGCCGTCGTCGGAGACCCGTTCCTGCCGGAGGCGCTGCGCGAGGAACTCGGATTGAAAACCAACGCCGCCCGAATGGCCCGCGATGCCTACGTATTGCAGGCGCTGGCCGCCTGTCGTGCGCAAGGCGGCCGGCTGGACCTGCTGCTCGGCAAGACCTCTGCGGCGGGCGACCCGTTGCGTCCCTCCCGCTTGCTCCTGCGCTGTCCCGACGCGGAATTGCCGCAGCGGGTGGCGTTTCTTTTCCGGCCGGCCGATGCGACCCGCGCCACCCTGGCCTGGCAGCGGGCCTGGTTGCTGCGACCGAGGAAGAAGGCGGCGCCGCCCCGGCTCTCGGTCACGGCTTTTCGCGACTATCTGAAATGTCCCTTTCGCTACTATTTGGGGCGCGTGCTGGGGATGAAGCCGATCGACGCGGCGAAGACCGAGATGGACGCACGTGATTTCGGTGATTTGTGCCACGGGGCGCTCGAGGCGATGGGCCGCGAGCCGGCGCTGCGCGACTGCACCGAGGCGGGCACGTTGCGCGAATTCCTGCTGGCGGAACTCGATCGGATTGTGCGCGTCCGGTTTGGAGATCAGCTCGCGCTGCCGCTGATCGTGCAGGTTGAGTCGGCCCGGCAGCGACTGGCCAGGGCCGCCGAAGTCCAGGCGCGCGAGCGGGCCGAGGGGTGGGTGATTGAACGGGCCGAGTGGCGGTTCCCGGATGCTCCGGCCCGGACGCTCGGCGGGCTGGTGGTGCGGGGCAAGATCGACCGCATCGACCGCCATGAGGGATCGGGAGCCTGGCGCGTACTCGACTATAAGACCTCCGACCGGGCGGTGACTCCGCGTGAAGCGCATTGCCGGCGGGCGGGCCGCCGGCCGGGGAATGAACGGAGTCCGGAAATGGCGCGGTTAATCATCGACGGCGCGGAGCACGTCTGGACCGACCTGCAACTCCCGCTTTATCTGTGGGCGCTGGAACTGGAGAACGCCGCCGCCTGGCCGGCGACCAGTGTGGCCTGCGGCTATTTTCATCTGCCCAAGGCCATTGGTGAAACGGGCGTGGCGGTGTGGAGCGATTATTCCGTCACGTGGCATTCCGCCGCAATGCGTTGCGCCGGGGCCGTGGCGGAGGCGATCTCGGCGCAACGCTTCTGGCCGCCTGCGGAGGGCGTGGACTCCGACGATTTTGCCGCACTATTCCACCACGGATTCGCGGAAAGCGTGGCCGGGGAATTTGCGCACCCGGGGGAGGGCCGGCCGTGACACCCATCGGCCATGTGATGATCCTGGCGTCCGCGGGATCGGGCAAGACCTACGCGCTGACCAACCGGTTCATCCGGCTCCTCTCCCGCGGGGTGGCGCCGGAACGGATCGTGGCGCTGACGTTCACCCGCAAAGCCGCGGGTGAGTTCTTCGACGAGATCCTCAACAAGCTCGCCGCGGCGGCGCGGGACCCGGCGCGGGCCGCCTCGCTGGCCCGCGAGATTGACGGTCCCGGCCTCGGTTGCGCCGGATTCCTCAAGATGCTGCGCGCGGTGACGGACGCGATGCACCGGCTCAATCTCGGGACCTTTGACAGCTTCTTCGCGCGCCTGGTGCGCAATTTCCCCCTGGAACTCGGCTTGGCTGGCGATTTTGAGATCTTGAACGAATCCGCGGTCGCGGCCGAGCGGGCGAGGGTGATGCGCCGCATCTTCGCAGGGGCGGGGGCACTGACTGAAGCGCAGCGGGCGTTCATCGAAGCGTTCAAGCGGGCGACCTTTGGCGCCGAGGAAAAACGGCTGGGTCACCATCTTGACCGGTTTCTCGATCAGTATCAGGAGGTTTATCTCGCGGCGCCTGATCCGGCTTGTTGGGGCAATCCGGATCGCATCTGGCCGGAGGGCTGCCCCTGGCTGACGGCGGCCGCCGGGCGCTCCGATGCCGCGCGCTTGCTCCGGACCGCTCTGGCTGGAGAAACGCTGACGGACGGTCAGCGCCGGCGCTGGGAGGATTTTTTTGCCGCACTCGGTGATTGGGCCCCGGGCGGGACGCTCCCGGCCCCGGTGGCGTACATTCTCCAGAATGCCTTCAAGGTTTGGAACGATTTGGACCGCGGCGCGGCCGAGATAGTCGTCGATCGCCGCAAGCAGCTGTTCCCGCCGGTCGCGGGCGCGGCCTTGAAGGCGGTGGTGAGTGCGGTCGTGGGTGCCGAACTCCGGCGTCGCCTGGAGATGACCCGCGGAATCCATGCCGTGCTGCGGGCCCACGAAACGTTTTATCACGAACTCGTGCGGCGAACGGGCCGGCTGACCTTTGCCGATGTGCAACGGCTGTTGCTTCCGACCGCCGGCGCGCCGCGGCTGGCTGCGGACCGGAGGCCGGCGGAGGACGACGATGGCGAGGCCCGGCTGTTCATCGATTTCCGGCTCGATGCCTGTTTCGAACACTGGCTCCTGGACGAATTCCAGGACACGAGCTTTGGCCAATGGAGCGTATTGCGGAACCTGATCGATGAGGCGGTGCAGGACCCGACCGGCCGCCGCAGCTTCTTCTACGTAGGGGACGTGAAGCAGGCGATCTTCACCTGGCGCGAAGGCGATCCACGGCTCTTTCGCGAGATCTTCGAGCACTACAATCGCGGCGGTTCCGGGGCGATCAAGGAAGAGCGGCTGGACCGTTCGTTCCGTTCCGGGCCGGCCGTCATCGCGACGGTCAACCGCGTGTTTGGCGCGAGCGACGTATTGCGCCGGTTGTTCCCGGCGGCGGTGGCGGAAGCCTGGGGGCGCGAATGGCGCGATCATACGTCGGCCCGCCCGGAGATCGAGGGGCAGACAGCGTTGTTGCACGCCGAGGACGAAGCTGGCCGGTTCGCCCGCACGCTGGAAGTGTTGCGCGAAGTGCGTCCGCTCGACCGCGGGCTGACCTGCGCGGTGCTGGTCAGAACCAACGACACGGGAGCGCGCCTCGCCGATTACCTCCGGCGCGAAGGCGGCTTGGCCGCGCTGGCTGAGGCGGATTTGCACGTCGGCACGGACAACCCGCTCGGGGCCGCCCTCCTCGCCCTATTTGAAGCTGCCGCGCACCCGGGGGACACCCTGGCTTGGGAGCATCTGCGTATGCCCCCGCTGGGGGGCGTGCTCGAGGCGGAGGGTCTCTCAGGGCCGGATCAGCTGACCCGGCACTTGCTCGGCGGGCTGCACGCGGAGGGCTTTGAACGCACAGTGGAGACGTGGCTGCGGCGCCTGGATCCGCATCTCGATCCCGGTGATGCGTTCAGCCGCCAGCGTGGGGCGCAATTCGCGGCGGTGGCCCGGCTGTTCGATGCCACCGGCAGTCGGGAGGTTGGCGAATTCATCCGGTTCGTTGAGAGTTATGTGGAGCGGGAGGCGGAATCGGCGTCGGTGGTCAGGGTGATGACTATTCACAAAGCCAAAGGCCTCGGGTTTGATCTGGTCATTCTCCCGGACCTGCAGGGGAGCAAGCTCGACCAGCGGCGCGAGGGGCTGGGGGTGCAAAAGGCCGCCGATCGATCGGTGGAATGGGTCCTCGATCTTCCGCCCAAGCAGTTCCAGGATGCGGACGAGAGGTTGGCGGCCCACGTGAGAATGGCTGAGGCGGAGGCATGTTACGAAGGGCTTTCGCTCCTCTACGTGGCTATGACGCGGGCCCGGCGCGCGATGTATCTTGTCATTGAGCCTCCGGGCGCTTCCGCGTCGAACAATTTTCCCCGATGGCTGACATCAACCCTCGATGAAGGGACTGCCGCCGTTTTGGTGGGCCGGCTGACGTTGCCAGGATCGTTTTCGATGGGTGAGCCCGAGTGGCATTCCGGAACCAGCTCCGCGCTCCGGCCAAAGCCCAGCGAGGCGGCAATTGAACCGATCAAGGCCGGCATTGCTGGCCGCAGCGGGCGTCTGCCGGCGCGCCGGCCATCGGATGCGAGCGCGGGCCGGGTTCCTTGCGCGGCGTTGTTTTCACTCGAGGGCGGACTGTCGGCGGATTTCGGTGCCGCCGTGCACGCGTTGTTTGCGTCGGTGGAATGGTGGCCCGCCGGCGACGCCGGGGCGTGGGCGGGCGCCCGGCGTCAGGCCGGTGCGGACGAAGCCGTCCTGTCCGAGGCCCTGGGATGCCTGAACGATCCGGCGCTCGCCCGGGTGTTCGCGCGACCGCCGGGTCTGGCTGAGGTGTGGCGCGAGCGGCCGTTCGAGGGCGTGCTCGACGGGATTTGGATTTCCGGCGTTTTCGATCGGGTGGTGATTGAACGCGACGCTGCGGGCGGGGCTCCGACGCGGGTCATGGTTATCGATTTCAAATCCGATCGCGTCGAGGGCGGGGAGCAGATCCAACAGGCGACCGGGCGCCACGCCGGACAACTCGACCTCTATCGGCGAGTCGCGGCAGTGCTGACAGGCGTTTCACCTGGCCGGATTGACGGCCAACTCGTGTTTACCGGCCCCCGCCAGGCGATCACGGTGCCATCGTCTGCCTAATTTCTGCTTTACAGAGGGAAAAAAGCGCCGCACGGTGCGGAAGAAAATAACTCAACTTTATGGGCAATCTGAAGAAGAAACGTCGGCTCAAGATGAACAAACACAAGCGCCGTAAGCGCTTGAAGTCACACCGCCATCAGAAGCGCACTTGGCAGAAGTGAACGCTCCGAACCGCTGAGGCGTTGGACGCGCCCATGACCCGCCGCCGATTTGCGGCGGGTTTTTTGTTTCAACACAGCGAGGCGTCACTGTTGCTTCCCGCGTATCAAGAATAAGTAAATGACCCCAGCAAAAACTGGCCGGCGCCGATTTGGTCTTGTCATGGGAAGGGTTCGTTATAGAAACTACGATGCTTCTGTGATCGTGTAGCAAAAGGTTCGCCGGGCGTGCGTTTTGGGGCGGGCCGATTGTGGTTACCTCAAGATTAATTACCCTTCCCATCGCCAGATTCCAATTCGTCCCCCGCATGTTATCCTTCTCAAAGAAAGCGAAAGGATTTTTCATCGACGTCAATGCAGAGGCGGTGCTAATGGCGCGTACGTCGTCGCCCGATGCTCCGATGGTGGTGGAAGAAATGCGGGAGGCTCCGGTGTCGGATGAGGCTGCCGTGCAGCGCGCGCTGAAGGAACTGCAGGGCAAGAGGAGAAGCAGTTTCATTCACGCGCGTTGTGGGATCTACCCACCCCACCGGCTGGTGCGACGGGTGACCCTCGATCTGAAGCGCCTCAAAGAGACGGATTATTTTCAGGAGATCTGCATCCAGCAATTCCACGTGGAAGAGGATAAATGCACCCTCGCGGTGCTCAATGCTGCTGACGGCACTGACTACGATGTGGGGAAGGTAACGACCCAAAAGGAAGTGATTTTCACCGGCGGGCCGAATGACGAATTCTTGGCGGCCCAGGAAAGGCTGCTGGCGTTGGGCGTGTTTCCCGAGCGGCTGGAACTCGGCACGCTGGTGGCCTTGGGAGCGGTGATGAATTACCACGGGTTCGCGCAGCTGAAAGCCCCCACGCTGATGCTGGAAATGGATGCAGACACCACTCAGGCTTTCGTGATTGGCGCGGGCGGACTCGATATCAGCCGGTCCATCCCTTACGGTTTCGAGGCGATGATCTCGGTCGTCCAAAAGGAGCTGAACTTGAAGGATGAAGAATCAGCCCGGAAGCTCTTCTATTCGAATACCTTCGATTTTACGAACATGGGCGGTGCGCTGACGAGAAAGCTGTTAAAGGAGCTGCAGGCGTTGGTCGGTTTTTATGAAGTGCAGACGGGCCAATCGATCGGGCAGGTGTTGTGCACGCAGATGCCGCCGAAACTTGCCTGGCTCGGCGGTGCGATCGCGAAAGAGCTGGGGGTGGAGTCGCTCAAGCTGGATTTCGCGGCTTGGCTGAAATCGCGTGAGATCAGTTTCGCCAGTTCGGCCGAGCCGTCTGGAATGGACGCGAGATGGCTGGCGGTGTTTGGCCAAATGACTTATTACGATGCAGTTCCCGTGGCGAAAAAGTGACCAATCCCAAGCCAGGCTGATTTCTGCCTGGCATCCGAATTTCCGCAATCGTGAACGGTTGCCGGATACCAAGGTGGTGCGCACGTATTTCTTCGTCAATTTTACCGCCGTTATGTTGGTGCTGTGTCTCGCTCTTGGTGTCTGGTACCAGGAATATCGTATCGGAGTCTTGGATCACCAGGTGACCGACTGGCAGGTCCAGATTGCCCAGAACCAGAAGAGCGCAGTCGAGGCCGTCGCGCTGTCCAAGAAATTCGCCGCGGAAGAGAAAAAGATTCGCGAGTTGGGCGTTTTTCTTCAGCGACGTTTGGTGCTTTCCCAGTTCATGGTCCATCTCGGGAAATCGTTGCCGGCCGCTTTGGTGATCGATGCCGTCGACATTCGCGAAACCGGGGTGAATCTTCGCGGCACCGCCGCAGGCTCGCCGGTGGAGGCGACGGGTCGTACGTCAGCGTACGTCGAGCTGCTCCAGCACGATAGCTATTTCAAGGACATCGTCGAAACCAAGGATGTGACACAAGACGTGAGGCGCGATCAGGCGTCCGGGCGCGTCACCTTTGACCTGTTCATGCGATTTAAAGGAAGGGCGAAAGAGTAACCATGACGTTGACCCTGAAAGATTCGGCTGCTTTTTTTAAGCGGTATCCGATTGGAGTCGCTTGCGGGTTGCTGAGCGTGATCGCGCTGGTCGGATATTTTGTGCGGAGCACTCGGGCAAGCGAACTCAGTGACCAGCTCAAGGACGTGGAAACGCAGGGCGAAAGAATCCAGGGCGACATCCACAATGGCACTGATCTCGTCGCGCAATGCTCGACCCTGACGGCAGCGGCGAAAGAGCTCGAGTCTCGCTTGGTGCGAGGCTCCGAGCGCGCGCACAACCAGCAGTATTTCTATGAGATTGAATCGGAAACAGGGGTGAGAGAAGTCAGCCTGCAACCGAACGGCGCTGATCCAAGGAAGGGCGCCAACAGTTTTTGTTACGGGATCGGTTATACGGTTACGGTGGAGGGGAATTTCCGGCAGTTGCTCGATTTTGTGGGCCGGCTTGAATCCGGGCACTATTTCTACCGGTTGATTTCGGCATCGGCTTCCCGCAAGGGGGACCGCAACGTGTCTGGCTCGGGAGCGGTGATCAGCCTGACGCTTAACCTCGAATTGCTCGGTCTGCCATGACAAGAATCGATCACGTGTTGGTGTGTTTGCTGGCCCTGGGCGCAGGGGCGTTGTCAGTGCATGGCGGAGAGGTGTCGAGTCTCGCCAAACGGCAGGAAACCTTGAATCTGGCGGCCCAGTTGTTGGCCCCGCGGACAAATCCGGCAGCGCAATTGCCTGATGATCTGGTGAACCCATTCGATCCCGGAGCCAAGGCCATCAAGAATTCCGCTGGCCAAATGCCCGATCGCCCACCGGCGAGCTCGGATCGGGAAACTTTGGAAAAGATCGCATCGAGTATCAAGGCCTCCGGAATGATGATGTTAAGAGGTCAGCCGCTGCTGCTCGTCCATGAAAAGAAACTCCGGGTTGGCGATGACCTGAAGATCAAATTTGAAGGTTTCGACTACGTTGTGGTCGTCACCGCAATCGAGCCAACCTCCTTCAGCCTTCGTCTGAATCGCGAAGAAGTCACCCGGCCAATCAAACCAGGAAAGAAGATCCCATGAGAACACGTTCCTTCGAGCTTGCGCTCATTCTGCTCACGTCTGTCGCTATCGGACGAAGTCAACCCGCGCCGGCCGCCCCGGCCGCCGCCGAAACGACCGTCGCGGTCGCGACGCCCACAGCCCCGGCTGATACGCCCGCTGCCGTCGTGAAACCGGCCGAGGCAGCCCAGGGAACGGATTCTGCCGCCGCCGGCGCCACCCGCAACAAGGATACTCTGTCGGTCGATTTCCCGGATGAAGACATCCGCACGATTTTGCGGAATGTCGCCGATCTGTTTGAATTGAATCTCGTCATTCCGGATACCCTGCAGGGCAAGGCTTCCATCAAGCTCCACGACGTGACGTGGAAACAGATTTTCGAGGTCGTTCTCAATCCGGTCGGCTATACCTACATTGACGAGGCCGGGATCATCAAGGTGGTCAGCCTAGACAGCTTGAACCAGGAACCGGTGGACACCGAAATATTCGTTTTGAGTTATGCCCGGGCGAGCGACGTTCAGCCGGCAATCGTGACCATGATCGAGAGCGGCAAGGGCGGAAAGCTCACGGTTGATGCGCGCAGCAATTCCCTGATTGTCACCGAACGCCCCTCAAAGCTGAACAAGATCCGCCCGATCATCAAGCAACTCGACCGGGCGACGGATCAAGTGATGATCGAGACAAAATTCATCGAGGTGACGGAAAATGACGTCAGGAATCTTGGGGTGAACTGGGCCTCCATGCAGAATTACACGATGACTCTGGGCAACCTGCAGCAGGGGATCAGCGCCAGCAGCATCCCCAATGCGTTTTACAACCTGGTGAATCGCCCCGGCAGTAATCTCAATGGTGGAGTGCAGGGAATTACAACGAGCACCACGGGCGTTGCCTCTCCGGCCTCCATCGTCACTCCCTCCGCGGTATTTTCAGCGCAGGACTTTAGCGTGATTCTTTCGGCTCTTGAATCGTTGAGCACGACCAAGATCGTGTCGAACCCCACCATTGTCACCCTTAACAATACGGAGGCCACGATCGATGTCGGCGAGGAGGACCCAATCCCCAATTACACGTATAACCAGGAGCGCGGTTCGTTTGAAGTGAGTGGGTTCACCTACAAGCCGATCGGAATCATCCTCAAGGTGACGCCTCAGGTGAACGCGAGTGGTTTCATCAAGCTCACGCTTGCTCCAGAGGTGAGTCAAAAAGCCGGCACGGCCTCTTTTGGTGGGGCGGGTGGAGCGCAAATCCCGATTATCTCCGAGCGCAAGGCGACGACTCAGGTCACCCTCAAGGATGGATTCACGATGGGCATAGGTGGCCTCCGTTCCTCTACCACCACCAAAGGCTCATCCAGGGTTCCACTTCTTGGTTCCATCCCGGTTCTCGGGCAGCTTTTCAGGAGCGACAGCAAGGAAGCGCAGACGACGAATCTCATCATCTTCATCACCGCCAGGACCGTCAACGCCGAGGGCGCGTCGCTGAATGAGGTCTTCGATCCGCGCCAGGTGCGCGATATGGGGGTGCGGCGCGATGAACTGCCGGGTTATCGGGACGGCTCCGATCCATTCCTTCCCGCCGAAGGAACGATGCAGAAGAAATAAGCGATTCCGATCGCCTTCGTGCGGCCGGCCTTGTCTGGTTCGCCTTCGAGCGTGTCTCCCTGATGGCACGCTCGATTTTTTGGTGGGATGTTCCCTGGTTGGGCGGGTTGACCGACTGAACGCACGACTATTCGTTAGCCATTTTGTGGAAAGCCGCTAGCGTGGGATTGCGATGACTGTGCGTAGCGCCCCAACCGCAGACTCACCCCGAGAGGGTTTTGCCGACCTCTTTCTTCGTCTTCAACCGCAAATGGGAGAGTTGGATCACTTTCTGCGGTCCCAACTCGGCAGTTTCGAGCCGGAGATCCGCAGCTCCGTGGAATATTGTCTCGACGTCTCGGGCAAGCGCATCCGGCCGGCGCTGGTTTTCTTCAGCGGCTGGCGCGCCGCCGAGCCGATCGCCCCCGCGCTGGTCAAGGCGGCGGCAGTGGTGGAAATGGTCCATCTCGCCACGCTGGTTCATGACGACATCATGGACGGAGCGGACCTGCGTCGCAACCGGCCTACGGTGGCGCGGCGTTATGGCGCCGATGTCGCCGTTTTGCTTGGCGACGCCTTGCTGGCGCACGCAGTCCATGTCGCGGCGCAGTTTCCGTCCGCGGAGATCTGCCGGATCGTTTCCGATGCGACGCGCAAGGTGTGCGCGGGTGAGATCGCCCAGACTTTGCGCCGGGGGGATCCGGCGATTACCCTGGCCGACTATCGCCGGATCATCGGTCTGAAAACGGCAGAGCTGTTCCGGCTTTCCTGCCAACTCGGAAGCCGGTTGGCCGGATTCGACGACGGCTTCGTGGAGGCGTCGTCGGCCTTCGGCCAGCGGCTCGGATCCGCCTATCAGATGTACGACGATCTGGCTGATTTCTTCGGCGAGGAGAAACGAATCGGCAAGACGCTGGGGACCGATTTGTCTGGGGGAAAAGTCACGCTGCCAACGCTCGTCTTGCTGAACAAACTACCGGCAAATGAACGAGATGAACTGCTGGAGGAAATCCGAGGACGACGCGCCCCGCCTTTGGAACGCCGACGGGCGCTGATGAGCGCGCACGGCGTGTTTGCGGAAGTGGCGGGAAGTGTGCGCGCTGAACTGGAGGCCGGGGTTGCCCTGCTGGCCCCCTGGGCGCACCTCGAACCCACCCCATTGCTCGTCCAATTGCTGGGTCTCTTGCAGGATCAGGTTAACAACCTCTCCGGCGGAGAGATTGCGTAGATTCCGTTTGCGTCAGCGAAGGCTCTTGATTTCCTTCCGGCTGGATGGCCTTCACCAAAGCAATTAGCAAGACGCTGGTGATGACTCCTGAGCGCCAGCAGGAGGCCGATACTGATCGGGAGGTGGTCAGGCAGGTCCAGGCCGGCGATGTTGCCGCCTTTGACAAGTTGATGCTCAAATACCGGGAGCGAATCTACTCCGTCATCTACAACCTGTGCGCGAACCGCGAGGATGCAGCGGACCTCACGCAGGCGACCTTCATCAAAACGTTCCAATCGATCAACCGCTTCCAGGGGCAGTCGTCTTTTTTTACCTGGCTCTACCGGATCGGCGTTAACGCCACGCTGACGCACCTGCGAAAGAATAGGTTGCGCACATTCTTCAGCTTTGAACAGTTTACCGAGGAGGAGAAATCATCCGAAATTATCGACGCGCTGACCGACAAGACCGGTGCCGACCGGGAGACATTTGTAAAAGAGCTGCAAGAAAAATTGAACGAAGCGTTGCAGAAATTGTCTATCAAGCATCGGACAGTGGTTACATTATTTGAGATCGATGGATTGGGCCATGATGAGATTGCTGAAATTGTCGGCTGTTCAGTGGGCACGGTGCGGTCGCGCCTGCATTACGCCAAGCAATTGCTGCAGGCCGAGCTTCAACCCTATCTTCGTTAGCTGATCATGTCTGACCGTCGATCCCAGACTTCATCTCACGTCTCCGTGGAGGATTTGCTTCACGTGAAACGAGCTGAGCGTCCACCGCCGGAGTTTTGGGCGAAGTTTGAAAGTGAGCTGCGCCAGAGACAGCTCGCAGCGCTGGTTGAACGAAGGTCATGGTGGCACGGGCCGGTGGCGGCTTTCAATCGGTTTGGCTGGCTTCGATTGCCGGTTGGGGCGATGGCGGTTCTGGCGGTCACTGTCGTTTCGATCCGCCATTACTCCTCGACTGACCGGATGCGCGACGATTCATATGGCGTGGTGGTTGGGAACAAATTGGCTCTCCTCTCAAAGACATCCGGGATCTCAGCGGAATCCAAGCCCACGGAGAATGTGCGTGCGGTGGCTCCTTCCCAGCCGGTGATGCTTAGGGAAGAAACCGTGCCAAAGAGCCGCGATGCGAACAGGGTGGTGTCCGAAGTGTTGCCGCCGCCGCAGGATGCCGGTCTGATCCAGCAGGTGGCTGAATTGGACGATTCGGCTGGCTCTCCGGTGTTTGAGCCTTTGGCTGAGTCATTAGCGACCCGATTTCGCTCGCCCGGCGTCGTCGATCCGGTGCTGCTCGAAGCGACGGTTCATCCGGTCGGTTTTGAAGAGCGTTCAATTTCGATGCTGCGTTCCCATTCTGCTGCGGAGGTACTCCCGACGGCGGTCGCTGCGACCGAGCAGCGGCGGTCCCGCCTGCTGGCCGACTTGGGGTTCGCCGGGACTTACGCGGCGGAACCCTCTGCTCCCGAACACGCCAAGCGCAGTGTTATTCGCCACTTGGCCGAAGACGGGTGGGACCGCTCGATAAGCCGGCTTGAGGCCGAGGCTGATCGTTTCTCAATCAGATTCTGACAACTGGGCGTCGCTGGAGTCTTGGCGGAACATCGGGCGGTCGGGAAAGTGTTTGGTCCAGTAACCGGTGGTTAGACCGACGCATCGCGGTGCCACAGCTTTGCTTTTCGACCCAAGTCGCCTAGGTTTCGGGACACTTTTTTTCCCCCCCCATGCGCATCGAACGTGATTCTATGGGCGAGATGCCGGTTCCGGACGATGCCCTGTACGGTGCATCCACGGCGCGGGCGGTGCTCAACTTTCCAATCAGCGGCCGCCCGATGCCCGTCGCATTCATTCACGGGCTGGGACTGGTCAAGGCCGCTTGTGCCGCCGCCAATGGAGACCTCGGCCTTTTAAGCATGGAAAAGAGCGAGCTCATCCAACGAGTCGCTCAAGAGGTCATCGACGGGAAACTAGATGGCCACTTTCCGGTTGATGTTTTCCAGACGGGTTCCGGGACCTCGTCAAACATGAACGTCAATGAGGTCATCGCTAATCGGGCCAGCCAGCTGAGTGGCCAACCGCTCGGGTCAAAGAGTCCTTTGCATCCGAACGATGACATCAATCTCGGGCAGTCGTCGAATGACATCGTTCCGACCACCCTGCATGTCAGCGTTGCCGTGGCGCTGCAGCGCCGGCTGGCACCGGCGTTGGAGGAACTTGCCGCGGCGATCGAGGTGAAGTCGGCCGAGTTTCGCGACGTGATCAAGATCGGACGCACGCATCTGATGGATGCGTCGCCCCTGACGATGGAACAGGAGTTCTCGGGTTACGTCGCCCAGGTCCGCAAGGCCGTCGAAAGGACGCACAAGGCGGTGGCGGCGCTTGGCGAGCTGGCCATCGGTGGCACGGCGGTCGGCACCGGTCTCAACTGTCATCCGGAGTTTCCGTCGCGGGTCTGCCGCATTCTGTCGCAACGCACCGGCCTGTCGTTCCGGGAAGCCCGCAACCATTTTGAAGCGCAGGGGGGCCGGGACGATTGCGTGGAAGTTGCCGGCCATCTTGCGACGGTTGCTGCCAGCCTTACGAAGATCGCCAACGACCTCCGCCTGATGGGCTCCGGCCCTCGCGCCGGCCTCGCCGAAATCCGGCTCCCGGCCACCCAGCCGGGATCGTCCATCATGCCGGGCAAGGTCAATCCGGTCATGAGTGAGATGCTGGGTCAGGTTTGCATTTATGCGACGGGCCTCGCGAACATGGTGGTGATGTGTGGGCGCGATGGCCAATTCGAGCTGAACGTCACGATGCCTCTCATCGCGCATGCCTTGCACGAGGCGACCGCCTGTCTGGCCAACGGTTGCCAGGTGTTCGCGCGCCGGTGCGTGGCCGGAATCGAGGCTGACCCGGTGCGTTGCCGGGAGCTGGTCGACCGTTCACTCATGCTCGTGACCGCACTCAACCCGTCCATCGGTTATGACGCCGCCGCCGCGGTGGCCAAGGAAGCCCATGCCACCGGCCGGACCCTGCGCGAGGTGGTGCTGGAACGCGGGCTGATGGGCGCCGCTGCGCTTGATCGGGTCCTCGATCCGCGGACCATGACGCAACCCGGAGCCTCCGTGCCGGCTGCCGGGGGCGGATAGCAAACAGGCCGGCCGGCAATTTTCCAGCCGGCGTGGACTTTGCTGGGCGTGCCGCGGCTACTGCTTGGTCACGGCGTGCGCGGCGGCGCAGGCATTGGTGAAGAAATCGTTGCCCTTGTCGTCAACGAGGATGAACGCCGGGAAGTCCTGGACTTCAATCTTCCACACCGCCTCCATGCCGAGTTCCGGATATTCGAGCAGCTCGACCTTGCGGATGTTTTCCTTCGCCAGGATGGCCGCGGGACCGCCGATGGAACCGAGATAGAAGCCGCCGAACTTCTTGCACGCGTCAGTCACCGGCTTGCTGCGATTGCCTTTGGCGATCATGACCAGCGACCCGCCGAGTGATTGGAACAGTTCGACATAGCTGTCCATGCGTCCCGCGGTGGTCGGACCGAAGGAGCCGGAGGCATAGCCTTGGGGCGTCTTGGCCGGGCCCGCGTAATAGACCGGGTGCCGCTGGAAGTACTCGGGCAGACCCTGGCCCGCGTCGACGCGTTCCTTGAGCTTGGCATGGGCGATGTCGCGCGCGACGATGATCGTGCCGTTGAGCGAGAGCCGCGTGGTGACCGGATAGCGGGTCAGTTCGGCGAGGATCTCCTTCATCGGCCGGTTGAGGTCGAGGCGGACGATGTTTTCCTCGTGAATGACGCGCAGGCGATCCGGAATGAAGCGGCCGGGATTGGGCTCGAGTTGTTCGAGCCACACGCCATCCCGGTCGATGCGGGCCTTGATGTTGCGATCGGCCGAGCAGGAGACGCCGACGCCGACCGGACAGGACGCGCCGTGCCGCGGCAGGCGGACGATCCGCACGTCGAGCGCGAAATACCGGCCGCCGAACTGGGCGCCGATGCCGCAGGCCTGGGCGGCCGCGAGGATCCGGCCCTCCAGCTCGACGTCGCGAAAGGCCTGGCCGAGCTCGTTGCCCTTCGTCGGCAGGCCGTCGAGATACTTGGCCGACGCCAGCTTGACCGTTTTCAGGCAGGCTTCGGCGGAAGTCCCGCCGATCACAATGGCCAGATGATACGGGGGGCACGCGGCGGTTCCGAGATGCTTCATCTTGTCGACGATGAAGGCCTCCAGGCTCTTCGGGTTCAGCAGCGCCTTGGTTTCCTGGTAGAGAAAGGTCTTGTTGGCCGAGCCGCCGCCCTTGGCGACGAAGAGGAAATCGTAGCGGGCGCCCTCGGTGGCGTAGAGATCGATCTGGGCCGGCAGGTTGGTGCCGGAGTTGATTTCCTGATACATGTCCAGGGGCACCGTCTGCGAGTAGCGGAGGTTTTCCTCGGTATAGGTCTGGTAGATGCCCTGGGACAGGTATTCGGCGTCGTTGGCGCCGGTCCACACTTGCTGACCCTTCTTGGCGACGACGGTCGCAGTGCCCGTGTCCTGGCAAAACGGCAGCACCCCCTCGGCCGAGATTTCGGCATTGCGCAACAGGGTCAGGGCGACATAGCGGTCATTCTCGGAGGCCAGCGGATCGTCAAGGATCGCCGCCACCTGTTTGAGATGCTTCTCGCGCAGCAGGAAAGAACAATCGCGCATTGCGTGGTGCGCCAGGTAGGCGAGGGCCTCGGGCGCCACTTTGAGGATCTCCCGGCCATCAAATGTGCTCGCCCCGACGAAATCCTTTGTGAGGAGGCGATAATGGGTCGTATCCTGGCCCAGGGAGAAAGGTTCTTGGTAGCGGAAAGGAGGGACGGGCATGG
>Ga0182027_10006378_pt1 | contig 17679 bp, 11 predicted proteins | sample 712E1DmetaG_FD_121300 | JGI IMG/M metagenome (GOLD analysis project Ga0182027, IMG submission 121300) | Permafrost microbial communities from Stordalen Mire, Sweden - 712E1D metaG (Illumina Assembly) | ecosystem: Environmental > Terrestrial > Soil > Wetlands > Permafrost | place: Sweden... | reverse complement strand
CTGCCGTCATCATTTCTTCCATGACCTTGTCATTTGTCTTTTTGCACCCTTTCCCTTTTCACGAGGTTACTTGTGGGTAATCACCAGAAAACTCCACTTGACGAATTATGACCAAACAAGTATAATACCGCACTTGAATAATAATCAAAACTGCGACCAAACAGCGAGCGCTTGAAGCAAATGGCTTCATAGCGCTTGCTTTTGTCTGTCTCTGGCATTGGCGGAAGATTAAGCCAGGATTAGAAAAAAAGTTGCAGGTCCTAGTTCACAAAGATGAGGAGCTAGCCTAGTGGAAACCAAAGGACTTGTGTCATTACGCATCAGTCTGGCTTCGCCGGAGACGATTCTTTCTTGGTCGTACGGCGAAGTACTTAAACCTGAGACGATCAATTATCGTCGGCTGCGTCCGGAAAAAGACGGGTTGTTTTGCGAAGCCATCTTTGGCCCCACCCGTGACTGGCAGTGTTACTGCGGTAAGTACAAGAATCCTCGTTACAAAGGCATCACCTGCGATAAATGCGGCGTGGAAGTTACCCGCTCGTCGGTCCGCCGCGAACGCATGGGACATATTGTGCTGGCCACCCCGGTGGCGCACATCTGGTATACCCGCCGCATCCCCTCCTACCTGGGCATGCTGCTGGATGTCTCGCGCCGCAACCTGGACCGGGTGCTGTACTTTGCCCAGTACATCGTTAGCTATGTGGACGAGGATGCCCGCCAGAAGGCCCTCAAACGCCTCGAGGATGAAATCTCCGTCTCAGAGCGCGAACAGGCCGGTGTCATCAACTCCAAGATCGCCGAAATCAAGACCGGTCGTGATAAGACATTGGCCGAACTCCAGTCGAAAAGGACTGAGCTGGAGCGCAAGTTTGATGAACAGACCGCCACGGCACTTGAACCTATTATCCAGGAAGGCCAGCGTCTGGAGCTCTTCCTTCAGGATCACAAGGGCCAAGTGCTCAACGAGACGGTTGCCTTTGGCAGCACCGACATGGTGATCGTCGAGGCCGGTACCAAGGTCGCCGCGACGCATATCACCAGGGTGCAGAAGTACGTTCAGAGCCAGTTGGATGGCATTGAGAACGGATTCAAGGATGAGAAGTTACGCACCCTGGAAGATGTCAAGATGGAAGCCGCCAAATTCAAGGCCGAAGCCGACGAGAAGATGAACGACCTGCGTTCCCAACTCGAGGATCAGACTTCCACCAGTCACGATGCTAATGCCCGCCAGCGCGATGAACTACTCGAGCTGCGCCCCTTCACCTTCCTGGGCGAGATCCGTTACCGCGAACTGAAGCAACGCTGGGGCCAGGTCTTCCGTGCCGATATGGGCGCCGAGGCCTTTTACGATATCCTGCGCCGCCTTGACTTGGACAAACTGGCCGAAGAACTCTGGAAAGAAGTCAAGACCACTAAATCCAAGCAGAAACGCAAGAAGGCCACCTCCCGGCTCAAAGTTGCTGAGGCTTTCCGCCGTTCCAAGAACCGCCCGGAATGGATGATCCTGACCGTCCTGCCGGTTATCCCGCCCGACCTGCGCCCGATGGTCCAGCTGGATGGCGGGCGTTTCGCCACTTCCGATCTGAATGACCTGTATCGCCGTGTGATCAACCGCAACAACCGCCTCAAACGGTTGCTCGAACTGGGCGCGCCGGATGTCATTGTCCGGAATGAGAAGCGTATGCTGCAGGAAGCGGTCGATTCCTTGATCGATAACTCCCAACGCGGCAAGGCGCTTTCCCGACGGGGTCGGCGCGAGCTGCGCTCGCTCAGCGATATGCTTAAAGGTAAGAAAGGCCGCTTCCGCCGTAACCTGTTGGGCAAGCGTGTCGATTATTCCGGCCGCTCGGTCATTGTGGTTGGCCCGCAGTTGAAGCTGTACCAGTGCGGCCTGCCCAAGGCCATGGCGCTGGAGTTGTTCCGCCCGTTTGTGATTGCCCGCCTGGTATCGCACAACTATGCCGCCAACGTTAAGGGCGCCCGCCGCTTTATCGAACGCAACCGCCCCGAGGTTTATGAAGCCCTTGAAGAAGTCATCAAGGACCGCCCGGTCCTGTTGAACCGTGCCCCCACCCTGCACCGTCTGGGCATCCAGGCTTTCGAGCCGGTATTGATCGAAGGCTCGGCCATCCAACTGCACCCGCTGGTTTGTACCGCCTTCAACGCCGACTTCGATGGCGACCAGATGGCTGTGCACGTACCGCTCTCTGACAAGGCCGTCCAGGAAGCACGGCGCCTGATGCTGGCTTCCAAGAACCTGCTCAAACCCGCCGATGGCGAGCCGATCATTGCTCCGTCGAAGGATATGGTTCTGGGTGTCTTCTACATGACCATGCTGCAGGCCCGCCCCCATAAGGGTGATGGACGGGTTTTCGCCGACATCGATGAAGTCGACATGTGCTACCAGCTGGCCCAGGTGGAAGTCCATACCAAGATCAAGATTCGCATGCAGACCTGGTATGCCGAGAACGGTGACCGGCTCGTTGAACCGGAAACCCGCATCCTCGATACCACGGTTGGGCGTGTCATGTTCAACCGTATCCTGCCCGAGAAGGTCCAGTTCATTAACCGCCAGTTGGAAAAAGGTGGCATCAAGGATCTGATTGCTGAAGTCTATGAAATCTATGGACAGGATGTAACCACTGAGACCGCCGACGCGATCAAGCGCATCGGCTTCGAATATGCCATGCGCTCCGGCACCACCATCGCCGTCAGCGATATCACCATCCCGCCCGAGAAGACCGAGATCATTGACGCGGCCCTCAAGGATGTGGAACTGGTTCAACGCGATTTCCGGCGTGGCCTGCTGACCGAACAGGAGCAGAACGAGCGCATTATCCAGACCTGGCAGCAAACCACCACGGATGTTGCCAAGGCCGTCAAGAACTACCTGGACCCGGATGGCAATTTGGCCACCATGGCCAACTCCGGCGCTACCAAGGGCGGTTTCGGCCCCATCAGCCAGCTGGCTGGTATGCGTGGCCTGATGGCTGACCCGTCTGGTCGTATCATCCCGATGCCAATCCGCTCGAACTTCCGTGAAGGTCTGACAGCCCAGGAATACTTCATCTCGACCCATGGCGCCCGTAAAGGCCTGGCCGATACTGCCCTGCGTACTGCGGATGCCGGTTATTTGACCCGCCGCCTGGTGGATATTGCCCAGGATATCATCATCAACGAACACGATTGTGGTACCCACTTGGGCATCTGGATCCGCCGCAAGGACGATGTCGCCGGTCAATCCATGATGAGCCGTCTGTATGGACGGCTGGTAGCCGAGCGCGTGCTCGACCCGCAGACTGGCGAAGTATTGGCCGAACGGGACGATGCCCTGGACCACGAGCTTTCCAAAAAGATTGCCGCCTCCGGTGTGGAGGAAGTCAAAGTTCGTTCTGCCCTGACCTGCGAACTGACCCACGGTATTTGCGCAAAATGCTACGGCATTGATATGGCGCGTGGTGTCATGGTCGAAATGGGTTCGGCGGTCGGTATCGTGGCGGCCCAATCCATCGGTGAGCCAGGCACGCAGCTGACCCTGCGTACTTTCCATACCGGCGGTGTGGCTGCCGGCGGCGATATCACCACCGGCCTGCCGCGCGTGGAAGAACTCTTCGAAGCCCGCAAAATGCCAAAGGGTGAAGCCGTTGTAGCCGAGATCAAAGGCACGGTCCACATTGTCCAGTCGGACAAGTATGCCGATATGCGCCTGGTGCATGTTGAACATAGCGAAATGATCCACGATGAGTTCGATGTGCCAGCCGAATGGACCATCCAGGTCAAAGACGAGGATGAGGTAAAAACCGGCGAGGTGATTGCCACGCTGGCTGAAGCCACCATTGCAGTAGAACACCCTGGCAAGGTTCGCGTGGAAGATCGTAAAGTGTTTGTCTCGCACGAGGAACGTGAGGAATTTGAACACGAAATTCCTACCACCCTGCGTTTACTTGTAAAAGAAGGCGATCAGGTTACTGAAGGCGAGCCATTGACGGAAGGTTCATTGAACCCGCACCGTGTCCTGCGTGTGCAGGGCCGCGAGGCTGCCCAGATGTATCTTCTGAACGAAATCCAAAAGGTTTACCGTTCGCAGGGCCAGAACATCCATGACAAGCATTTCGAGGTTATCATTCGCAAGATGATGAGCAAGGTGCAGGTCTTCCGCCCGGGTGATTCGCGTTACCTGCCTGGCGATGCCGTGGAACGGTTGGAAATCCAAAAGGTCAACGAGCAACTGTTGGCTGAAGGGAAAGTCACGGCCAAATTTCACGAACTGCTGCTGGGTGTGACCAAAGCCTCCCTGAGCACCGATTCGTGGCTCTCGGCTTCCTCCTTCCAGCACACCATCAAGGTGCTGGCAGGGGCCGCAATCGGCGCCACCACCGACCCGCTCTTTGGGTTGAAGGAGAACGTCATCATCGGCAAGCTGATCCCGGCTGGCACGGGCTTTGTGCATGGCCGCTTCGAAGTGACCGAACAGGCCCTGAAGCAGGCCGGCTCTTCTCAATGGACCGAGATCCAGGATAGCGGTTCGCAGGATTAGCGTTTCAGCAAGTTTCAGCGGGGCGGTCATGAGACCGCCCCGTTTTTGATTCTCCTTGACGCTTTGCGCCTTTCCCCTTAAGATAGCAATTAGAACATAATTTCACCTTAGCTCCTGCCCTTTAGTGGGATGGGCAGGAGTTGAGGGCGGGAGATATATATGGAACTCGGCCTCGTCCGTAAGATCGATATCGATAAGGAAATGCAGCAAGCCTACCTGGATTACGCCATGAGCGTGATCGTGGCGCGCGCCTTGCCGGATGCACGTGATGGCCTCAAACCGGTCCAGCGCCGCATCCTGTACGCCATGTACGATATGGGCATCCGTGTCGACAGCCCTTACCGCAAGTCAGCACGTATCGTTGGTGAGGTGCTGGGCAAGTACCACCCGCACGGCGACCAGTCGGTTTATGAAGCCATGGCGCGCATGGCCCAGGATTTTTCCCTGCGCACTCTGTTAGTGGATGGGCAGGGCAACTTCGGCTCGGTGGATGGCGACCCGCCGGCGGCCATGCGTTATACCGAAGCCCGCCTGGCTGCCCCAGCCCTGGAACTGCTGGCCGATATTGGCAAGAATACGGTCGACTTTACGGAGAACTTCGACGGTACTTTGACCGAGCCGCTGGTGTTGCCTTCGGCCCTGCCCAACCTGCTGGTCAACGGCGCCACGGGCATCGCAGTTGGCATGGCGACCAATATCCCGCCGCACAACCTGTCCGAGATCGTGGATGCCTGCGTTTACATGCTCGAAAAATGGGAGAAACTCGACGATATCAATGTGGATGATTTGATGCAATTCGTCGAAGGCCCGGATTTCCCCACCGGCGGCATCATTATTGAGCAGAAAGGCGAGGAAGGCATTGATGCAGCCTATGGCAAAGGGCGCGGGCGCGTCACTGTGCAGGCCAATGCCCACGTGGAGGAGATGGAACGCGGCAAGAGCCGCATCATCGTAACCGAACTGCCCTACCAGGTCAACAAGTCCAGCCTGATCGAGCGGATTGCTGAATTGGTACGGGATGGCAACCTGGATGGCATCACCGACCTGCGGGACGAATCCGACCGGCAGGGGCTGCGCATTGTGATAGAGCTGACCAAAAACGTCGCGCCTGAAAAGGTGCTGGCCGATCTGTACAAGCGCACGCCCATGCAGTCCACTTTCAGCATCAACTTGCTGGCACTGGTGGATAACGAACCGCGCTTGCTGAGCCTGAAACAGGCCTTGCACGTCTACCTTGATCACCGGCTGGTGGTCATCCGGCGTAGGGCCGAGTTCGACCTGGAACGGGCACGTGCCCGGGCGCATATCCTGGAAGGTTACCTGATCGCCCTGAAGAATCTGGACGAGATCATAGCCCTGATCCGAAGTTCCCCGGATGTGGATACGGCCCGGACCCGGCTGATGAAACGCTACAAGTTATCTGAGCTGCAGGCCAATGCCATCCTCGAGATGCAGTTACGCCGCCTGGCCGCGTTGGAGCGCAAGAAGATCGAAACTGAATATAAGGAAACGGTCGCGCTGATCAAGGATCTGGAAGCCCTTCTAAAATCTCCCAAGCGGATGCGCGTTGTGGCCTCCGATGAACTGCTCAAGGTCAAGGCCGCTTATGGCGATCGCCGGCGCACGCAAATTGTCAGCATGAAGGGCCGCAAAACCAAAAAGGCCCCGCTGACCGCGGCCGAACTGGTTAAGGAGCAAGTGGTCTGGATTGGCATGACCGAGTCAGGAACGATCGCTCGCACGCACGATGAAAAACCGCCGCGTCTCTCCGGATCCGAAGCGCCCTGGCTGTTGGTCAAAGCGAATGCCACGGATACGCTCTACCTGGCCAGTGGTTCCGGCTTGGCCGCCGCAGTGGCCGTTCATACCCTGCCGGAAACTGAGAAGATCTCGGATGGCAACCCGTTCAACAAGCAGTCACCACTCCAGGAAGATGAGATGCCGGTGGCAGCCTTCTGCCTGCCGGCCCGCAAATCCGCCCTGCCTGAAGAAACCTGTGTGTTGACGGTCACGCGCGGCGGAATGGTCAAGAAGTCCGCCATTAGCGACTTGCCGGGGCCCTCGGCGCAGACGTTCCGGCTGGCGAACATAAATGAAGGCGACAACCTGGGGTGGGTGGTTCTGACGGATGGGAAGAAAGAGCTCCTGCTGGCTACGGCGCAGGGCATGGCGATCCGCTTCAGCGAAGAAGAAGTGCGCACGATGGGGCTGGCTGCGGCGGGAGTCAATGGCATTAAATTAGGCGTCGGGGATGAAGTGGTTGGCGCGCAGATCCTGCCGGTGGAAGGCGAACTCCTTCTGGTCGCATCGGATGGCAAGGCCAAACGGGTGGAGCAAAAGGATTTCCCGGCCCAGGGACGTTACGGCAAAGGCGTGATCGGTTGGGAACTGCCGGCACGTGTCACACTGGCCGGCCTGGCAGCCGGCAAGAAAAATGATATCGTCACCCTGCACCTGGCAAAAGCCGCCCCCAAGATGACCCGTTTGGATGCCGCTTCTCTGCGCAAACGCTCGGCGGTGCGCGGCGACATGCTGGTGGAAGTGAAGCCTGGAGACGCCGTACTGGGCGTTACCGAGGAATGGGCGCTGGAGCGATATGTAGTCGTGGGGAAAAAGGAAGATGCGACTAAGAAGGTAACACCGAGAAAGGTTGCAGCGAAGAAGACGCCGGTGGCGGAGAAGAAGGTCGCGACAAAGAAAACGCCAGTGCCGGCGAAGAAGGTTATAGTGAAGAAGACGCCGGTTAAAAACAAAAAACAAGAAACAAAGAAGTAAAGCGTAAAACGTAAGAAACGCTCCACGCTTTGGATGAATAATCCTGGCGTGGAGCGTGTTAATTATAGTGAGGTAACCAGCAGGGATAATACTTAGGCACCGGCTATTAATCTTCGGCTTCTATTTCAAGCACGGTGGAAAGACGCGAACCGGCCTTGCGGACTTTTCGCTCTCCCGCGAATAGCGCCTCCAGATCGTCCGGATTGGTTTCGATGCTTTTTGCAATATCGAGGCTGGCGCGCACCAGGCCGAAAGCCGCGTTTTGCAGAGCGGTTTCACCTTTCAATTTTGCAGCAATGGATGAAATTTCTTCCAACTGCGGCAGCCAATTCCGTTTCAATTGCGGGACGGCAGGTTTGGTTTGCGCCAGGTCTGGTTCCAGGCTGGTGATGATGCGCTCCTTTTGTTTGGCGACTGTGTAAATGTAATTCAAGTCCGAACGGTACCCGCTGCCAAAACTGACATTGTAGCCCTGCAACAAGCCATCGTAGATTATCCGGCCTTTGAAAGGCAAGAGGATGGTATCCACAATGGCTGGAAGGGTAAACGGAGGGACAATATCCTCCAGGCTATCAGTCAAACCCAGCACAGCATAGACTTGATCTTTGTTACCGATAAAGATCGAATATTTTTTCAGGTGGCGCAGGATGAAGAATTCTCCCTTGATGAATCCCTTCCAACTACTAACAATTCCCAGGTGCTCGGGGGAGAGCGCTCCGGGGTTTTCCTTCAAGTAATCGTCAATCAGGCCGGGCGATTTCCAGAGAGTCTCGCGAACTTTGAGCTTTTTCTCGGTAGGCAATTTGGCATATTCCGCTGCGGTGTGGATGTTTTTCAGGGTTCCGCTGTGCTGGTTGACATAGTGTTGTAGCCCCCACATCAGGTGAAAGTACAGGTGGGCATCTTCCAAAGACAGGTTCATATTTTTTCTCGCATCAAAAAAAGGTTTGTGAAGCAGCTATTCTGTTTTATTCGTGGACAGCATCAGGCTGAGGCCGAGAAAGAGGAAAACGGCATCCACCAGCAATTCGGCCAGCAGGTAAAACCAGACCCAACCGGGATCGCTGAATGCGCCGGACGGTAGGAAGGTATTGAGCAACCAGACCACGCCATATACAACCAGCGCTATCAGCAGCGCCAGCCCCATCCGGCGAATCTGCTGGTGTTCCGTTTGCGAGGCAAAATGCAGGTAGCGATAATCCTGCGAAGTAAATCCCAGCGCGATGAGGATGATCCAGCCGAAATCAAGCCAGGCTTTTGGGAGGAAGGCCGGGAAAATAAGAACGATGGAATAGAGAATGGCCCAAATGGCCAGACCGATCAGACTCCAGCGTACCCATTTAGGGTTGAATTTTCCATCCGGAAAAACGAAGACCAGCCAGCCAGCCAGGAAGAGGCCGATCGCACGCAACAGGCTGTAGAGCCAGGCCAGATTAACAAGATCGACACCCTGGGCCATCACGCTGACTGCATTCAGGCTGTACGGGAGCAGAAGCAGGACAAACGCCGTCAAAATGAATTGAACTTGGGATGGGCGGCGCAGCAGGAGCAACGCAGCCATGCCACTAAAACCCAATCCAACCAACAGGGACAGGCCGGTTAAAAACGCTGAAAGGAGGCCGGCTGAAAGATGTGCTTGTGTCAGTATTTTTAAATAATCCGGAGATTTGTCAAAAGAATAGCTCTTCATTTCCGGGGTGATGCCATAAAAAAGGAAGAATAACGTCAGGGCCAGTACGAGGCAGAAAAGAACGCCGGTTAGGATGGGCCAGGGTCTTGGTAGAATTTGCTTTGGAAAAGGTTTACCCTTGGAAGCTCGTTTTGCCATGTTATCTCCTGAATGGATCGAGGTTCAGCCTTCCACACCGGCTGGTATTTCTTTGGCGTGTTTCTTTTCGTTCAACTTCAGCATGTGCAATGCCATCCCGGCATTCCGACCCAGGGCGGAAAGGTCATTCAGGTGGTCACGCGAGTAGCCGCGGCCCTGGGTGCGAGGCCCGACCGCCAATACGCCTACCAGGTCATTTACTTTGAAGCGTGAGACAGTCAGCGGTACCAGCATCGCGAAAGGCGCATTCTCCGGCAGGTTGACGATGGTGGCATTTTCCAGCTTCTTCAGGATTTCTTCCGTGAATGATAATTTATACGCATCCGAAGGATGCATATTATGAACTTCAGTCAATTTCAGCAGCTTCTTTTCCTGGATGAATAATGCCCCGCTGGAACTTTGCAGAAGAGCCGGGATGATGGTAACGAGCGTGTGGCCCAGGTCGGTGGGGGTCAGGAAATTCCACATTTCCGGACGAAGTTCGATCAGCGCCTCGCTATAATCGATACGGTCTTTATAGAAGCGGGTATTGACCCATTTCTCGACCCATTTTTGGACGGGCTTGTAGATGACAGCCACCGGCAGGCTGGAAACCAGGGCTCCCAACCAGTTGATTTGTTTGCCCAGGAACTGCTGGGAAGCGAAGTTCAAAACTTGCGTTGTGAGAACCCATACCAGCATCAGGAAGAGTGTCACCATCCCGTAGACCAGCGTCCGGTTGATATATAGATCTGTATCCCACAGGCGATAGTGATAGATCGCGAACACGAAGCTCCAATCCAGGGCCACCACCGGCAGGATCGCCCCGGCTTCTACGACCAGGGAAAACAGAATGTACTGCGCATAGGAGAAGTGGGCTCCGAATGAAAAGATTGCCAGATTAAGGATGACGAGCATGCACACACACAGCACCACCCCGAACACCACCTGTTTGGTCTGCGGACGCTCCACCGATGTGGCGATGTGGCGGTAGCGATAAACTTGCGCGATGGTGCCTAATATATAAAAGGGTATCCAAAGGCAGAAATCAAACAACACGCTGTTGGCGAATTCCAGGTTCAGGAAATCCAGCATCGCCGGGATGAAAAGAAAGATGGCCACCCAACGGGTCCAGCGCGGCTCAAAACGACCGGAAGGGAACAGGAAAAAGACAATCACCATTGCCACCATTCCGACCATGTAGATGACATTGTTCATGAAGCCAACGTGAAGCTTGATGGTGCCATATTTAACCGGCGTGATAAAAAATGACGCAAAAGTGATCATGGAAAATGCGATCAGGATCACCAGCCAGTCTTTTGAGTGGCGCAGGAATACCAATGGGCTGGCCAGGAAGACTGCCAGGGCCAGCAGGCTGGTGAAAGTAACATTGTATATGACCAGGAACTGCAGGGATAAGTGCATCTGGGAGAGTAATTGCAAGAATCCACCCGCATAGGTCAGGGAAACCTGGCGTGGAAGAGCAGCGCCGCTTTGCACGGTAATATTTACCGGATCACCCGCCTGGCCGGTCAGCATCTGATTGGCCTGCGTGGCCGAGGGCACCGGGGTACCGTTAATGGCTGTCAGCACATCTCCGTTCAGGATGCCTGCGCTGGTCGCATCTCCATTCGGGATTACATACAATATCACTTTCCCGTCGCTGCTTGGATAGGCAGCTGCACCGATGCTACCCTGGCGCCAGCCATTCAGATTAGCCGGGAACCCGACCCCGAAGAAAACCAGGATGAGTGCGAAGAAAAGGAAATAAACTGAGCGTGCCAGCCAGAGGCGGGCGCCATGCAAATGCCGCCCATGATTCTTATGCGCGTCCTTCTCGATATGGAGTACGGGTTGTTCCACCAATTTTGCCTCCACAAGTACGATCCGATCAATTCATCACGCGAGATAATGGCCGGGGGATATTGGAAGTGCCTGGTGTGGGATAAATGGCTGGCGGACTAATAGATGAATGTGTAATCCAGGATGATCTTCCCATTTATTAAAGTCAGGATGGTTTCACCACTGAGTGAACCAGCTTTCCACGTGATCGTGTACGAATCGTCATTCACTTTCGAACTGGTGCTGGAAAAAACTGCGCCGGCGGCCATACTATTGAAAAATGCAGCGAAGCCAGCCTGGATGGAAGCAACTCCGTGCTTGATCTGGTCTGCCCATACCTGGGTGGCGGCTGGGTCATACAGTGCGCCTACCCGGGCCGCGTTGCGGCTATTGAGCGCGGCCAGGAACTGGAGCACGAAGGGATCGGGCTGCGGGCTGGACGCCGTACCCGGGAGAGTGTCAGGTGTGTGGTCAGTTGGGTTGCCCTGCGGTGCGGCCCTCCAGGGAAAGCTGGCAATGGCTTTCCATGAGAGCGGCAGGCTGGCACGGCAGGCTTCCCAGTTGAAGAAATTGATCGCCGGGAGACCAAGGGCATCCGCGGTATCCAGAAAATCGGTTATATCCTGGGCAGTCGGACTCCAGACTGGCGCAGTGTAGGCTGCACCAGTGGGTATGTATGGTTTTGCGTTGGGCAGGGCGTCACATTGGCGCTTGCTTTCCCGTAACTGTTCATCGGCATTGTGGGCTTGTTCCCAATAAACCTGCGGCATATGCAGGTCGCAGAATAATAGGAAGTCGGACCAGGGGAAAGTGGGGTGGTAATTGGGAAAGCGAAAGGAACTTAGCGCAATGGGAACCTTAAGTGCAGACCGTATGGTTGTGATGAACTGGTGAGCGGCGCTGGCCCTGCCGGACTGTTCGAATTCCGTCCCGGCAGACACCACAAAGCCGGTCAGACCGAGCGCTTGCGTGCGTGTGATTGCGATGGCTGCTTCAGTCGACGGATTGTTGCCATAGACAACCTGCCAGCCCCACACGGCCAGCCCGGCTTGCTGTAAAGCCTGTACCACCGGGGCAGCGAAATCGGCCCCGGAGCCATCCATCCCGGCTGCCTGCGTGCCATCGGCGATCTTGACTATGATGTGGCTCAGACCGGCTGCTTGTGCCGCGGCCAGGATGGCAACGGGATTCCCACCTTCACAATCAGGAAGGTTGGCAGTAAAAAAGCCTTTACCCTGGAGAGTCATCATTGCTCCCAATTTATTGCCCCTACACGATCATTGAATATTCCCGACCAGTCCCAAATCCGGAGCGATCTTTCGCATGGCCAGGATGACATTCCCAACGTGCTCCCAGAGTTCAATGCCAAACTCAGCCGCCGATTTTTCGATCTCGGTGCGGTTGGCCCCGGCAGCGTAGGTCTTGTCTTTCCATTTCTTCTTGACGGAACTGACTTCCAGATCTAAGAGGGAGCGGGAGGGCCGGACCAGTGCGACTGCAGTTACCAGACCGGTGACTTCGTCGCAGGCGTAGAGCGCTTTTTCCATGCGCGTCTCCCGGGCAATGCCGGTATGGTCGGCGTGGGAGAGCACGGCGCGAATGATGTCTTCCGGAACCCCACGCTCGCGCAGGATGGGGGCACCCGCGATCGGATGTTCTGCCAGCGTGGGGTGAATTTCCCAATCGAAATCATGCAGCAGGCCGGTGAGGCTCCATTTCTGCTCGTCTTCGCCAAATTTCACGGCGTAGAAACGCATGGCTGCTTCGACTGAAAGCATGTGTTTTACCAGGTTTTCATTTTTTACATATTCACGGACAAGAGCAAGGGCTTCGTCGCGCCTCATTTTCACCTCTTATAAACATGTTGACGATGTTTTACCCGAATTATCTAGGGAGGGTTCATTTTATTAGAGTGTGCAGCAGCCGCACACTCTAATAAAATGTCTTTTTATGATTCGTGGATAGATATTTATTATACATCACGGAAAAATTGGTAAGGGATCGCCCAATACCGGAACGGGATGACCGATATTCACATCCCAGATTGCTGCCGTCGTGGCAAACAATTCGCGGGCGTTCCAGGAGAGTAAAGAAAACTTGGAGTAAGTGCGCAGATCGGATTCAACGCCGATCGCGTCTACACCGAGGCGGTTGCAAAGATAAAGGGCGCGTGGCATGTGGAATGCCTGTGTCACCAGGATGGCCTGATCCACCTTGAAGATGGCTTTGGCCCGATAACAGGTATCGTAGGTGCGCCTGCCGGCATAATCCAGCACGATCGCGTCGTTGGGCACGCCGAGCGAAACGGCCAGTTTTCGCATCGCCTCCGGCTCGTTGTAATCCACGAAGCGGTTGTCGCCGCTCATGAGCAGCTTTTCGACTTTGCCGGCAAAGAACAGGTTGGCGGCGGCCGTAACACGGTCGGCCAGAACCGGGGTGGCGGATCCATTCCGGTACAATCCCGCGCCAAAGACGATGGCAACCCGCCGGACCGGTACATCGGAGACCGTAAAGACCTTCCCGCGTGCATAGGCCGCGGTAACAAAACGCGGAATAATCAATATCAACAGGCCTAAGAAGATACAAACGAATAGAATGATCGAAAACAATTTAACGATCCGTTTGAACATAGGAGGAATTTTACCATGCTAAAGAAAAACCTGTTTTTTTTTGGAAAACAGGTTTGTGGGTACATAGAAGAAGACAGATATTTTGCCCGGGTAATTGCAGTTTTCCCGCTCGTGCCTGGCTCAGATCAAAGCCTGTCTGATCCTGGCGCTGGCGAAGTCCATCACCGCAACTACAATTACGATACAGGCCACCACGGTGCCGGCTTTATGATATTGTAAAGAGCCGAAGTAGGTGGTCAGGGTCAGCCCAATGCCGCCGCCGCCGGCAAACCCAATGATGGTTGCCATTCGGATATTGATATCCCACTGGTAGATTAAATATGAGATAAAGGGCGGCGCAATCTGCGGGAGAACCGCGTAAACAATCGCTTGAAAACGGTTGGCGCCGGTGGCAGTGACGGCCTCGATCGGGCCAGGGTCGATGTTTTCGATCGCTTCCGAGAACAATTTACCGATCAATGCAAAGGAAGTCACCGCCAAGGCAAGCATCCCGGCGAACGGGCCGATGCCGACCCAGAAAATAAAGATAACCACATAAAGCAGCGCTTCGATCGAGCGCAGAAGGTTGAAGACAGCCCTGGTCAGGTAATATAACCATATGGAAAGCTGGCTGCGGCCGGTCAGATTTTTGGCGGCCAGGAAACTGAACGGCAGCGCAATCAAAGCACCCAGGGTGGTCGCCAGGAAAGCCTGGAAGATCGTGACGATCATCTGCTGGATGACCGGCGCTAAAACATTGGATGAGAGATCAATGGTCACAAAATCTTTGATCAATAGTCCAAAATTTGAACCGGGGCTGAACATATCACGCAAGTTGATCCCGCTCAGGTTCCAGCAATAGACAAAGACCAGAAATCCCACAAGGACATAGAAAGCGATCTTAAGCGTATCTGCCGTACGGTGTTCCCGCTTATCCCTTTGGGGCTGGTCTTTCAGGATGCTTTCCCGCCATTTCTCGCTGATGTAATCCACGATGATAATGACCACCACCACCGCCCAGAGGGCTGTGGCATATTGCTGGTATCCGCCCATGCGGACCGTCTCGACCACAAAGAAACCGATCCCGCCACCGGCCACAAACCCGATCACAGTGGCAGAACGCATATTGATATCCCAGCGCAGTAATGAATAAGCCAGGAAGGAAGGAACGATCTGGGGAATGACCGCATGCCGGATGGTCTGGATCCAGTTGGCGCCGGTGGCAGTGACGGCCTCAACCGGGCCGGGGTCAATATGTTCGATTTCCTCGGAGAACAGCTTTCCCAGCGCCGCAACCGAGTGGATGGTCAGGGCGATCACCCCGGCGAAACTACCCAGGCCGACCCAGACAATGACGATCAGGCCCCACACAATCGTATCGACGGCGCGCACCACGTTCAGGATGGTGCGAGTGACGGCATAGATTACCATCCCGCCGCGGACACGCGACATGATATTGTGAGCGGCCAGAAAGCTGACCGGAATGGCCAGAATAGTTGAGAACAACGTGGCCATCAGGCCCATGGCAATGGTCTGGAGCATGGACCCGGCCACAAATGTCCCGACATTGCCGCCCTTTGCTGCCAGGCCCAAGCTTACCAGCCATTTGTAAGCGGGAATTTGTTTCATCTGACCGAAGATCTGCACCAGGTTGTCACTCTCCCGGATGGGACCGGGAACCCGGCGGCCTGCCAGCTTGTCGCCAATGTAGGTAGACATGCAGCTCCAGGCGCAAATCTTGTCATTGCCATTGACCGACTGGGTGATCATGTCGGGGTTGAGCAGATTGGTCGCCACGGTGCGGGCATCATTGAAGCGCTGCACCAGCCGGTCCAATCTGACATCGGTGACGTTCCAGGCAATCACGTAAAGGACAATGGCTGCGAGAAGGAAACCCAGTAGCGGGCTGGCAGTCTTCTTAACAACCAGGGCGTGCGCATCCAACACATTCCAGACCCAAAATAGGATAAACGGCAGCCAGAGCCAGCTGGTAACCAGGCCCCCGGGAGTGATCTTCCCGATGTTCTGGTGGACCAGTGACCAATTGATCAGGTACGCCTGGATTGCGGTCATTATTAAAATAATGAAGCCGCGTCCCCGTTGCCTGGCCAGGAACTGCCCAAGCCCGGGAATAATCAAGGAAGATGCCATGACTAGAACAGGATTTATGGCCTTGTTGGAACGGTCGGGTTTGTACATGAAGAATTTCTTATCAAGATTGAAGAAGTCGCCATAAAAAACGGAAGCGGAAATCCGGCTCCCGGTTTATTTAAACGATGGAGATCCGTTCGGCTTCCTGCCCGTAGATGGCTTTAAATTGTGCGTCGTCAATTTGTTTTGGCAGGCCCTGGAAGACCAGTTCGCCATCCTTGAGGGCGATGGCGCTGGTGGCGTAACGATGCACCAGGTCGAGGAAATGCAGACTGCAGAGCACGGTGATGCCGCGTTCCTTATTAAGCTGCTCAAGATATTTCAGGATGGAATGCGCCAGTACCGGATCCAGCGAAGCGACCGGCTCATCCGCCAGGATCAGCTTGGGCTCCTGCATCAGCGCCCGGGCAATACCGACGCGCTGCTGCTGGCCGCCTGAAAGCGAGTCGGCGCGCACGTGGGCTTTATCGACCAGTCCAACCTGTTCGAGACTGGCGATGGCGCGTTTATTATCTTCTGCAGAGAATAGCTGCAGGGAGCTTGAAATTGTATTGACATAGCCCAACCGGCCCGACATGACATTAGCCATGACGGATGAACGCTTGACCAGGTTGAACTGTTGGAAGACCATGCCGATCTGCCGCCGGATCTTGCGGATCTCGGTACTGGAGGCGGCTGTGACATCCTGGCCGTTCCAAATGATTTTCCCGGAGGTCGGCTCGATCAGTCGGTTGATGCAGCGTAACAGGGTGGATTTCCCGGATCCGCTCAGACCGATAACCGCCAGGAACTCACCATCCTTGACTTCGAAACTGACGTTTTTCAACGCCTGGGTGCCATTGGGGTAAACTTTTGTGAGGTTTTCAACTTTTAACATGGCTATATAAGGATATCCTGGTCGTGACGAAAAAAAGAAAAGCCTGGCAGGGTTATTGTCCCTGCCAGGCTAAAGCTGAAACTCTATTTAATCAAAGAAGATGGATCGACGCCGGCCTTCTTGAGCACTGCCAGGAAATCGGCATACATGGTGAAGGATGCATCGATTTTTTGGAAGGCATTGACTGCATACAGCTTGGCAAGGACCTGCTTGCCACCCGGGTCAGCCGCCATGGCCAGGAGGCCTTCGGTGGTGATGGCCTGCAGGTTAGCCGGGAAGGTCTTGATGTACTGGACGCCATCATTGGGGATGCGGTCAGTATCAGCAAAGACGGCAACCTTCGTCAGGATGTCAGGATAGGTGCCCTGCAGATTGGTGGCGGCATCGGTCAGAACATTAATATAGGTCACGCCTGCATCGCAGTCGCCCTTGTAAACGGCGATGGCGACATTCGGGTGGGACCCGGCGTTCTGGGTGGCCTTGAAATCGGTATCGGGATTGATGCCGTTGGCCGCCAGCACGATGCGCGGGACGATGTAACCGGAGGTGGACAGCGGGTCAACAAAGCAGAAGGTCTTGCCCTTCAAGTCTGCAAAAGTCTTGATGCCAGAAGCTGTGTTGGCGATGAACTGGCCGCGGTAGAAGGGTTCCAACTTGCCGCCCAAGGCGTTATCGGGATCGAGGGAGTTGGTGGAATAGTTGCGCAGGTTGATCAGGGCCGGGATGATGCCATATTTGGCCTGAGCCGCCAGGATGGAAAAGGTATTGAGGAAACCAACCTGGGCCTTGCCAGCGCCCATGGCCTCGATGGCAGCGGCGTAGCTGGTGCCGGTCTGGATGGTATAGGTCAGGCCGGTCATCTTGTTCAAGCAATCAGCGATGGCCTGGCTGGCAGTGGCAATGACGCCAGATTCGCCAGAGGGTACGAAGGCCATTGTGATGGGGGTATCTGCAGCGCCTAGCTGGCCGGAAGCGGGGGCAGTCATGGCATCCGGTAGCGGATTGCAGACCGGCGGGATGGGCGTCGGGACAGCGGTCGGAGCCTGGGTTGCTGTCGGCGGAACAGCGGTGGGCGCCATGG
>Ga0182027_10006377_pt1 | contig 17681 bp, 10 predicted proteins | sample 712E1DmetaG_FD_121300 | JGI IMG/M metagenome (GOLD analysis project Ga0182027, IMG submission 121300) | Permafrost microbial communities from Stordalen Mire, Sweden - 712E1D metaG (Illumina Assembly) | ecosystem: Environmental > Terrestrial > Soil > Wetlands > Permafrost | place: Sweden... | reverse complement strand
TAAGGAAATGCATATACAGGTATATACATTGAAAGTATATAACCATAGATGCAAGGATATATTGGTAGATGCTTCTCTATGTTTGTAGATGAGGGACGAGAGGACACACAACGGGTAGTTGTAAGAAATAAACCGGAACGATTGAAATTATAGGCGGCGGCAAGACAAAAGATAATGAAGACAGCCCGTTCAAAGACAAAAGAAGGCGGCGCAGGAGGAAGACAAGAAATTAAGAGGGGGGGGGGGCTTGAAGCAGAAAGAACCTCAAGGCAAGAAATGCAAAGGCTATTTTAAGAGAGAAACAATATGAATCTTGATTTTCTGAATAATTTAGATGGCACAGCCAGGCATAATCTCATTTTATTAAAATGTGATTCAAATACACTATATGAAACCATCGGACAGCTTACGAATGCAGGTGTAAATACGATAAATGTAGGTAAAGAGCTGTCTGCGAAGCTTTTGACGGTTGAAGCCAGCAAATACCTATCTATAGAAGCACAAGAATATCTTCATGTGTTGATAGAAAAACAGGCTGCGGCTATTGCGGTTGGCAAGATCAAAATTGTTGGCTTGTATAATTTAGGGATACTTCTGGAGCAGTCGCTTAGTCTTAATACTGAAAATCTGCTTAAGGAATTCTCAAAAAACGTTACCATTGTCGTTGTATGGGAACACGATTATTCCAATGGCCTCTTGCATTGGGGTGTTCAACAAGAAGAATATCACTTAAACCTGTCCGATATACACGTGGCAGAGGAGAAAGCAGAATATGAAGTATAAGGAACTTATCCATTTTGAGCCTATCACCTCTGTTATTCAGCTAGTAAATGCTGGCGACGTGACTGTCGCCAAAAATCTGGTAAAGACATTCGTGTTTTCTAAGACCATAAAAGATGTTGTGAAGGAAGTCATCATTAAAAATCTTTCCCCTAATCCTCCTGCCGAGACAAAAGGGGTGCAGATTGTAGGTAGCTATGGCACGGGTAAATCTCATTTAATGTCTGTTGTTTCTGCTATTGCTGAAAATGCGGAATTGCTTAAAAACTTAGAATCTGATGATGTAAAAGAGATTCTGAAACCAATTGCGGGTCAATATAAGGTTCTGAGGTTTGTAATTGGTAATACTCAGCCACTGAAAGATGTTGTCTTTGACCAAATTGAAAAATATACCAGCAAACAAAAGGTTGATTTTTCATTTGATGAGAAATCATTAGACAGTTGGTCGGATCAAATAAAAAATATGATGGCTGCTTTTGAAGATAAGTTCCCAAAGCACCATTTTCTGATTGTTGTTGACGAATTATTGGAATACCTTAAGGGTCGTAAACCCACAGAGTTGAACAACGACCTCATGCTTCTGCGGCAATTAGGAGAAGCCTGCGATAATTCCCGGTTCAAATTCATGTTTGGCGTTCAGGAACTTCTCTACAGAGCGCCCGAATTTCAGTTTCAAGCGGAAATGCTCAACAAAATCGAAGACCGCTATTCCGATTTGATTATTACCAAAGAAGATGTATCCTTTGTTGTCAAGGAACGTCTTCTCAAGAAAGATATTCACCAGAAGGAAAAGATACGTGAGCATCTGCTGAAATTCGCGCACATGTTTGAAGGCATAAACACAAATCTGAATGAATTTGTCGATCTGTTTCCAGTACATCCAAATTACATCAGCTACTTTGAGCGCATCAAACACGGCAAAAGTCAGCGCGAAATCTTAAAGGTTTTGAGTGGCAAATTTGAAGACCTGCTTGGGCAGGAAGTGCCTGAAAACAACCCTGGCTTGATAACATACGATACTTACTGGCCAGACCTTTCACAAAATCCGGCCATGTTGACATTCCCGGATATCCGTGCCGTGAAAGATAAGGTAGAAATTATTAATGACCGCATAAAAAGCCATTTTACCAGCGCTAGGGCTAACAGGAAGGAATTAGCGTCCAAAATCGCTAATGCTCTTGCCATTCGAGTATTATGCGACGACCTCGATAAGCATAATGGAGCCAATGCGCAGAGTCTGAAAGAAGATCTTTGCACTACCATAACAAGCGCCGATAACCCGGAACTATTGCAAGCCGCCATCGATAGCACAGCCAAACAATTGGTAACAGCGACATCAGGTCAATATGTCGATCAGGATTCCATAAGCGCCGATTATTATATCCGCACAGAAGGCGGTATCAATATTCCGCAGCTTATACGTGATTATGCCGAAGATGTCATCAAGCGTGACCCCGACCAGGCAGACCAATACTACTATGACTTTTTGCAGTATGTCCTCAGTATGCAGCAGAATACATACCGTACCGGATTCAAGATATGGCAGCACAGCTTGGAATGGACTGATAAGAAGAGTTTCCGATTGGGCTACATATTCTTTGGTAATCCAAACGAGCGGAGCACAACCGAGCCGATTCAGCAATATTACATTTTCTTCTGTCCAATCTTCAACAGTATTAACAGAAATGACGAGGCTGATGAAGTCTACTTCGAAATGAACGGCTTAAGTAAAGAGTTTAAGGACACCATTTGTCTTTACGGAGCAGCAAAAGCAAAAGAAGTGTCGGCACCATCCAACCAGAAGCAACTATTCCGAAGCCAGATAGATGAGCATTTACGTAAAGCAATAGCCATTTTCGATAAGGAATACACCGACAAAACACAGGTGATTTACAACGGCAAAGAAAAAGCATTAAAGTCCTATCCCCTTTTAGGCGAAGGCTCAACAAAAGACATGATATTTGCCGATGTGGCAAGCCGTGTTCTTAATAAGCATTTTAATGATAAATTTCCCCACTATCCGGCTTTCAAGGATTTATTGCAGCCGTTGTCTAAAGAGAACTTCGATGGCCGCATTAAGAGTGCCCTGAAAAAAATCACTGCTTCAGGCCAACCTAACAGAGATGGTGAAGCAATTCTAAGCGGCCTCGGGTTATGGAGCGGCCAAAGTATTGACACTCAAAACAGTAAATATGCTGATAGCATCAGAAAAACCATGAAAGAGCGTGGCCAGGGGTCAGTTCTTAACAGGACTGATATTATCTATGCCCATTGTGCGTCACAAAATCTCTGGTATTCTGTCGATTTTAACATTGACCACCAGTTGGAATTTCTTGTTCTTTGTGCTCTTGCCTATAAAGGCGATATTGAAATCTGCTGGTCTGGGTCAAAAGCGTTATCTGCTACCAATATCGAAACATTGCTCAATCTCAGCGAAGAAGATTTCTTTACCTTCCAGCACATTAAAGAACCGCAAGGGATACCGGTAAAAAACCTGAAAGCTCTGTTTACAAGTCTTGGCTTACCCGATCTCACATCTGAACTTGAAAAGCCAGAGACTATTACCAGAATCATAACTGAGGCAAAAACCCGTGTTGAAATTGTTGTCAGAACAAAATCGGTAGTCGCTCAAGGTTTGCGTTGCCGGAATGTGGCATTACTCACCGACGATCAAGCCCAAAAGATAAAAACCGAACTCGACACATTAAGCACGTTGCTCGACAGCATTCAATCTTACAATACCTACGGCAAACTTAAAGCATTCAAATACACAGAAGATGAGCTAAAGAATGCTTTCAATGCCTGGCCGCATTGCGAAGCAATCAAGAAGCTCCGTGACCGGGCAGATAAATTTGAAAAGCTGGTCGGTTACCTCTATACTGCGCAATCGTATGTGGTAGAGGTCGAAAAGCCGCTTTACGATGATATCGTAAACGCTATAAACAATTTGGGCACTGTTATGTCTGTGGGCAAAGACACCGAAACTAAAAAGTATGAAGCATTGCTCAATTCATTAGTTGACAGGTACGCCGACTACTACCTTTCTCATTATACAAAATGCCGTCTTTCGGCTTCTGATGCGCGCGTAAAAGACCGCCTGATGGGCAGCGAAAACAAAAGGATTTGTGACATTGTAAAGGATTCTGAATTTATTACAGCAACAGAGTACCAGAACTGGATTAACAGCATAACCTCTTTGCGTGAAGCAGATGTCAACCTTACAAAAGCCCGCGTGAAGGAAGAACCGTATCACGATTTTAATCCTCGCGAGTATTACGGTAAGCCAAACTTTAAAATACAGGAACTCGAAGAACAGCTTACTGAGATTTTAGACAAATGGATTAACGCCATGCGCTCTGTTTTTAAAGACCCGAGCGTACAGGACAACATGGATCTCCTTAAGCCTGCCGACAAGAAGATTGTTGAAGACTTCAGGAACAATAAGGTTGAATTAACTGCTGACAATGCAACCAAGCTGCGGAATCTTATCAGCCAATTGGCACAAGGCATCGACAAAGTTGAGATTACCTTGGAAGATTTTCGGAAGCAACTCAACAAACCGCTCAGCCCGCAGGAAGCGATTGATACACTTACAGAATATATCAATAACCTTTGCGTTGGTAAAGAACGTGCGAAAGTTAGAATCGTTATTAAATAAGGGGAAATAGATGTCCAAAAATGAAGAGATAAAATGTTTGGGAAAATCTTTCGCCAGCGAAGACGAACGCCGGGACTATTTCCGCAAAGAACTGCGAAAGAAACTACCGGAGCTGAAAAAGGTTGAAGGGTTTCCTATTGGGGAAGATGAGGATATTTTAAATTTGAGCGATCCGCCCTATTACACAGCTTGCCCGAATCCTTGGTTGAATGAGTTTATTGAGGAGTGGGAGGAGGAGAAGGATGGGGTGCCGGGGAGGAAGAAAGGGTTTAAGGTTGATGAACCTTATGCCGGTGACGTAAGTGAAGGTAAGTATGATCCGATATACCTATACCACCCCTATCCAACAAAAGTACCACACAAAGCTATAATGCGGTACATAATGCATTATACGCAACCAGGTGACATTGTTTTTGACGGGTTTTCAGGAACCGGAATGACCGGGGTTGCAGCACAGCAGTGTTACAACCCAGACGGTGAAAACAAACTGAAAATTGAGAATGATTTCCGTAAATTGGGCTTTTCTCCACCTAATTGGGGTAAACGCAGAGCTATTTGCGGTGATCTCAGTCCGCTTGCCAGCTTCATTTCATTCAATTACAACACGCCTGGCACAACAGATTTATTTGTAGAGGAAGCAAAAGGCATAATCGAAAAGGTTGAAAATAATTGCGGTTGGATGTTCGAAACACACCATACAAATGGGAAACCTGGGCGCATAAACTACACAACTTGGAGTGATGTTTTTTCATGTCCAGATTGCAATGGCGAAATCATTTTTTGGGAAGCCGCGGTTGACAAAGCTGCCGGCAAAGTCAAAGAAACATTCAAATGCCCGCATTGCAAATCCAGCAAATCCAAGAGTGATCTAGATAAAGCATTCGAGACTATTTATGACGAAACTCTCAAGCAATCGATAAAACGCGCAAAAACAGTTCCGGTCCTTATAAATTATTCTTTTGCGGGTAAACGGTTCGAGAAAAAACCAGATGCTAATGATCTTGCCTTAATAACAAAGATCAGTGAAACAAAGATACCGTACTGGTTTCCGCATGATCGAATGCCTGATGGCGATGAATCTAGGAGGAACGATAATATTGGAGTTACACATGTTCACCATTTCTATTCTATTCGCAATCTACATACGCTCGCAAAACTAAAGGAACTATGCCTTAACACAAAGTACAATATACTGATTACAAAAGTTGCTTTTCAGATTACAAAACTCTATCGATTGACATATCAAAACGGGGTATGGGGTGCTGGTGGTGGGCCACTCTCAGGCACATTATACGTACCATCCTTGATTAAAGAACTCAACGTGCTTAATCAATTGTCCGATGCGATCGAAAGCAAAAAGAGGATTCGAATATCTGCTTTGCAAGGTTCAAACCTGACAACCGTTTCTTCGAATACTCTAATAAAGCAACTATTGGACAACACGATTGATTACATATTTACAGACCCGCCTTTTGGTGCAAACCTAATGTACTCTGAATTGAATTATCTTGCGGAATCTTGGTTGAAAGTGCGCACGAACAACATACCGGAGGCGATAGAAAACAAGACACAAAACAAATCACATTTGGTTTATCAGGAGTTGATGACAGCATGTTTTAGTGAAAATTTTCGTATCCTTAAACCTGGCAAATGGATGACTGTTGAATTTAGCAACACAAGCGCAGCAGTATGGAATGGTATTCAAACTGCACTGCAACGAGCAGGTTTTATAATTGCCAATGTCGCGGCTTTGGATAAACAGAAGATTACTTTTAAGGCAGTTACAACACCAACAGCGGTAAAACAAGATCTCGTAATTAGTTGCTACAAACCTAATTTAGACTTTCAGAATAAGTGGCAGCACCAGCCGATTGAAATGAGCATTTGGGATTTTATTCAAGAGCACTTAAAGCATTTGCCCATTATCGCCCACCAAGAACAAGCTAACAGTGCAATTATTGAGCGTGCACCCAAGATATTGTATGATCGTCTGATTTCGTTCTATTTAATGCGGGGTATGTCAATCCCGTTGGATGCTACTGATTTTCAGATTGGACTAAAACAGAAATTTGTTGAGAGAGACGGAATGTACTTTACGCACGAGCAGGTTGTTCTTTATGACGAACAAAAGGCTAAACAAGGTAAAGTTGGCCAACTGTCTTTAATTTTTGATACTATTTACTCCGAAACAGACGCTGTTTTATGGCTGAAAGACCGGTTAGGCAAAGAAGCGCAAACCTACCAAGATATCATGACTGATTTTCGCAAGGCAAATGTTGCAACCCGCAAAGGTGAACGTGAGATTGAGCTAAAAACTGTATTGGAGGAAAACTTCATACAAGATGCAGGGGCTCTGTGGCGCCTACCCAATATGAACGAAGCCAAAGATCGTGAACGCTTGCGAATTAAAGGCCTACTAAAAGAATTTGACCGCTATGTTACCGAAATTACCAATCCCAAAACAAAGAAACTCAAAGAAGTTAGAGTAGAAGCCCTCCGCGCCGGCTTCCGCTCCTGTTTCGACAAAAAAGACTTCCAAACCATTGTCACCTTGGGCGATAAAATCCCTCAGAATCTATTGCTTGAGGATGAACAGTTGCTGATGTTTTATGATATTGCAAAGGATAGGATTTAAACATGAAAGCAACTGCCTTAAACCTCGCAGCAACTTTTAATGATGCTGAAGTCGATTTCTATACAATCCCGCAATACCAGCGTCCTTATACCTGGGACACTGAGCATTACGAAACATTATGGGAAGATTTGAATGATGCCTATTGTGAATACCAAATAGCAAAAACTAACGGCGCTCAGCCCGAATACTATTTCCTTGGGCCCGTTGTTTTTGTTAAGAATAAAGAGCATAAATCATACGATATTATTGACGGGCAACAGCGCACAACGACTTTCCATATCTTGCTCTGGTATTTATACCGCACGCTATCGGATGAAACCGAAAAAGCTCGCCTTTTGAATATCCTTACGTTTTTGGGTAAAGCGCCTAAGCTTAAGGTATCTGCCAAGGATGCAGCTACTTTCCTCAAAATCCGTGAATCAAATGATGAAATAATCGGCACATCAAAAATGGCAATATGCGCTAACTATTTCAGGGGTAAACTAAGCGGATTTTCTAATGCAGATGTGTTTTCTGAATTCTTGCGGGAATACATTCAATTCATCGTAATTGTTGCAGACGATTATAATAGAGCATGGGATTTATTTATCGGGATTAACGGCAAAGGGGAACCTCTAAACCCAACTGATTTAGTAAAGGCATTTGTTTGTGGTCGCTCTGATGTTGGCGATACGGTTGGCACAATATGGGAAGAGAAGATACTACCGCTTAAAGACGCTTCAACTGCGTACCTGCTATTCCTCGCGCGGTTCCGTGGAAGGAAATTTGTTACCGAAAACGCGCTGTTCAAAGAGATTACGAAACAATTCCCCGCAACAATGCGGACAGTCGATATTTCAGAATACAGCGAGCTTTTTTATAGGTTCTGGTTGAAAAACATTGATGAAATACCAGCAGATTTCCAAGGTGGCTTGAACTTCCCATTAGAAGCAAACAAAGCACTTCGTGTACTTAGAGATTTGGGAAGAAGAGATTTCACCACCATTCTCTTCCAATATGCAGAAGCATTCGGACAAAAAAGTGTATTTGAGCCTGATCTTCTTCAACTATTTGCCTCCTACCAGATACGAATGGCTGTTGCACGGAAGAGATCACGAGAGCGCAAATTTGTAACCGAATTTAAGGATTACCAGTTTATTTCAGAAGCCGTTCCCGGTGATACTCGCAGCCCGGCAGAGAAACAAGCCGCCGATAAGGCTGCTGCCTTGGACAAAATCCGTTCGTTTATGAAAGCGGATGCGCCCGATGATACTACATTCGAACAACTCATCAAACTTGCCGACTATGGAAATTATCCAGCGAGAATAGTTTTAAGACACCACGAAGAAGGCGAACGTGGTAATAAAATCATCACAGAATATCAGTTAGAGCATTTAATGCCACAAACCGCAACCGACTATTGGTATACAGCAGCCGGTACTACAGATAAAGATGTTTATGCGAAGATAGTCAATAATATCGGGAACCTTTTTGTAATTGACCCAAAAACAAACAATGAGGTTAAGAACAAGGAATTCTCAGTAAAGAATGCTTTTTATCAAAAGCACTTGAAAGACTGGTCTATTGCCAGAATTTCTGCTAGTAAATCGGCTTGGACTCCTACAGACATTGCCACACGGGTGCAAGAAATTGCAGCTTGGGCAGTAAAATATTGGAGTATGGCTTGAAATACCAAGGCCAGGAAGTCGAGATCCTCTCCAAACGCACCATCTTCGGCAAAACTGTAGCCGAAGTACGCATTTTAGCAACTGGCCAAATTGCGGATGTACCATTCGCTGATCTTGAAGAAGCCTCTCAAACCATTTCTACCCATGAAATTGCCTTCAAGGCAATTGCCGCCAAGATTCGCAACGAAGTATTCATGCAGAACATGCTGGCACCTATTGAGAGCAACATTCTTCCCCTGCCGCACCAGATTCTTGCCTTGGAAAAAATCATGGCAGGCCAGTTTATCCGGTTTCTAATTGCCGATGAAGTAGGGATGGGAAAAACAATTGAAACTGGGCTTGTTCTTAAGGAGCTTAAGCTTCGGGGCATTGTAAAGCGGGCTCTGGTTATCGTTTCCAAGACTGCGATGCTGCAATGGAAACAGGAAATGAAACAGCATTTTAATGAAACATTTCATATCTACGATACCGATTATATCAATACTCTCACACGGACATTTTCCCGTTTGGAAGCAGACAACGATATCAACATCTGGGCGCAGCACAATCAGCTTATTGTTTCGATGGATGCGCTGAAGCCTATTGAAAACCGTCAAGGATGGAACAAGCAAAAAGTCGAAGAATACAACCGGTACCGTATTCAAAGCGTACTGGAAGCTGATTTTGATTTGTTGGTCATAGATGAATGTCATAAGGTGGGGGGCAGCACCCAATTAGTCGGTCGCTATCAAATGGCTGATATCCTTTGCAATGCCATCCCGAATGTCTTGTTGCTTTCCGCAACACCACATCGTGGTAAAAGTGACCATTTCCGCAGAGTACTCCAGTTGCTGGATGCAGATGCATTCTCTGGCGAAGGCATGCCTAAAATTCAGGAGCTTGAACCGTATGTGGTTCGTACCGAAAAACGGCAAGCAATTGATTATAATGGCAAGCAATTGTTCAACAAGCGCAAAACCCAAAAGATTGAAGTTTCTTACGATGCTGCTAAACACAGCAAGCAGCAAAAACTTTATGAATCGGTTACCGAATATGTTGTGAATGGTTTCAATCTGGCACAGCAGACAAAGAACACCTCATACGGTTTTGTCATGTTGTTGTTTCAGCGGATGATAAGCAGTTCGACCCAGGCAATTTTAGATGCTATGCAGCGCCGGGCTGAAAGGCTTTCAACTGAACGCAAGGATGTTACAAAAGAAAATGTTATTCAGAACATTGAAGAATATGGCTTTGATGGTCAATATGAACTTGATTTTGAACAAAAGATATTCTCGTTTGTATCGGAGACGCAGGCAAATTATGATACAGAATTAAGTATCCTGCAAGGACTGATAAAGAACGCAAAAGATTGCTTAAGCACAGAGACAGATGCAAAAGTTGAATATCTATTAGACAAATTAACGGCCATCAAGGCAGAAGAAGATAATCCTGATGTTAAGGTGCTTCTATTTACTGAATTTACAAGCACACAGTTTATGCTTAAGAAAGTATTGGAAGAACGCGGCGGTTATATCTGTGAAGCTATAAATGGCTCTATGGATTTTGATCAACGAATGAATGCTCTTAGAAACTTCAAAGAAAATGCACAAATACTTATCGCGACCGATGCTGCCGGTGAATCCCTGAATATGCAGTTTGCCTATATTGTCATCAACTATGATATGCCATGGAACCCAATGGTTGTTGAGCAGCGCATTGGCCGTGTTGACAGAATTGGCCAGGCGCATATTGTGCAAGCGTTTAACATTCTTCTTGATAATTCGATTGACAAAAGAGTTTATGAGGTTATTGAAACCAAGCTTAATCAAATAATGGCTGAGTTAGGTATTGATAAGACTTCTGATGTGCTCGATAGCACATTGGAGCGCGACGGAATCAGTAAATTGTACCTAACATCATTATTGAATCCAGCCAGATTTGAGCAGGAAAGCAAAAGTTGGCTTGAGGATATAAAGCAAAAGCTGAAGGATTACCATAGCACAGAAGGATCCCTTCCTTCCATGGTTTCATCCGATATAAAGGCCAGTAAAGTAGATGCTCTTAAGCACAGTCCAATTCCAAAGTGGCTTGAAAGCCTGACAAAAACTTACTTGCAGACAAAAAACCTGCCCTGCCAATCAACATTGTACGGCTTGAAATTCAAGCTCCCCGGTTTTAAGGAAAGTATTTACACTTTCAACATCAAAGAAAGCGTAAATAATCCTATCCCCGAACCATTGTCTTTGCAGCATGAAATAGTTCAAAAGATGCTATCTGATGCTATTCCTTTTACTAATTCACAAATCATCCCAATTGTAAGGCTTAAGAACGGTAAAACAGCCACCGGTATTTGGTCGATCTGGCATTTGGATGTAAAAAGCCAATTCGAAGCGCACCATGTTATTCAGCCCGTTTTTATCTCCGATGACGGTGATTCCTTTCCTGCTTTCGCTCAAGATATATGGACAAAGCTTGTACAGGAAGAAGACATTTTTGAAAGCGCAGGAACGTTGCCAATAGCGGAATCTAAGGATTGTCTCGCAGCCCTCTCTACAAAAGTTGAAGGCATTCTATTCACTAAATATTCTGAGATTGAAGCCAAAATCAACACAAATACCAGCAGAATTAGACAGAACAAGGAAAAAGCTTTTGTTTTTCGTGAAAAGCAAATGCAAAAGATCGGCATCGAGAATATTCGTCAATCTCGTCTAAATCGTTTATTCAAAGAAAAAGAGCTCTGGGAAACAAACTTTGACGTTTCCAAACAGGCTGTACCAAACTTAATACCACTCGTGATTGTGAAGATTATTAATGGCTAACTGGATTGATAAATACCAAAAGCTAATCGCTTCAAGCCATAAGAAGCATATCATCGTTGCTGATATTGACCGTCTATTTGAATATGCCGAATTGCAGCAGGCCGTTACTGACAATGATTTCACAATTATCAACGCTGTGACCCCACTTGATGTTCGTATTCGTTTTGAATTGGATGTCAGGAATAGCAGCAAGTCGTTTATCATAGTAACAAGTGGCTCTTATCTTCCACCACCTGATATGGGCATAGCAGTACATTTTCAGTCTATTGGCCTCAAGGATATTTTCCCATTTCTTGATTCAAAAGCAATCCAGGGGCTAAGTTTCAATGCGCTTTGCCTTCTGAGTAATATTAAACCATACGAAGAACTAAGCCATGAGAAAACACTAAAGTTTCTTTTGGAAAATCTATACAATGTAGATTTCGACACCCTGACAGGCGTTAAACAGAAAGAAAGAATCCTGCATGCTCTCATCACTGTATTACTGGAGAAGAATGCAATCAATCCGCCATTATCTTCTTTCTTGAAAAGACTTGCCAAACCATATTTCCCTACATTATTTGCCGCAGATTTCAACAAAGATATTCTTATACAGTATTTGTATGAACAGTGGTCTGCATACATAAACACTGGTTCTTGCGAAGTTGACTTTGAAGATACTGTTCTCAATAAGAGCCTCGGTTTTCTGTTCGTTTTTGACTATATCAAAAAGATAAGAGTAACCGCTGAACGATTTCGTACTATTCCTAGACCCTTAACTGTCGGCGTATACATAGACGAGAATGAGAGTAATGATGCTGACCTTTCCGCGCTACTCTCTTATCTGGAGCAGCAACAAAACACCGTCGAAGATTTATATAGCCAATGGTTCGATATCGTTAAAATATTGGCCAAAGCCAAAATCAAAGAACTTGCTACGGCAGACCAAAGCCTAAAGGAAAGATCACAAAAGGTTACTACCGCGCTTAATCAGCGATTCCAGCGATTTATTGACAACGTATATGCCAGTCTATTTTCTCTCAGTGGTGTTAGGGCGCCGGTTGTCATTAGCCGTATGCTGGAGTATATCAAAGCCCAACCTGATAAACGCAAGGCGTTATTGGTACTCGACGGTATGAATTATTGGCAATGGCGAATAATTGAAAACAATTTGCGCGATGCAGGCCTTGGGATTTTAACAAAAACAAGCATGGCATATATCCCAACAATCACCGCATGGTCGCGACAAGCTTTGTTTAGTGGTTGCAAGCCTAACCTTGACGAAACCAACGCCAAAGAAGCACGATATTTTGCGGCATATTGGGGCAAGTTCGGTTACGGTAGTCACCAAATTGATTTCCTCAACTACAGTCATAATAAACCTTTGGCAGTAAATTCGATATCTGAAGACATTTCTATCCTCGGGATCGTCTGCAATGACCTCGACGATATTTTGCATGGTGCTGTTTTAGGCGATCAACAACTGCTGACTGCGACGCAACAATGGCTTCAAACAAGCAAGATTATTGAATATGTTCTTGGCCTCCGTGATAAAGGGTTCAAAGTATTTATTACAACCGACCATGGCAATGTGGAAGCAATTGGAATAAAGAACCTCAAACAGAAAGAAAAGGTAGGCTCGCTCTCAAGAGGCAGCAGATTTATTCAATTTAGCAACGAAACCATGCTCAATAATTTCAAAGAACAAAACCCGGATATATCAATAGGTATTCGAGACAATTCGGTTTTTCTAAAGCAAGAAGATGCTTTTGCAGAACAGGATGTCAAAATTGTTACCCATGGCGGTTCACATCTGTGGGAAGTACTGATTCCCTTTGGAGAAATCCAATGACCGCTACCGGCAAATATATCGGAATCAATCAGCGAATACCATTTGATGTTCTTGATGCAGCTTTGTACCGCTTATTGCGAGATAAGAATATGGACAAGAATTCTATTTTATCTCATTTGAAAGAATTTACTAAGGGCGAGAACAGGGCTAACAAAGCAGCGCAATATGCCGTTCAAATATTATCGCGCCAGGAAAACTGCATTAACGAACTAAACAAAACAATTACAGCACCAGCCTACTTGAAACTACCCATTACAGACCGGAAAGCAATTGTCTTGGCTCTTGCCGCTTTAACATATCCAATAATTTATGACCTACTAATCGCATTAGCCACAGGTTTCAAAGTTCAGTCACAAATCAATCGGCAATTTATCAATTTAAAAATGGCTTCGATATATGGCAGCAATAGGACGTTAGACATTGCCTTGGACGCTTTAATGCCTATGATAATTGAACTGAATACAATAGAACGCGTTAAAATCAGCCTTTATGCTTTAACTCAAAAAAGCATTATTAGCTATCCCGCAATAATTGAACTTTTGATTTACACAGATATAAAACTATCTGGTTCAAAATCAATTTTGGTTGATGATCTCCAATACCGGCCATGGTATATGTTTTTTGAAGTGACACTTAACAAAAAGAATTCTTACACTTTATTCAAGTATGATGAAAGCAGGATTGGACAGGGGTATCTAACAATCAACGGCATTGAGAACAAATCATAGAATTGCAAGCAATAAGAAAGGAATGAAGAAAGCCCCCCCCCAAGAAAAAGGCAAGAGACAAAAGGCAATTAAAGACATGCGCCGCCGGACAGAAGAGAACGGGCTGAAAGACAAAGAAGAAAAGACGAAGAGCCGCCGCAGAAAGACATTACACTATGGTAGCGTTCCGGTTTACATCTTACAACAAACGCATGGCGGTTGCGGGCTCAAAGCAGCCCTCCACCCAAATGCCCGCTTGGACTAGGGGTAGCGCTTACGTGTCCGTTCCGTAAAGCTCCGTGTCCACTCCCTTCGGTCGGGCACTCCGCTTTACTGCACGGCACTTCAGCGATATTATAGGCGGGCACTTCGCCATGTGTCAACGTTGTGCAAAATAAACCAGGTAAGAATGAATTATAGGCGCGCGCGAAGAATAAAGACATAAAAATTATTTCGGACGGCGGCGCAGGACAAAGCCAAAGAAATTCAGGGGGGTGCCAGAATGAAGAAAGAATTTAAAGCCCTTAAACCCAAAGGCTATTTTAATAAAAGCCGTGCCCCAAAATAAGCCCGGTCCTCCTAACCGGGCGAAGAAAACAAGAAATTCCTTAAGGAGATTTTATGCCTGAAATGTGGATGGTAAGAGCTGGTGGTGGGGCGTTTTTAATCGAAGAATTTCTGAAAAATGGTTATGTTGCAATAGGCTGGATAGAAATGGACAACCTAACAAGAATTAAGGATAAAAGTGACATTGAAAAATTATACGATAAAAGTTACCCCGACGGTAAACCTGGCCATAAGCGCTCAAATCACGGGCATTTGAATTTATAAAGGATAAGATTCAGAAGCTTGATTGGGACGAAGTTCAGGAACTCCTTGCTGGTATTTTGCAGGGAATGGGTTACAAAGCGCGCGTTTCGCCCCCAGGGCCGGACAGGGGCGCCGATGTTATTGCATCGCCCGATGGCTTAGGTTTGGAACAACCCCGTATACGCGCAGAAGTAAAGCACAGGTCGGGAACTATTGGCGCATCCGAGTTGAGAAGCTTCATTGGCGGCCTGCGGGCAAGCGACCGCGGACTCTATGTCTCAACGGGCGGATTTACTCGCGAAGCACGATATGAAGCGGAACGCTCCACTGTTCCTGTAACCTTAATTGACATTGATGAACTTGCGGTCTTGCTCATTGATAATTATGACCGTCTGGATTCGAATTCCCGTTCAATGATTCCATTGGTCAAAATTTATTGGCCTTCGGAGTAACACAATTTTAATAGCGCAAACAATCTTTTCCTATATATTTCAACCACGAATGACAGGAGCCCTTGATGATAGCTCAGGCACATAGGCAAATGGGAACTTTTATTTGGAAGAGGAACAAATGAGCCTGACCAAAATTCCTTCCAAAGATTCCTTTGGCACCCTTGTTAAAAATATTCGAAGTATTATCCTCACTGCCCGCCAAACAGCAGTACGACAAATTGATTTTCTGCAGGTTGTTACTAGTTTTGAAATCGGCAGGCAGATTGTAGAATATGAACAGCAGGGTGCAGACCGAGCGAAGTATGGCGCAAAGGTGCTTTTCAACCTTTCGGTAAAATTGTCAGGTGAATTCGGAAACGGTTTCTCTTCCACGAACTTAAAACTGATGCGGCAATTTTTTCTCCAGTATAGAACCCGCATTGGTCAGACGCTGTCTGACCAATTACTTCCCGGAACAAAAGGCCAGACACTGCCTGACCAATCCCGAAAAACCCAACCGGCACGAGCACGGATTAACCTTAGCTGGTCCCATTATGTCTTCCTGTTGGGCATAAAGGATTCCGAGGAAAGGAATTTCTACGAGATAGAAGCAACTCAAGAGAATTGGTCATTGCGAGAATTGAAGCGCCAGTTTAATTCCGGGCTATATGAGCGTCTGGCTTTGAGCCGCAATAAAACCGGCATACGGAAACTTGCGCTGGAAGGCCAAAAAGTCGAAAAACCCGAAGATCTGATTAAAAACCCCTACATCCTCGAATTCCTGGGACTCGACGAAAAATCGGAATATTCGGAATCCGATCTTGAAAGCGCAATTATTGATAAAATAGAGCATTTTCTTCTTGAACTCGGCAAAGGATTTTTGTTTGAAGCACGACAAAAGCGATTCACCTTTGACGACGATCATTTCTTCGTTGACCTTGTTTTCTATAACCGCCAGCTCCGCTGTTATGTGCTCATTGACCTAAAAATCGGCAAGCTCACACATCAAGACCTTGGGCAAATGCAAATGTACGTGAATTACTTTGACCGATTTGTAAAGCGACAAGATGAAAACCCTACCGTCGGTATTATTCTCTGCCGAAAGAAGCATGACGCATTGGTTGAAATAACTCTGCCTAAAAAAGCAAATATCCATGCGGCTGAATACCAGCTTTACCTTCCGACTAAAGAGGTGCTCAAGAGAAAACTGCTTGATTGGACGAAGGATGAAGATGTTGGGGTGCGCAGGCAGTAGAAGGCGTGGCAAGACGATAGAAGAAAGATGCTCCCCCTTACAAATCAATCACAAACATGCGCCGCCAGAAAAAGAAACCGGGCTGAAGGGCAAATAAGAAAAGTCGAAGAGCCGCCGCAGAAAGAAATTACACTATGGTAGGTTTAAATTTACAGCCTGCAACAAACAAAGCAAGCATCGGGCGGAAAGCCGCCCTCGGCCTCCGGCACATAGCCGGTTTGATGCCTCCCTCACCGTCTTCGCTTCGCTCGCGGTGTGACGTCGGCAATCCTGCTACGTCTTGCGTTTGGCAACGTTGCAGCAATGAATTTCAGATCAATTTTTCACCGTATTGTACTGCAAGACGGTTTCCTCTGTTGCTCATTGATCACTCGGTTGCAGTGCGGTCTCCACACATGGGACGTTGAAACCCAATAAGCCCGCATGATGAAATTATGAGCACCTCTATAAATTGAAAAACCCCGGAGCAAGCTCCGAGGAATGCGCTCGCTGTGGGATTCAGTTATCGCTGCTTTGCGTGTCATTCCCGCGAAAGCGGGACCGCGACTTCCACTGCCTTTATTGCTGATGGAGCAGCGGCTCCTGCCAATCCATTTTCCCTATAGAGAACAAATGGATCTCCGATCAGGTCGGGGATGACAAGACTCTTTATCGAACAAATAGAGGTGCTCTTTCGATCTTCAGCTTGCTATTACGCACCCAACGCGATTTGCAATCAATCCCGTACCATAATGTCCTGCATCTTGACATCCGGATGGTGATAGCGGGTGCGCCCCGCTGTTTTTTTCCCATACTGGATGGCTGCCTGGGGACACCATCAATACATAAACCCGAACAGCCACAGCGGGATCTTGTTTCCCGCTCCCGTCTCAATATCGTCGGACGCGACAAATGAATTCCCGATGTTTCTGATCTGCGAAAAACCCTTGTCCTTGCCGCCGACCTCGAATACGAAAATGCGGTCCACCAGGAAATCACCGTGCTCGGGCACCGATACGCTGTGGCCCGCATTTATCATGGCGTCGGCCAGAAACGTCTCACGGATTGTTCCCCGGGACACAACACCCGATTGCTGCAGCGCGTACATGTAATTCGGATTATCCAAGTAG
>Ga0182027_10006376_pt1 | contig 17686 bp, 19 predicted proteins | sample 712E1DmetaG_FD_121300 | JGI IMG/M metagenome (GOLD analysis project Ga0182027, IMG submission 121300) | Permafrost microbial communities from Stordalen Mire, Sweden - 712E1D metaG (Illumina Assembly) | ecosystem: Environmental > Terrestrial > Soil > Wetlands > Permafrost | place: Sweden... | reverse complement strand
TGTTTGTCTTCGTAAAGGGTCGATGGAATCGCCCGTGCCGACCTCGGAAATAGCGGTCAGGGAAATTGCCCTTGAGTCGATTATTAAAGCGCAACGTGAAACCCTCAGAAACGACGGCGTGGCAATTTCGGCGCTGTACGAACTTTTCAATGCCATCATCGAGCCCAATGTCCTGATCGATGCGGCGGAAACATCCCATCGAAGGCAAAAAGCCGTTGCCGATGTCCTGCCTGCCAAGGGCAAGGTGGTGATGGAAACCGAAATCGTCCGCAAACACCAGGTTGTAACTCTCGACATTGTCGAGCGACTGTATTCGCTGCGCATGACACAAGATCAAATCGAACACAAAGGCGGAAGATTACGCGCTCAAGCGGCAAATATCGGCAAACTGCTTTTGTTATTGCTCACGCTTACGTTTTTGGGAACGCATATGTACCGATACCATAGTCAGGTTAGGAAAGACCCTAAATATGCCTTTGCAATTGCGACAGTCGTCCTTTTCCAAATCATTATCATACGGGTAAGTCTTTTTTTCGCGCCGCGATTGTTTGAATCCTCCGGCGATGTTGGTCTGCTTACGCTGGAATATTTGATCCCTACCTCTGTCGGCGCCATGCTTGCCATGATTTTATTCGGTTTCAGGGTCAGTTTTTTGGTGTCGCTTTTCACGGCAATTTTTTTCGGAATATCGCTCGGGTTTAATTTGCAAATGGTCATATGTGCCCTGCTCACGAGTATCATGGCCGGGTATTCGACGAAAAAAATCCGGTATCGATGGGATTTTATAAAGGCCATTGTCCCGGTTTTTTTCATTTATGCGCTTCTCATAGCGATAATCGCCGCAACAAGCAATCATTTTTCAATCGTTGGTATGATGCAAAACTGGGGCCTTGCCATCATCAATTGTGTCGTCTCGACGTTTCTTGTCATGATGTCGGCAATTGTATTCGAAAACCTGTTCGATATAGCCACCGACATGACGCTCATCGAACTATCGGACATGAACAACCCGGTTTTAAAGCGGTTGTCAATCGAGGCTGCAGGTACGTACAACCATTCGGTTTTGGTCGGTAACCTTGCGGAATCTGCTGCGGAAAAGGTTGGTGCGAATTCGTTGCTGGCACGTGTCGCGTCGTATTATCATGATGTCGGCAAAATAGAAAAATCCGATTATTTCATAGAAAACACCATGCCCAACGACAAGAGCAGGCATACAAAACTGGCGCCTACTATGAGCGCCCTCATTATTTCGTCGCATGTCAAGGATGGCGTCGAGCTTGCGAGGAAAAACAAATTGCCGCGTGTTATCCAGGACGCGATATTGCAGCATCATGGGACAAGCACGGTCTCATTTTTCTATGAAAAGGCACGGGCGCAGGACCAGCACAATCAGGTGAGCGAAGAAAGTTTCCGATATCCGGGGCCATTGCCGCAGACGCGAGAGAATGCCATCATCATGCTGGCAGATTCGGTTGAGGCGGCAAGCAGGAGCCTTGGCACCAGTTCCCAAAAATTACTGCGCGAACTGGTGAGGAAAATTATCCGCGATAAATTTGTGTCGGGACAGCTTGACCAATGCGATTTAACCCTCCGAGACCTGGACTGCATTGTTGATGGCTCTATGAAGTTTTTGCAGGGTATATTTCATTCAAGGGATCCTAATAAATAAGGAGTGTACCGGTGAACAACAAACAAGGATTTGTCAGGAAGCATTTCTTTATAGACCGTAAAATGCAGGGGCGGTATATGATGACATTGCTTATTCCCATGCTGATAATGCTGGTGTTTTTTCTCATTGTTTTGTATTCTGCATCGCAAAGTATTGTCTCTACGACGACACGGATCATCAAGGACGAAATCGAGAACAAAATAGCGGTACAATTCCAGGACGAACAAAATCCTCCGGTTGAGGCATACCAGGCGCTTATCATTACACTGAAAAACTATATCCGCGATTTCTCCAGCGACGCCAAATACCGCAAGGCCGTATTGTCGTCGTTATTGCTTATTTTCGGCATAGGCATTTTTATTATTGTTGTGCAAATTGCATTGCTCACCATTTTCTTTTCCCATAAGCTTGCGGGTCCGATATTCAGGTTTGAAAAAGCGTGTCATAATTTAATCGATGGTAATTACACGGAAAAGATTTACCTGCGAAAAGGCGATGAAATGCAAAATTTAGCAGGTTTGATCAATGATGCCATTAAAACGACAAACGAGCGAATTACTGCACTTCGTGATGCGAAAACGGAAGAAGAAAAAAGCAAAATAATTTCCGGTCTTAAAATTTGATATTGACTCAGAGCAATATATCAACTAATTTTAAACATCCTTTTCGAAGAGTGAAAAAATATGTTTGGATCCTTGAATTATAAATTGTTCGGTTTGAGCTTCGTATTGCTCGTTCTTGGCTATGTTTTGCTTGGTCAGGGACCGGTTACAAATCCGCTGTCTCTAAGCGTTGCCCCAGCTATTTTGGTAGGTGTCTATATCGTTTTACTGCCAATAGCCATTTTTGCTAAGGGCAAAAACGAAAAGAAAAACAGCTAAAGATCGATCGGGCGTTTAGCTCAGCTGGTTAGAGCACCTGCTTTACACGCAGGGGGTCGTGGGTTCAAATCCTACAACGCCCAGTTATTTTAAGTTATCTATTGACAGGAAGGGCTGGTAGCTCAGTCGGTTAGAGCGCCGGCCTGTCAAGCCGGAGGTCGCGAGTTCGAGCCTCGTCCAGCCCGTAAATTAAAAGCCTCGTATCTTCTTGAATTATAAGGGATACGGGGTTTTTTAATTTCTACCTGGTAAATTACGCCGATAACCCAAATACTACCGAAATCTGTACGCTGTACAAGTAAATTTGTGCACTTCATTTGTACAATTGCGAGAACGAACTGTTCTATAGTTTTAAGGCCAACAATACCGCTCATTTTAATGGTCATTGAATCGATGTGCAGGCCTTCGGGTTTTAACAATAGAAATTTTGCGCGTGTTTGCACTTGTAAATTATGAAACGATTTTTGATATGTTGCCGATTCCACGCAATGCTGAAATGATAAATCTTTTAAGAATTATTCTTTTCCTGTATAGCCTATAAAAAATGAACTGCGGGGAGAATTGACTTTGTTGGCCTTTTAATCTAAAATAATGTAGATTAGTTGATCGCAATATAAACGGAGGTTTATTATGTCAGCATATAGACTAAAAGGCACTATTCCAGTATATTTCCTAAAAGAAAAACAGTCTTTTATCGCATTTTCTCCGGTAATTGACCTTTCAACCTGCGGAAAATCTTTTGAAGATGCAAAAAAGAATTTTAATGAGGCCTTGCAAATATTTATTGAAGAATGCGTGGAAATGGGAACGCTTGATAGGGTTCTGGAGTCATGCGGATGGGAAAAAATTAAAAGTAAATGGAGTCCCCCGGCATATATCGGCGAGGAACAAATGGCGTTTTCAGTATAATGAGTACAGATAAAATCGGTCAGATACCTCCGATTAAATTTGAAAGATTTCTCCTTTTTATAGGGTGCGTATACAAAAGGCAAAAGGGAAGCCATAAGGTTTTTCATCGTGACGGTTTAATTCGTCCAATTATCCTGCCAATCCATTCTGGAGACATACCTGTTTTCATTATAAGAAACATTCTTCGACAGCTTAATATGTCCGTCGAAAATTATCTTGAAATATTAAAAAAACTCTAACGATTTTTTCAGCACAATACACAATCACCGGAAGGCTTCCCGCGCAACCCGTCACGGGTATCCTTGCCCGCCGTTGCCGTCGCATTGTGTCATCACTGGAAGCCCCTGCAAGCCGCTGCAAGCCATAGCTCATGTTCCTGTGTTGCCGAAAGCGCATGATAAGCCCCCGCCGATGCCCGCGCGCGTATCCTATCCAGTATTCGGCCCAGTCTGTTTCAAGTCCCTGGAAAGTCTTTGCCCTATTCATTTCATGTTCAAAAGTGTTCTTATCATAGTAAAATCCTTTCAATTGGTTGCGTCAAAAATCCTTAAGGTTATTGATTGATGACTGACATTTGATAAAGTTTTGGCATCTTGACCTTTTCAGTTTTGCGTTTGCTTAGGGAGCCCGAAAACTGAAAAGGTCAAATTGTATTTTGTGTGATGATACTCGTGGTTTTTGGTTAAATTTGTACACTTCATTTGTACACTTGAAAACATGGTGTCTGTGAGTAATTTAAAATAAAGGAGATGCAAAGGTCGCCCCCCGGCCTGTCAAGCCGGAGGTCGCGAGTTCGAGCCTCGTCCAGCCCGTAAATTAAAAGCCTTGTAATCCTTAGTAATAAGCGATTCCAGGGCTTTTTTTATTTGCCCTAACCCTTTTTTGAGGCAACCCTTGCCTTTAACTTTTGGCAAGTTGTGGCGGTTCTTGTTTGGAAAATAATTTGACATTTTATATATTATTATTTTGAAAGGAAAAAATATGGAAGACATATTATCACAAGATTTGATTGAAAACAAGATTTATTCCTTACGAGGAAAAAAAGTAATGCTCGATAGAGACCTTGCGGAATTGTACGGAGTGTTGCCCAAGGCGCTCAATCAAGCGGTAAAACGAAATGTCGGAAGGTTTCCACAAGATTTCATGTTTCAACTGAACATTGAGGAAGCGGAATCTTCAAGGTCACAAATTGTGACCTTGAAACGAGGCCGGAATATCAAATATCTGCCTTTTGCATTCACTGAACAAGGTGTCGCAATGTTGTCTTCGGTTCTAAATTCCGAACGGGCGGTAAAAATCAACATTCAGATCATCCGCGCTTTCGTGAAACTGCGAAATGTCGTGTCCGATAATTCGGAAATAAAAAAAGCCATTACCAATATCGAAAAACGATTGAATATTCATGATAGGCAAATACAAATTGCTTTCAAAGCACTTAAAAGCCTTTTTCATCCAAAACCAGAATTACCAGAAAAGCACTATTCGCCGGAAGAAAAAAAGAAAATGGGTTTTGGGAAATAAATTCCTAAATCCTTACAGTGTTTCATAAATATTCATTTTTCCATCTTTCACAACCAGCCTCAACCAATCGTATTCCATTAGATATTCATGCATTCTTGGATTCAAATAAATGAGTCTGATTTTTCGTGAGCTTTGAATATAAGAAGCGCGGATGTTTTCCATGACCTTTTTAAAGACACTTCCATTAAATGCATTGTACATATAGGCAACAGTCATATCTTTTGGAATTTCGAGATCACACACATCTGATAAAACAAATTCAATGTTTTTGCAAATAAGATAACGGAGGTTTTTTGCAATATTGTTTTTGGCGACATCCAATAATTTCGGAGACAATTCGATACCGATGATTTTCTTCAATGGAAATTTTGCAGCGCAATAAATAATCCGCCCCTTGCCGCAACCAAAATCCACAAAAACATCGCTTTGAGAAAATGGCAACCATTCATGTGCCCGTTTTAGGGTAGACCAGCCTGAAGGCGCATACCAAAGCCTTTCGGAGCCATCAAAGTTATAAGGTTCATACACCATGCCGCAGGTATTTGTATGCGACCATAGATCCCGCAGGCGACAATAGAGGGCATATACAATGCGACGAATTGTTGCGGTGATATCCATAGAAAAATTGTTCAGCGGTTAGGGTCAAGCGCGTCGCGAAGGCCATCACCTATAAAATTAAATGCCATGACAGAGAGGAATATGAAAATGCCGGGAATAAGCACCCAGGGGTGATATTGGATATCAGACACATTCATTGCCGCAGACAAGAGGTTGCCCCAGCTTGCCTGCGGGTCTTGGATGCCGAGGCCGATGAGACTGAGTGCGGATTCACCGAGAATATAATGCGGAATCGTGAGCGTGACCGCGACGATAGCATAGGATAGTGTTTGCGGAAGAATATGGCGCACGATAATGCGGAAATCCGAGGCGCCAAGCGCCTTGGCGGCCTTGACAAAATCCTGCTTTGCAATGGAAAGCGACATGCCGCGGATGATTCGCGCAAGTCCTGCCCATTCGATAAAACTGATGATGACGACGATAAGCAAATAGACCTGTGTTGACGAAAGCTTCATGGGAAAAGCGCTGCGCAAAGCAAGCATGAGAAAAAAGCTTGGGATGAGCATGAAGCATTCGGCAAAACGCATGAGCGCGCTGTCGAGCTTGCCTCCGTAATATCCCGAAATCCCGCCGTACAAAAAACCCAGTAAAAACGTTATGGCAACGCCGAAGAACCCAATTGTCAAGGAAACGCGCGAGCCATAGACGATCCGGGTAAAAAGGTCGCGACCCACGCCGTCGGCGCCCATTATATAAATACGGCAATTGTCCGGGTTGTTCGCTACGCCGAACAAATGATGCGAAATGGGAACGATTCCCCATAATTTGACCTTGTCGCCCTTTGCAAAAAAGGAAAGGTAATATGGCTTTGACTTGTCTTCAACATAGGTACGCTCTGCATAGGAATTGAACGTATAGGAATAGGGATAAATCAAGGGCCTTGCGGAAAAATGCCCGTCATGAACGAAATGTATTCTGCTTGGCGGAACGAATGAATTGTCACGCTTGCTGTTATCAAAACCATAGGGTGCTATGAATTCCGCAAAGGCCATGATGAAATAAAAAAACACGAGCACGAAAAAACCTGCAACAGCCAGCGGATGCTTGAGCAGTTTCCGAAGCGACCTTTGGTTTGCGAGCATGTTCATGGCAAAACCGGTATTCTTGTGGTGAAAATCATGGGTACCTTGATTTCGATGAATGAGTTTGCGTTCTTTATGGTATTCAGCTCCTGACTCTCGGGTCGACGATGACCAGCAGGATGTCGGCGATAAGGTTACCTATTATCAACATTATACCGCCCATGAGCATGCTGCCCATGACAAGAAACGTGTCCTGCGAACGGACAGCCTCGAGCATGAGGCTTCCCAGGCCCGGCCAATTGATGATGATTTCGAGAAGGGCCGCGCCCGACAACAGTTCGGAAAATGAAAACCCGAACAAGGTGATAAGCGGATTGATCGCGTTCCGCAATGCGTGCTTGTAAATTACCTGGTTTTCGGGCAGGCCTTTTGCCCGTGCCGTTGTCACGTATTGTTTGCGTAATTCCTCAAGCATATTGCCGCGCGCAATACGTTGCAAACTTGCCAATGCCCCGATGGTAAGCACAATGACCGGAAGTATCAAATGGAGAATATGGTCCCAAATTTGTCCGAAAAACGTCATCTGATCATGATTGGGAGATACCATGCCGCCGATGGGTATTGCCGCACCGAACGACGTATTGCTCAAACTGTAAATGCCGAACATGAGAAGAAGCGCCAGGAAAAAACCCGGCAGCGACATGCCGAAATAGGAAATGAACGACAAAATTCTGTCGCCCCAAGAGTATTGTTTGACGGCAGCGAATATCCCGAGGGGAATTGCGATGAACCAGGTGAAAATGAGCGCAAACGACGACATCAAAAGCGTGTTGCCCATACGTTCGACAATCACGGAAGAAACGCTTGCTTCTCGGGAAAATGAATAACCCAGGTCGCCGTGGCACAGCCGCACGAGCCAGTAGCCGTACTGCACCATGACCGGTTCGTCGAAATGGAACTTGTGCTCGATTTCCTTGACCGATGCCGGTGAAATACGCGGGTCGAACCGGTATTTGGCCAGAATGTCGCCGGGCGCCATGTTGATAAAAAGGAACGTGATGAACGTCACCAGCAGAAGCTGGGGCACGAATATCAGTGTCCGCCGCAGTAAGTCGTCGCGCATGGGGTCAGTGTGCCTGTTGCAAACGGTAAACCCACTGGATATTATGCAATATTCCGCCGTTGGGGCAGGGGTTTATGTTGCCGAACTTGTTGGCGATACAAAAGATCTGTTCGGGCAATACCGTGTAAATGAGCGGCAATTGTTCTGCCGCCAATTCCTGCCAACGGTCGTACAGCACCTTGCGTTTTGTTTCGTCAAGTTCCTTGACTGCCGCATCGTAAATGCTGTCGATACTCTGCTCCCACGCTGTGGACGGTTTGGGCTGTCGCGGGTTCCACATATGGAGCGAACCGGTGGAATGCCAAACGTTTTTGCCCATATGGGGCTCCACGCCGCCGGTGAGCCCGAGCATGATCGCGTCCCATTCGTAGGGCGGGTTGTCGATTTTTTGTATCAGGCTGTTGAATTCGATTTGCTGGAAATGGACCTTGAATCCCAGCGTTTCAAAGTCTTTTCTGATGATTTCGGAAAGCTTGAGCCGTACATTGTTACCGCTGTTTGTTACAAAAGAGAATTCAACGGGATGCCCGGCGCTGTCTTCGAGGATACCGTCTTTGTTCTTGTCGGTAAAACCGGCTTCGGCAAGCGTGGCTTTTGCCTTCGCGATATCGTAGGGATATGTCGCGACATTGGGATTGTAAAAATAACCTTCGGATGGGCTCATTGGCCCCCATTGCGGATAGCCGAGACCGTTCATGACTATCCTGATCATGCTCTGCTTGTCGAGTGCATAGGCGACGCCCCGCCTGAATTTGGGATTGCGAAACCAGGAAAGCTTTACGGAATCCACATACGGTGTATGGGTTTTAGGGTCGCGCTGCGCGTTCTGATTGAAAAACACAAAAAAACTGCCCGACGCAGGCCCGAGCCGATGGACCGTGTAGTTGCCATGCGCTTCGTCTTTTTTGAGGGTGGGAAAGTCTTCACCTTTTGCTTTAAGATAATCGATTTCCCCCCGTTTGAAACGCAGCAGCTCGGCGTTCTGGTCAAGAACGATCGTGTAAATCACGCGGGACAAATACGGCAGACGGTTTCCAGCGGAATCTTTTTGCCAATACAGGGGATTTCGTTTGAACGACACCTTTTGCGAAGACACAAACGATTCAATCAGGAAGGGACCTGTTCCGACAAGGGAATCGGGCGGTGTTTGAATCCCAAGCGCATTTGAAAAGCTGTTATTTTTCACATATTTTTCATATTTGTGTTTTGGAAGGATTTCCTGGGCCATGGCGCGCAAAAACGGTGCGAAAGGCGTAGGAAGCACGAATTGCACCTTTGTACTGTCAATGGCCTTGACCTGGGGACGTTTGCCGTCGATCGTGAACATATCGCGGGACGAATTCGGGTTTACCGAATCGCTCAGCACCAGGCTATTAAATGTAAATTCGACGTCGTATGCTGAAAACGGAACACTGTCGGACCATAAAACGCCCGGACGGATATTGAAAACCCATGTAAGCCCGTCTTTGGAAACAGTCCAGGATGAAGCAAGGCCTGGTTCGGGTTTCAATGTTACGCCGTTGATATGCACAAGCCCCTCATACATATAGCTTGTGAATTCGCTCGTGGTAACTTCGGTGCAGGTTATGGGATTAAAGGATTTGGGATCCGAAAAGGACGAGAGAATGATTTCCCCGCCATACATGCCGGTTGTCGGGGTAAAAGCCTCGGCCTTGGTCTGTATTGCCGCATAGTCGACCGCTTCAAGGGAACCTGTCGCCGGTTTGGACATCCCGCCGCAGCCGGCTATTATAAATAGAAATGCTGCCGCAATGGTACCTACGATCAAAACGTTCTTCATTATCTGCTCCTTAGTATCTATATAAAAGTTTTCTACGCGAAAAGCGTAGAAAAAATCACAGCTAAAACTATCCCGCAGCGAAGCGCGGGGTTGGGTTGAATCGAGACAAGAAAAATAATAGAAGTGCCGGTTGCTATGTTTGCCATTTCGCTATGAAATCGGCAGTGCCGGCAATGGCCTCAATGGCCTGGATTTCCGGAACAGACCAGGATCCCGCTATGCTTTGAAGCCCCAGCGTATCGCAAAAACCCTTGACAAGAGAACCAATAAGGTCTTTTTGCAACAGCGCAGGGTTGATTTCGCGGATACAAATTGTTTTTTGTTCAAGAAGTTCTTCCTGGCGACTGCGTTCCTCGATAGTCAATTGCAAATAACGGGGCAACAGGCGAAAAGCCCGAGTGACCGGTATAGACCCGTGCTGCAGCACGGCTCGCGATGTCCGCTTCTGTGCCGAGCCAACGAGTTTTTTCCCCATTACCATGATTTCGTGGCGGTTCGGAGCCAAAAAACAAGGCAATTTTGCCTGCCTTTTTACAAGGGAATTGTCTAAAGGAGAATCGTGCGGAAGGCATTTCACGCCGGAAAGCATCAACCCATTCATGAGGCAATTGGAAATGGTCCGATACGATTCCATAAGGGAATTGCCCAATAAATCCACGGAATTAGAATAAATGCAGCTATAGGTAACGTCCTCATAATGCAATACAGACCTTCCGCCCGTGGGTCTTTTTATCCAGGAAACGCCGTCCCGTTGTATTGCTGCTATGTCAAGCGTTTGCCCGGGTTTTTCCATGATGCCAAGGGTTATGGAGGGTCTTTCCCACGAATATAATCGTATGACAAGCGAAGGTCCTGTTTCACACCTGTTCAGGGTATATAAATCAGCGGCCATATTGAAAGCCGCGCTATGCGGGCAATCGGTGATTATTCTGATTTCCGGTGTGTTCATGTGTTCAAGATACCTGCAAAAAAATGAAAACCATATTGCTTTTTATATTGCATAGGGTTACAATTATGGGATATATCGGAAAAAAAGACAGGATTTATCACAATGCTTAAAAATTTCGAACGAAACCGACAAGAACTCTTAGACAAATTAGATCATTTGCGCCAAAAAGGCAAAGGTGAACCTGCTCGCGATCCTCAGGAAGACAAAAAAGAGGTCGTTGTCTATGCCTCTCGTAGTGCCTTTTTTGACGGCTTTATAAAGACTTTGGAAAAACATCATACTGTCCAGTTTTTCACAAATGCTGAAGAAGCCATAGAATACTGCCTTGCAACAAATGTCCGAAACCTTATTTTAGACATGGACATGCCTACCGATTGGAAAATGTCGACCGATGTTTTTACAACTGTCAAGACCATGAAGCCCACGGTCCAGGTTTTCCTCTGCTCAAAGACCCCGGAAGCCATACCGGTAAAAACATTGGCAGCGCAAAAGGGCATAGTCCTAGCCATTCCATTCAGTGCCGATATACTGTTCAACAAGCTTAAAACCGCGTACAAAGATTAAAAAAGGTAAAAATTGCCATTAGGTCTTTCCTTCCCTGCCTGCACCGTGCTATTTTATTTATTGTATTTTGGGTTTGAGCGCGAACTGATTTTTTGTTGGTGCTTTTTTTATGAGGCGCTTATTTAAAGGGGTAAACAATGGAGCGGGTTGCAATTGGCATTGATTTGGGCGGAACAAATCTTAAAGGCATTATCATGAACAAAAAGGGTGTGGGCCGACATATGACCCGAATCCCGACTGAAGCCAATAAAGGCGGAGAAAAAGTCCTTGAAAATATCCTTACGCTTATCGATCATGTCATTCAAAAAGAAGGCTCACAAGACCATATAATCGGCGTTGGTATCGGCACTCCGGGATTTGTTGACGAAAAAGGCAGTATCCTTGGCGGTGCGGAAAATCTCCCTGGTTGGAAGGGTACAAATCTGTATGACCCAATTAAAAAACGGTTCAATTTACCGGCAACTGCTGGAAATGACGTTACTGTTGCAGCGCTTGCAGAGTCTCGTTTTGGAGCAGGCAGAGGCGTAAAAAACATGGTTTGTCTTGCGCTTGGGACAGGTATAGGATCAGGATTGGTTTTCAACAATCAACTTTACAAAGGCACCCATGGCATGGCCGGAGAATTCGGCCACATCAGCGTGGAAACAAACGGTCTGCAATGCAATTGCGGACAAAAGGGTTGCGTAGAACGCTATGCGTCGGCAACAGGCATTGTTGAAATGGCATTACGGGTATGCAAAGGGCTTCCGCAGGACAAGCAAACCGAATTTTCCCATGAAGTTGCAAAAAAGCCGCAGGCCGTGACATCAAAGATGGTATACGATTATGTCAAGATAAACGATCCTGTTGCCTGCAGTGTCAACGAGCAAATGTGTGACATGCTGGCACGTGCGATCGGGATTATAATCAATGGTCTTTCACCCGACCGCATTATTTTGGGCGGCGGCGTCATGATGGCGGGCCAGGTAATTATTGATACTGTTTCGCGCTTTGTTCCGCGTTATTGTTGGGGTGAAATCTTGCAGCGTTGCGATATAAAGATTGCCCAACTCGAAGAAAATGCAGGAGTTTTGGGTGCTGCCGGCCTGGTTTTTGAGGACTTGGCGGCCATAGCGGCTTGACGCTTGCATGCATACCAATCATGATCCTTCCTCTGTTCAAAAAGGTGCGGGAAACATCGCAGACGATCGTTCCCGCGTCGAATTGCTCAAAAAGCAAATCCGCCATTTTGATACTGCATATTACGGCCGCGCCGAATCATTGATTTCAGATAAAGAATACGATTCCCTGTATGCCGAACTTTTACAATTGGAATCCAGTCACCCGAACTTGATCACCGCGGATTCGCCAACACAACGTGTCGGCAATAATTTGACAAAAGAGTTTGCAAAGGTCAGGCATGCTGCGCCAATGATGAGTATCGACAACACCTATTCCGAAACCGACGTGCGTGCCTGGATAGACAGGGTGCATAAGCTGCTTGGCTCCACAGATGTTGCGTTCGTGGGGGAACTCAAAGTCGACGGCGTCGCATCGTCTTTGATTTATGAGAACGGGAAGCTTGTTCAGGCCGTTACCCGGGGCGACGGCGTGACCGGCGACGATGTTTCGGCAAACGTGAGGACCATTAAGTCGGTACCGCTGTTTTTGGGAGCCGATGTGTCGTGTGAAGTGCGCGGAGAAGTTTTCATGACGTTTTCACATTTTGCATCATTAAACGATGGGTTGATCGAAGCCGGTCTCAAGCCCATGCAAAATCCCAGAAACACGACCGCTGGCACCCTGAAGCTTTTGGATCCCAAGGAAGTGCGGCGAAGGAACCTCAGCTTTGTCGCGTATTATCTTATTTCGCAATCGCATAAGCAAAGCCATTCGCAAAACATGGAGACGCTTGAGGGTTACGGTTTTCCCGCAGTGGTCCATTCCAATGCCCTGCACTCTGTCGATGCCGTGGTTGAGTTTCTTGCCGTATGGGACAAAAAACGCCACGACTTGCCCTATCCGGTCGACGGCGTGGTCATAAAAGTCGATTCCCTTGATCAGCAGGAACGCCTTGGCAATACGGCGAAAAGCCCCCGCTGGGTCATTGCCTATAAATATCCGCCGCAATCGGCAATCACCACGGTTCTTGCCATTGAATTGAATGTGGGCAGGACCGGGGTGATTACCCCTGTTGCTAAATTGGAACCGGTACTGCTTGCAGGCACGACAATACAGAACGCGACACTGCACAATTTCGACGAAATCAGCCGCTTGGACGTTAGGGTTGGCGACCTCGTTTCCATTGAAAAAGGCGGGGAAATCATCCCGAAAATCACAAAAGTGATTCTTGACAAAAGACCGTCATTTTCAGTGCCGTTTGCAAATCCCACGGATTGTCCGTCGTGCAAGGCCACCCTGGTTAGGCAACAGGGCGAGGTCGCTTTGCGTTGTGTCAATAATTCCTGCCCTGCGCAGATGTTTGCATCGTTGACTCATTTTGTGTCGCGAACGGCCATGAACATGGAAAACCTTGGGCCAGCGCTTATTTCAAAATTGCTGGAATGCGGACTGATTAAAGACATAGCGGACTTGTTTGCTTTGCAGCATGAACAAATCGCCGCGCTCGAAGGATTGGGAGATAAATCCGCGCAAAATATTATTTCGGCAATCGAAACTGCAAAAAGCAATTCGCTCGATCGGCTTATCCATGGACTGGGAATACGCATGGTGGGCGCCCAGACCGCACGCATTCTTGCCATGGAAATCAAAGACATTGCAGACCTGTTTAGTATGCCTTTGGAAAAACTTGAGTCATTTAAAAACATAGGCCCGAACGTGGCGCAATCGATACGGCTGTTTTTTGACAGGCGTGAAAATGTCGCACTTGTAGAGAGGCTTAAGGCCTGCGGCGTGCAATGCACCGGGCTGGAAAAGACAAAGCAGGCATCGGAATTTTCGGGCAAGACCTTTGTGCTGACCGGAACATTATCGGCTTTTTCCCGGGAAGAGGCCAAGGCAAAAATCGAATCTCTCGGTGGTAATGTTACCTCGAGTGTGAGCAGAAAAACACAGTATGTTGTTGCTGGTGAAGAATCCGGTTCAAAGCTTGACAAGGCACAAAGCTTGGGCGTACCGGTTTTGTCAGAGGAACAATTCCTTTCCATGTTGTCACAGGCAGGTTTGTAAAATGCAAAATGAAAAATCCGTCAATGTCCTCCATACCATTATTCTGTATTGCAGGCCTGGTTTCGAGAAAGAATGCGAAATGGAATTTTGCCTTAGGGCAAAACATATCGGCGAACTCAAAACCGTTTCCATGGTCCCGGCGAGCGGATATGTTGTCATTCGATTCCGTGAAGCAGGCAAAGCAGAACAATGCCAAAGTTCCATAATGTTCTCGTCGCTCTGTTTTTCACGGCAGATGTTTTGTGCTTTCGATGAAATCGGGCCTTTGCCCAAAGGAAACAGAGTTGCGCCGATTGTTGAACAAATTGTCAAATGTGGCGATTGCTTTGAGGATGTTTTTTTAGAAACTGCAGACACGAACGAAGCAAAGCTTTTAAGTGGGCTTTGCAAAAAGTTATATCAGCCGTTTTTAGGCGAGCTTTTAAAACAGGGCGTTTCCATAGGAAATCGGCCGGATGGAACACCTGCAGACAAGCGGCTTCATATTTTCTTTATTGCAACCGACCGGGCTTATGCGGGATACTCCCTTGTAAATAATGCATCGTCATGGCATATGGGCATTCCGCGTCTTCGTTTTCCGTCTGCTGCACCGAGCAGATCGACCTTGAAACTTGAAGAGGCTTTTTACGCGTTTATGCCAAATGGCCTGCATGATAAATTCTTAAAAAGTAATATGACTGCTGTTGATCTTGGTGCGTCTCCGGGCGGGTGGACATGGCAATTTGTCAATAAAGGAATAAAAGTCACTGGCGTTGATAATGGCAAAATGGACCAGCAGTTATTGGCATCGGGTCTGGTGCAGCATGTTCGTGGCGATGGATTCACCTATACGCCGAAACGGCCTGTCGATTGGATGGTAAGCGATATTGTGGAACAGCCATCGCGCATTGCAAAACTTGCAGGACAATGGGTTGCAAAGCAATGGTGCCGCTATACGATTTTCAATTTGAAATTACCCATGAACAAACGATATGAGGAAGTGTGCCGTTGCAGAGAAATAATTGCTTCCGAACTTGTCAGGGTAAACAAAAAGCCAGTGCTTGCAATTAAGCAATTGTATCACGACAGGGAAGAAGTTACGGGCTTTTTACATGTCTAGCACTATTCCTATTGGGCAATGGTCGGAACCCATGACGTCGTTTGCAATGAAAGCATCTTTAATTTTGGGCCTTAAAAGCTCGTTGACGAAAAAGTAGTCGATGCGCCAGCCCACATTCCGTGCTCGCGCTCCGGTTTTCATGTCCCACCAACTATAGAGTTCCGGTTCTTGGTGAAACATTCGCAGCGTATCGAGATAGCCATGGGAAATATATTTGTCAATCCATTCACGTTCCATGGGCAAAAATCCCGATGAGTTCTGATTTTCCTTAGGACGCGCCAGATCGATTTCCTTATGTGCCGTGTTGTAATCTCCGCACATGATGAGCGGAATTCCATTTTTCGTGAGTTTGTCGCAATACCCGAGAAACGCGTCATAAAAGTCCATTTTATACTTGAGTCGTATTTCGTTTTGTTTTCCGTTGGGGAAATAAATATTTGCAAGCGTGAAATTGTCGTAATGCGCAAAAAGCGCGCGTCCTTCAGTATCGAATTCTTTAATTCCGAATCCTTTTTCAATTTCATTCGGTTCAGTTTTTGAGTATATGACTACGCCGCTATATCCTTTTTTCTCATGCGCCGCATTCCAATAGGATTTGTATTCCCCTGGAGCTAAAATTGAATCGCCGAGCTCTTCGGGAGAAAAAACCTTTGTTTCTTGTATGCAAATTATATCGGCATCGTCTTTAATGAGCCAGTCTATCATTCCCTTTTTCGCCACAGCGCGGATACCGTTGACATTCCAGCAGAGAAGTTTCATTGATATGTCCTCAATAGTGTTTTATGGTCGTTTGCATGGAAAATACTCATTTGCGCTGCTGTGATTCTATGAGCCGATATTTTTGATGGAAGTTTTGCATGTTCTATATAATTGCTTGCATTTTGCAGTAAATTGCATCATAATTATTATTGCTTCATGATGCTGCATGGGTAATTGCCCCGGACCTTTACATAGCTGAGGCAGCCAATACGTTTTTGAAAATATATCATATGTCAAATATGCCCTTGCATTAAAACACGGTGTAAAAGTCGCGATTGTTTGAAATCCTGTAAAATTAGCGATGATAGGTAATAGACATAGGTGTTCGTGTGAACATAGCCTCCTGAAAAAGCATACTTTTTTCTTGCGGATCAGTATCGATTATGGTATATTTTTACAAAAAGAGGATCGATACAAATGTTGACTGCTATCATATCACCAAAATTTCAAATTGCCATCCCAAAAGAAGTGAGAGAACTGCTCGATCTGAAGGCTGGGACAAAGGTGCATATTATTCCCTATCAAAACCGTATCGAATTCATACCGATTCGGCCAATGAAAATAATGCGCGGATTTATTAAGAAGCAATTCGACGTAGCTATACATAGGGAAAAGGACAGACTTTGAACCTTGTCGATTCCTCCGGGTGGATAGAATATTTTATTGATTCATCCAACGCAGATATCTTTGCACCTTTCATTGAAGATGTTAAAACGCTCATTGTCCCAAGCATTTCAATTTATGAGGTTTTTAAAAAATTATTGATCGAGGCAGATGAAAATATCGCACTTATGGCTATTACGCAGATGCAGCTTGGAAAGGTCATTGTTTTGGATGAGCCTTTGGCCCTTAATGCTGCACGTATTGGGTATGACCTCAAACTTGCACTTGCCGATAGTATTATTCTTGCAACAGCTTACCAATACAACGCTATTTTACACACTCAAGACGAACATTTTAAAAATATTCCCGGTGTAAACTTCATTCCGAAGAAAAATAGCGCCACAAAATAAGGGCTCCACCGGCTTTTTCCAAAAGGGTTTATTTTTCCGCTCAAGTTATAGGATTATCTGCCGATACAATTAATGGGGAAGCTATAGTGGACAAGATCAAGTCAAACTCCCTACAGCTCTGAAAAATGAAAACAGGCCGTTTCTGGCAATTCGGGGAAGCTTTGCCAAAAATGGAGTAACGATAATTTCGTCACACAAGGGAGGTTCTTCATGATCATTCTACTTTATACCTCTTAAGTTTAATTTAAACAAGCATTTTATTTCGTTGCAGTAAACGCAAAAGCGCGGGGAAGCGCTTGTGCGTTGATAGGGACGTCACGTTTACAAACAAGGGAGGTTTTTATGTTTACCGCTTATTTTTCTTCGGTCTGATTTTTTCAAATAACAATTAATCGCAGGCTTTGGCTGCAAAACATGCCGGGCAACTTTTCCTAACAGGGAATGCTTTGGCAACGGCCACTGCTTTGTCTGAAGCGCGCCAAAAAACGGGGCGCAAAGGGAACGGGAAAACACAACCACAAGTTATTATTTGTCAATTAGTCGCCTGCCGTGCGGGGAAGCTTCGGCAGGAAGACAGGGAAGTCACAAAC
>Ga0182027_10006375_pt1 | contig 17688 bp, 13 predicted proteins | sample 712E1DmetaG_FD_121300 | JGI IMG/M metagenome (GOLD analysis project Ga0182027, IMG submission 121300) | Permafrost microbial communities from Stordalen Mire, Sweden - 712E1D metaG (Illumina Assembly) | ecosystem: Environmental > Terrestrial > Soil > Wetlands > Permafrost | place: Sweden... | reverse complement strand
CCTGCAAGTAATCCACCAACCTTGGGAATTGGTTTTCCGGCACGAGATCCCATTTTGCGCCAAATTCTTTCTTGATGGCACGATGGATGACGATGTATTTGCCTTTTCCAAGTTTCGTAGCGTCCCATTTTTGAAAATCATTGTAACGCTCGATCAAATGAAGCGTGTAGTTGCGCTTGGCAAGATTGTGTCCAACTGCGCCTTGCGTTGGCAAAATTGTCGGTGTTTGACGTTTGGACGTTTTTATGACGACTTGATGTGCTTGAATCCCGCCGGGGCTTCCCACCATCACTTGCGCGTTGTCTGACGCCTGAATTGAAATTTGGGTTTGCGCAAAGAGCTTTTGCGCCATCTGCGCGGATTCTTGAGAAAGTTCAATGTCTCCGTTCCGCTCGTGCATCTCCTTCATCTCGGTCAGAAGCTCCACGGTGTAGGTGTCCGGGCGGTCATCCACGATTCGATGATGGACACTGCACAACAGCAGGAGATTCTCAAAAGAGTGGCGTGCCTCGTCGGACTGTTTGGAGTCGAACCTCGGCCCACCGGTGCTTTGCGCCTTGATGTGGCATACTTCGCCAGTAATCGTGCCGCTTGAATGCACGATGGGCGTTTCGCACTTGGGATAAGCGCAACGATTGCGCGAAAGGGCGAACAGGCGTTTGACGGTCTTTTCTGAAGGGCCTGCCATATTCGTAAATTCTATTTTGCCACGGTTCTGTTCGCAAGGAGTGACAAGGATTTTATGACAATTCGGCTTCGGTCTGTGGTCGGCGAGCGGGGAAAGTGGAGCGGAGGGCGGAGAGGAGCGTTTAGCGCATCGCAGCCGGAGCGCAACGTCCCGCCGCCGAGCCGCAGACGGAAGCCCCCGCTCATGGCGGCACATTGCGTATGCCCGCTCGTGACGAGCGCGCGGTTTGCGGAGTGGAGCGGGCGTCGTCGAGAGGGGGACAGGGACGACGGGCAGCCCGTGGAACGCAGTAAACCGCGCGTTGGTCACGGCGATTGATGCAATTTTTACAATTCCCTGATGGAGAGATGCTGCCACTGTTTGTCTGAAATCAGTGGCAGCATTATCGGCCAGCTAAATCTTTTGCAATGACACCCCGGACAGGTCTGCGACGTTCCCGCCGCGCAATTGGTATTCGTCGAGGAGGATTTGCCGGAATCGCGGCATTACGGCTGCGGGAACGACATCGTTCGTTGTGAACGTGCTGCGAATGCGGTTAAGAACAGCCGCTTGACCTTCCGCTTCAAAGGACCGATTGATACGCTTTTCGAGGCGATCACACAACTCCGCGTCTGTGCGGATTGACGTTGCAGCGTCCTCAAAACCTTTGGCGAAATGTCCGTTCTTGGGATTGGTGATGTCGCGCTCGCGATATTGCTCCGCGCCGGTGCGAACCACTTCCCCACTGAGCAGACCAAGGACGAGGAGGCGATATGGACGTTCCGGGTCGGAACGACTTTCCGGTTTGTAGTCAATAATGTCGGAGTCATCCTCCACGACAGTAATCGCCAACGATTGGATTTCAGGAGACATGGCACTGAATGTTCTGGCGCAAGCGGCGAACTCAACAATTTCACTTGCCGGCTCGTAACGGCTTTCCGAAACCACAAAAAGTTCAGTCGGGTCTGCATGGTTGACAGCACGGCAAAGCACACTATTTGAGCGCGCCTTCACCTGTTCAAACGCCGGACAAGTTGTGCCTCCGTAAGCCAGGACGTGACGGATACGTTGCTGGACCCGCCCCGGAATCGGTTTAGTAACGGCAAATTCATTTGCCCCTGTGTCAATGCCCTCCAGCAACATTTGTCGGCGGGAATCATCCGCTGCCGCCCACCACGCATCAAAACTCTTCGGCATTACTTCCGCATCAGTAATAATTTTTTCAATCGCTTCCTGCATCGTCTCGCGAAGCTGGTCGTCTGTGTGGTCGGCAAAGCTGCCGAACACCTCTTGCCTGTTGGCCGAAACAACTTCAGTTGCTCGATCGAATACGTCCGCGAGAGAAGGAAGCGCCCTTCCAACGAGAGATTCGGTTTGGCTCAGTTCCGTGAGTTCACGTTTCTTGGCCGAAATCTCCTGGCTCAATGCCCGCAAAGAGCCTTCAAAGTTCTGAACCGTGTTGCGAGTCGAGATAATTTGTTCAGCAACGTTCCTGAGCAATTTGGCGCTGCATTCCAAAATAATCGTTGCGCGCCCTTGCTTGACGAGTTCTTCCGCTGTCGCCACGACCCTGCGCGCCAATGTGCGGACCCGGCCACGCCCTGACTTCTTTGATGAAATCGCGCGAAAGGCCGCTTGTGATTCCTGCAATGCTTCGCGCGTATCTTTAAGCTTTTGATTGGCCGCAGCCAGATTGGACTCAATATCAGTCGTGAGCTGCGTCATTGCTTCGGTAGTGGTATCAAGTTGGTCCCGCATTTCCGGGACAGGTTTTCCAGCAGCGAATTCACTCTTTAGCCAACCATGAATGGTTTCCTGAAATTCGGTCGTGGCGGCGTTTGCGTTGGCCTCCGCTTGCGTGCGCCAGGAATTATTTGTGGCGTCATTGCAGACCGCTTCAAACAATCGCAGTTGAGTTTCAATCTTTTTCGCGTCGCAGGACATGGCGACCCAGATGCCGATGGGGATCAGCAGCAGGCCGAGGATGGCGACTGGCATGGCCAACGGCGTCACATAAAGCAACAAGCTGCCCGCGATCATGCACCCGCCAACAACCAAGAGCGCAAGCCCCCAAACGATTCGGCTACCCCGTCCCGCAACGGCGATGAACCGATAAGTCCGCGCAATTTTTTGACGGAAGTCAGACGGGTCTGACGTTGGCGTGACCCGCCGGATAATGGTGTCCAAGTTCGTAATGCCGAATTGAGGAAGCAAAGTTTTCATGGTTTTGTTTTGTTGTTGGTTTTATTCGTTGCCAAGAAGTTGATGAGTTATCGTTTCCATTCCAGCGAGCATCGCGGCGTAGTTATTGCGCACGTCGTCGAGATGAAAGCGTGCGACTCCGAGTCTGCGGAAACCGCGAAAGCCGTTCCGCCGGTCGAGCAGGTCTTTTGCTCCATCGCGGAATTGTTCCTCCGATATTTGAGCAAGCGGTGTTTCTAACAAAGCGTAGATTGCGAGTGCGATGTCTGCTGCTGCTTGCTGGCGATTGCCCAACGTAATTTTACCGCTGCTGACGCCCCAAGGAATGATTGAATCGAACAGGCATTCACCTGGCTCGTGGGTGATAGTTTCGCCATTGAATAGGTGAATGCGAATCTTTTCCGGCTTCTCACAGGCGAGCGATGCCGTCCGCAGAAATGCAGCACAGTTTCTTGCCGCCAAGTCGCGGTCATGCGTGGCTGCGACGCTCGGCAACAATGAAACCAAATGGATTTTGACGGGTAATCCAAACTCCTTGCTCCATCGTTTAATCCGCGATGCGATAGGAATGGCAGAGCCATTAAAAGTGCCGCCGGCAGCGTTTCCCACAATAAACTGGTGGCTGACGGAATGAACCTCCAGCGATTTACCGCGTTCGGACTGTTGCATGATTAGATGCCGCTCGCGTTGAGCTAACAAACAGGCGCGCACATGCTCGTCCAACGAAGGCGAATCCGCCAGATATGCCATCAGTCCAACAATCGGTTGTCCGCCGACACCAGCCGCAGTGCTGGCTTCCGGGACGCGAAGGAGTTTTTCTCCATATCGCCGGGTGTTCTTGCTCTCCAAAGCGAGCGTGGCGAGTTCTTGATTTGTGCGCGCTGGAATGATGCGGAACATCTCGGAGGGAAGCGTAACTGGTTCGTGGCCCGGCCCAAGGGTCACGCTCATGGCACGCATGGCGTCTGCTGTTTCCCATGCAAAAATCGAGCGCGGGCTGGTGTCATCGAGAAGTCCCTTCATCAATTCGACGGCGTAGAAATAGGTGCAGACGAGGAATCCAAATGTTCCACCGCCCCAGATGCCGCCGATAGAACGGCGGGCCTTGGCGTTGTCGGTAGTGAGGTTCATTCTCGAACTGCCGTTCCCGTTATGGTCGTTTTGATGATTGAAACGATTGATCATAATATTTTTGTTTAGTTGATTGTTGTGGTTGCGGATTCAAACGATGTCGGTTGTTCTTCCGCTGAAACAAAGTTCCCGCCTTGAAATGTGAAAGTGTGGCTGCGGTCGTTCGTATTGACTCGAACAACATCTCCGACGCAAAGGCGTTTTGGTTTGGATACGGCTTCGCTGTTAATTTGAAGGCCGGCTGATGCACCTGGGCGCAATTGCGGTCCACCAAAAGAACGCACAACGATGCACGGCTGGTCGCCTTCGGCTCCCCGTGTTTCAAGAATTGGACGTTCGCCACTCAAGACGACGCACTGCTCGTTTGGGTCAAGAGTGATCGTGATGCTCTCCTCCTGACCGGCAATGCCACAGGTGAAAAACATCTCAAATTCAGCCTGGCGGCGGTTGGCGTATGCCAACCCAAGCGCCACAGCGATGACCAGCGTTAGAACGCCAATGACGCCAGAGATCAACCACGCGCGGCTCTGTTGGCTTGGCTTGGCGACAACGGGCGGGGCCGTCACACTGGCAACTGGCGTGCCGGCTGCGCGCTCCATATTAACGGGGTTACTCTTGCTTTCAGGATTGCCGGTATTTTTGCCAATAGAGCTTGCCGCCGTAAGCGGTGCTTCGTTTGTTTTAACGGCATTGTCAGGCAGAGGTTGTTTTTGGCTGATTTGATGCGTTTCTTTCAGCGCAGCAAGGACGGACGGAGAAGCGACACTCAAGTCGGCGGGCAATGTGGTGGTAATGGACGCGACGGCCTGGGTGACCTGTTCGGCTGGCCGGTTTGTCATGGAGGATGAGGCGGTTGTCCTTTGCGTAGTCGGACTGGATGCAACGTCAGCACGCTGAATGGAGGCAATCGAAGCCGCATTGGTTGGCGTGTTGGACGTTTGTTCTAAGCGTGATGAAAGACCATTAAACAAATTGCTCTGCTCTGTGCGCATGTGGTTAACAGTCTGTTCCAGTTCCGAGGTCTTTAATTCCACTTGCTTGAGTGCTGTCGCAGTCGAGTCATTCGATGGCTTTGGGCTTGGCACGGCTTGGGCCGTGCGTGCGGGCTTGAGACTTCCATCGGCGAGGAAATCAACGCCGCTTGGCGAACGCCATGCGCCGTCACTAAGTCTCGTCCAAGCCGAGTAATTTTTTGAATTGAGCAAGCCGCCGAGAACCAAGGGCAGCGGATAGTTTTGGAGCAATTCCACATCAGCAATCAGGTCGTCTGGCGACAGCGATTGATCCCGAAATCGGCGCGCAAAATTCGCCCGATTGGCCAGATAAAGCGGGATCGCTTTCCAACCGTTGGTCACGCCAGCAGGTTGTGTAGTCGCCGACTCGTAGAGAGCATCCTCAATGCGCTGACTTTTGGCCCGCAGGTCGGCGCACGTCGCCACCAGCAGTCGAACCTGCTTGTCACGCAAATAGACGAGCGGCGCTGGACGCAGCGCGGCGATGCGTTCCTCGTGCCCCTCCATCTTGGAATTCGCTGCGTCGAGATTCAGAAATCCGAGAATCAAATCCCGTTCAGCCAGGGAAGCCAATCCAACGGCAAGCCGGTCTTGCGCTGCCTTGGCTTCGCCTTGGGAACGGTCAAGTTGCGCGTTAAACACCCGCTGTTCATCGCGCAAGAAATCGCGGCTGTAAGGGCCAGATTCAGCCCGGACCAGCACTGGAGCGAAAATCGTCGCCGCAATCAGCCCGACAACCATCAGGGCAGTCGCGTTGCGTGCAAGTTTGCAGATGGTTGAAGTTTTTGAAATCATCGTATTCATAAGATTATGATTGAGGGTTATGGTTGGTGTGAAGTTTTCGGATGTCCAAGCTTCCAGCCGCACACGCCGCCGAGCGGTGGAACCCGGATTTTCCGAAACCGTCTGTTGTATCGTTGTTCTTGTTTTCACGCCTTTAGAATTCCCGAAGAAAGGTGATTTGTCTTGAGCGAGGAATGCAGGTCAATGATACACGCCGGCCAAACGGGAATTATTGACGGGTTGCTTCAACCTGCTGAGTTTGCAGGTGGAAACCCGCGCGCGCGTCTGTTACATTCAGCCCGCAAATGCAAGCACAGCCGGAGTGAGTATCAGAGAAAATCGAACGTATGAACGAAGCTCATGAAAAAAACCGCCTTTGGTGGGAAGAAGTGACGCCAATCCATGTGGCGAGCAATTTTTATGATGTGCCGGGCTTCATCGCCGGACAGTCCAGTTTGGGCAAAATTGAAACTGAAGCACTCGGAAACGTGGATGGCAAAACGCTTCTTCACTTGCAGTGCCATTTTGGCCTGGACACGTTGAGTTGGGCACGCTTGGGAGCCGAGGTGACAGGCGTTGATTTTTCAGCAGCTTCGATTGCGAAAGCCAACGAGCTTGCAAAACTCACTACCCTCAACGGGAAAAGTCGGTTTATTTGCTCTGATGTGCTCGAACTAGACCGGGCATTACAGCAAAAATTCGACATTGTTTTCACTTCGCATGGCGTGCTGGAATGGCTGGATGATGTTGACCAGTGGGCGCGGGTTATAGCGCATTTTCTAAAGCCGGGGGGAATATTTTTTATAGCAGAAATTCATCCGTTTTGTCTCATATTCGATGAGATGAGCCAGAAAGAACTGCGAGTTGCCCATTCGTATTGCACTTCTCGGAGTGGTCTTCGCAACTTCAATCGGTCAGATTATACAGATCGAAATTACATTCCGACAAATCCGCGAAAAAAAATGCTCTGGCCTTTGTCCGACATTGTTCAATCACTATTGGATGCAGGGTTGGTTGTGGCTGGTTTTCAGGAATATGGATATACGACGTATCAGCACTTTCCGATGATGATAAAGGGGACGGATGGTTTGTGGCGTCTGCCCGATAGCGTCCCGCAAATTCCACTCTTATTTTCATTGAAAGCGCGCAAGTTGGAGTGAACTCCAAATGCACCCCACTATCCAAAAATACAAAGAAGCCTGGGAGCAAAGAAATGTTAAGCTTTTGAAGGACATTTTCACTCCAGATGCAATTTACCAGTATCGCCCTTGGGAAGCCGCAAGCGGGTTGCTGGAAATCGAAAAGTATTGGGCAGAAAAAATTATCGAGAGGCAAACAAGCGTATCATTCCATGTTGAACGTGAGCGCCATTTTGGAAACGAGCTTTGGCTGGAGTGGAACGCTGTGGTTGGCTTAAAAGATCGAGCAGCCCCGGTAAAGCTGACTGGCACAATGATAATAGAGTTGGCAGAGGACGGTCGAATCAAGAGGCTGGTCGAGTATTATTTCTATTGAAAATCTGTTCCAGTCATTGATTGAAATTGCAAACCGGCTTCCTCCATGATTCCAAAATCTTTTCCTCCCGAATGCGTCGTAATCCAGTGTCGGTTGTTTGCACCCCACAGGACTGCTGGGGAGTAGTCGTTTTTCCGTTTCGGGTCCGACTCCAGCCATTTCTCGATTACATACTTTTGGAAGATCGGAGATAATTGTTCAGAGCCATGAAGTGCCGGTTTATGATTTGCGCCCATGATTGCTTGAATGATTCCGCCAAACAGCAAGGCGCGAGTAAATTGAATTTCAGCGGGCGACGACACTTCACGCGCGCGATTAAAGTTGATGGGGCAGCCCCCATTGTGAACAACAAACACATTGCCTCCAACTGTTACAGTTGCATTCGCAAACTGGTTGTTGTTGGGCACATTCTGACGGGATCGTTTCAATAAAGTCAGGAATTCAATATCGCCGGAGGAACAACTGATCATCTGCTTCTCCGCAGTCCTTCCTATTGCGTCAAAGTTGAGTTTGGAGAGCGCGTCTTGACCAGTGCATCCAAATACCACATCGGACTTCCTAATGAAATCTTCACAACTGGAACAAGAAGTCACCGAGCTAGTTCCCATTTGCAAGAGTTCCATTTTATTGTGATTGCGATCATATACGCACACACGTTTGCCACATTTCAATAGCATCGAAGTGACCGACTGCCCAATGCTTCCCAACCCCAATACCCCGTATGTTTTGTCGCTTTTGCCAATTACCTTGGCGGTAAGCACGGATTCAATCTCGCGTGAAATAATTGGCGGCTCGAAATATCGTTTCGCTGCACAGGAGGCGACGAGAATGACGGGAAATCGGAAACTCTCCTTATAGCGAAGACCGCTTCGGGTCTGCTCCACTCCAACCACATTCAAGCGTGAAAGCAAAGCTTGCGGGATGGCCTTGAGACAAAAGCCTCCTTCATCAAGGACGATGATTCCCTTGATGCGCTCCGGCAGGCGTCGTTCTACTTCCTTCCAGAGCTTTTCACAGGCTGTCTCCATCTGTTGGCGATAACCTTCGTTTGTGCCAGGTGGAATGTTCCGCACTTGTATGCCAGAAGACCGAAGGCCGCTTTCGACCTTCGGAATGGTAGAGTATGTCTTACCGAGAACATAAATGTGCTTGGGTGGAACTCCTAATTCTAATAATGCTTCAAAAAGCGATCCTGTGGTTTCCAACAGATGCTGCACGCACACAAACACAAATTTGTCGAGGTCGCCAACCTTGGCTTTTAAGACCAACGCAGAAACATCCTCCAAGAGAGGCAAATTCGGAAATATCGCCACTTTATGATTTCTTTCTGAGACTGACCAATACTTTGGCAAACGGCTCGTCGTATGGATTCACAATCACGGTCAGTGGGTCAGTTCCATGTTCGGCTGTATAAATATAATTTTTAACACCACGAGTTTTCAATTCAAGCGGGATAAATGTTTGTTTAGATAGCCAGACACCCTGATTGCCGAGCGACCTTTCGAGATTGCCCCGAATGTTTTGTATGGGTGTTGTTACTGCCGTATTGACATTTCGCTTCACTCTCCCGGAAAGACCACCAACAATTGTTGCTTGGTAGGCAGAACAATAAACACCCGTAGGCGAATCATCCAAGAAACAAGGCTCAAAGATCATGGGTGTCCAATTGACTTTGCCTTTCCGCTTTTTTTGTTTCTTTTTTTCGTCAGGAGAATCAGAAAGGTGTGTCAATATGGACGGGAAAGGCCCACAAGCGTCAGAGCCTTCCTTTTTAACAAGCACATAGCCAGGTCTGACATTGCTCACTACGAGGAACAATCTGACGAACAACCAAAATAAAATGTGGCTTGAAAATTTGAACTTCGCATTTTCCTCACACGATTTCGCCAATTCATCAAGGGCATTATCCAAAATGGAGTTGTAGGTCAATACGAGTTGGTTCTGCTTCCATCCAAACAAAAAAAGGTATTTCGTGAGTGCTTCAACTGCCTTATCGTTTTGCACCAAGAATGCCGGAAAAAATAGAACTTTGCATTTCCAGTCAATTTTTTGTTTCTTGGCAATATCTCGAACGGCGGTCCAATCGGCTGCGTTTTTTGATGACTTAAAACTCGTGGTTGGATAATTCAGAACAACTGCGCGAGAACCGGCGGTCACATTCCACCAGTTGGACTTGCCCAAGTTTCCACCGTTTGACTCAATGGACGCAATCCTGTTTAGAGCCTCGAAAACGCCAAAAAGTTCTCCCTTTCGGACCAAGGTTGTGGGGATATGTTCTTCACGGCTTCCATTCAAAATAACCGAATTCACTTCGACACTTTTATCCAACGCAAGCCCCAGAGGAATTTGCGCATAATTGAGTGCTTCCAACACCGCGTTTTTGTTTGCTTCGTGAATCGTATTTGGATCAAGCTTGCCGCCCGTAGCAATCTCGTCGCCGTAGTTATAGCTGATTTGATAAAAGCGCAAGGAACTCCGCTGCTTTGCAGTCATTTTTATGCTCTTAAGCGCCGCGAGAAGTTCATTGCAGCCCGCATCCTCAATTTGTTTGAGACTGGCGTCCCACCCCAATTCCGAAACATTGTTCATGGTTTCACCTCTTTCGGCATTGGCTTGAAGATACCGTCTTCGAGATAATGTTCTTGCCCTTTCAGCAACCCGACAAAAAATCGTGAGTGTGAAATTGCGATGACACCAATTCCTAAAGACGTTAATTGTGAAAGGATAGCGGCGAGAGACCTGCAACTTTGCTCATCCTGGCCAAGCGTTGGTTCGTCAAAAATCATCCATTGTGCGCCGGTTGCGACAGTGGCCGCAATCGCAACTCGCTTTCGCAAGACATACGGAAGATCAAAGATTTCAGCCTCCTTTAGGGCGCTCAAACCGAAAGCCGCCAAGATGGCATCAACGCGTGCTGCCAAAGTTGTGCCGGCAAGACCCCGTGCCGCCGGGCCAGAAGCGACATCTTCGCCAACTGTTCTGGCAACAAACTGTGAGTCCGCAAACTGAAAGTGATAGGCAGTGATTCGCCCCGGTTCATAGTAAGGCATAACGGCACGCCCGCCACACTTGATGCTTCCAGATGGACATCGCAGAACACCGCAAAGCAGCTTGGCCAATGTAGATTTTCCTGCTCCGTTTCGACCACGGATCACATGAATTGTTCCCGGCGTTAATTTTCCGCTAATGTCCCGCAAGACTGGATTCCCGCGTTTGTATGCAAAGGTCAATTCGTTTAGCTCGATTGAAATAGGGTTTACATTTAGCGGCAGGGTTACGCTTGAATCCAGTGGAGCGAGTGGTATTTGCTTTTCGTCGTCATTGCCACCCATTTGCTGAAATGGTGATTCAAGAGAAGCGTCCATCGGCACCGCGCATTCTGCGAGGCGATTGTCGGCCAACAAAAAAGTTGTTCTTGAAAATTCGCCTCGTTTGGCTTCGGTGAGCAACTGATCTTTCAAGGTCGGATGAAGTTGTTCCAACGCGCAATCCACGGCCAACACGCTAGGATTCAACCCCAATTTGCTAATGAAAACGAGAGCGGATTGCTCGCCTCCTGAAAGAGTTGTCGGATTCTGTTCCAAGCGGTCCGCAAGGCCGGCAACGCGTAGAAGTTGTGAGATGCCTTCGCGTTGCTGGTTTTCTCCAAGATGGTATGAAACTTCAGCGCCAGTGGTGGGGCGAAGGCCAGAAATTGACAAATCAACCTCCGGGCGAATGTAAACCGAAAGGTCGTCGTGGTTGGCTCGACGGAACGCCCCATGATGTTCCAAACCGGCACGAGTTTTCAGAAACCTCGACCGGCCACTGAAATTAGAGCCAACGACAGCCGTAATATGGCCTGGATTGGGTGAGGCGGCTTCATCTGGAAACTCCGAGATTGTGGGGTTTGGCATCATCGGATTAACGGGAATAAATTTACAGCCAACCAAGCAGCAGCAGCAATGACAAAAACCGCGCTTCCCAAAACAGTGCCATTTCTTGGCGGCGATGCCTCTCTTGCTTTTTCCAAAAGATTTTGTTGGTGCCACATTTCTGCGCGGAGAATACCAGTGTGAAGTGCCCATGTGAGAAGCGGACGCAGCAAGAATGGAAGCTGGCGTGCCGTTGTAAGCAGCGAACGGTTTTTAACCAACCCTCGCGCATAGCGTGCGGTCACAATTTGACCGGCTCTCAACTGGAGTTCAGGCCAAACCGTGAATGCGCTCGCAATAAGGATCTGTCCATCGCTTTTCACTCCCCATTTGGCCAAGACTCCCATCAATTCGCCAAACGGCAGCGACAGAAAACACAATTGAAATAATCCGGCGATCATGGCGAGACGTGCGGACACTAAAATTGCGTGTTTAACGCCTTCAGCAGGAGCAGAACCGTGTGGCGAACCAGGTGCTGCCCCAACGACTAAACCCCAGAGAATCACCAAGCCGACTGCAAGAGGTAGCACTCCTACAAAAACAAACTTCGTGTGAGTGCGTGTCAATCGGAGACATGCCAATAATGGCAGAAGAACGAGGAGATAGACCACTACAACCAACATGGCGTCTCTTGCCAGAAAAGTGCCAATCAGAGCGAGCAACGTCGCCAGTCCGCGAGCAATAGGATTTGGGGTCAACATTATTGTTTTTCCTGCTTGATCAGGTTGTTTGGTTCAAGCAGCCCGCCGCTAAAGCGACGAAGTATCGTTTTAGGCAACCCTTTTATGAGCCAGACAGCCAGCAGGCATTGAAGTATTTTGTCCACTGGTTCAACAGCCAGTCCGCTTAAAAAGACAGATGTTATTACCTGTTTTCCGCTCGCAATGAGAAATGCCGTGATGACTGATGCTCCACTTCCATCAACACCACCATAAACTGCAACAATCACCGGTGCGGAAACGATGGCAGCGACCACCCCCAATCCAATACCAGTTAAAATAACTCTGATTGTGTTCTTGAATGCGCCGCGCCGCGCAACCAACGCGACATAAATAGCGATTACCGCTTGAGTTCCTGAGAACCACGGTAGCACTGGACTCACGAGCAAGCCGCCGATTAAAAAGCTCAACACTCCCACAAGGATGCCCGCACGCATTCCGAGCAGAAGAGTCATGGCGATTGTGCCAATGGCATCCAAATATACGGGCAATTTGATCATTTGGGCTATTGAGCCGACTCCCAAATTCACGGCCATGCCGAGAGGAATGAGCGCCAACAGAAGATGACGGTTTGGAAGCGCACGCACGCCAGACTCCTGCGATTTGATGCCTTCCGTAGCTTTTGTTGTTTTTATCATGCGGAAAAGATGCCTTCTTCAGAAGCGGATCGCCACAGGTGATTCAACCTGCGGATTTGGCAGGTTGAATCGGCGTGTCAGAGCAGTGGCAATTCCCTGCGTGTGAATTCGCCCTGCGTTCAGCCCTGCTGACTGACGCTTGGTGATCGTGTTTATTTGTGGCGATGAACAAACCGAACCGCCAACTCAAGAACGAGACTGCAACAGCAGTGACAGGGTTTTCGGATTCGGCGAATCGTCAACAAAACAGGTCTGCCTTGATCTTTCCGCCGAGTGGCGAATGCGATGGGCAGGAAAACATCAACCAACAATAACATTATGTTCAAGAAACTTCTGTCTCGATTGTTCAAATCCGAAAAAGTCGTCACGCTTGCTCCTAAATCCAACTCAGCACGGAACTGCCCGATGTTCGAGAAACCCGCCGCTGCTGTTCATAATCGGTTATCACCGGCCAATACCAGCACGCGCCGTTTTGTTAATCACAACCACCACGCGACCTCAACACGCGCCATGTCCAGAACCTTCCGCCATAACACCGATGCCCGTAACGCGGAAGAACTCCTCCGTGACGGCCATTTGCGAATTGCCCTGGCTGGTTTTAATAGCCGTGGGTTCACCATCAGTCCGTTTGCCCGCTCGACGGACCCTCGGCTTACCGAACAAGTCGCCAATTTACCGACGCAAATCAAGATGGTTCCGCACCATAATGTTGGAGCAGGTTTGCAAGCGTCTTTGCAAATGTTGTCCCGCTCTCCAGCAGGGCGGACTGGAATCGTAATCCTCACGTCCGATGAGCCAACAACAACGCCAACTCTGGCTCGGCAACTCGTTCAAACGGCGATTAAATGGAAAACGGCAATTCACGCCATCCAGATAACCGATGATTTGGCAGAATCGGGAATCCTTGCCGGTCTGTCCACTCGCTCCACGTTGGGTTACGGAGGATTCCACAATGTGACGCCTGATGACGAATTGATTGAAATTTTTCGCAATGAATTAAACGGACTGACACCCGCGCGCGGAATGATGGGTGTCAACAGCGTTCTGTTTCTTGTGGATTGCTCGGAACGAATGGTCGAGTCATTTGGTGGCTCAACCCGCATTGAAATGGTGGCCTCGGCATTGCAGCAATATCTCCACAACCCTTTCCTTCGTCGGAACGAAAGACGATTGGCATTAGCAGCCTGACGCATGATTTCGCAGTCAACAAATCAAAAAACTCGATTATGAAAACCAAAAACCTGCTGACTCTCGCGCTGACAGTGATGCTCCTTGTGGTGACTGTTGGCTGCAACCGTGCGTTGGTGCTAAAAACACCTTTGGAACCAGATGAAAAAACCGCCAAGAACGACATCGTTTTTGTTGACGGCAAGGCCGCCGGCCATGTGAAAAAGGTCGTTGATGAAGACGGACAACGAATCGCGGTGCTCGCGATTACCGATCAAACGGTGGTGAAAGAAAAAATACGTGTTGGCGTCGTGCGTATGTTGGAGGATGGAAGAATGAGTTTACGAACGGACGAAACCGATCCAAAATCACCGTTGCTCACAAGCGGTGCAATTGTCCCGGTCATGTCAAAAACCGGCTTCGAAGTGCGTCATTTGGCCTCAAACAAAGTGCTTGAGGCAGCAATAATTGGATTCGCCGTGATTGTGCTCGTCATCTTCTCATTTCGACGGCTCGCGCGGGTGTGGTTGCTATTTCTGGCTCTTTTGTTGTCATGCTGGAGCGCATGGCTTGTATTGCCGTGGGCAAGCGCCGCCGTGACCAAAATTTACACTCACTTGCCTCAAGCGAATTCGCCGGTTTCGGCTGATGCGACTCAAGGCGGAGGTGTCAAATCTACTCTTTTGCAGTTCATCCACAACCCGCCGCCTCCTGAAATCGTCGCCTATAGCGGGGTTTTTCTCGTGGTTTTTGTCGTCCTTTCTATCTGCGTGTTTGGTTCGGTGAAGCGTTTTGAAAATCAAAATTGATACTTTATGAATCTTCAAATTACTCAACAAAATCTTGAAAAAGAGACCGGTGCGACAATCGGCCATCAATCCATCAGAGCACGTAAAATGTTAAATGTCCCAAGTAAGATCTCGCACGCGGCATTTGAGAGCTTTGGCAATTTTTGCAAGCGCCTCAAGGGTGATCTTCTTTTCAGCTCGTTCGATGTCGCCAATGTAATTTCGAGTCAAATCGGCTTTTTCCGCCAGTTGCTCCTGACTCAAACGTGTTTTCCTCCGCCGAGCGCGGATGGATTCCCCCACAAGGCGATAAATTTTGCGCGAAGCCGGTTGCACAATCTCAATGAAACCAGAATGACAAAACCGAGCTACCAACTGGTAGTTGGTATTTGCCCAGCTTTTAAGGCTTGCAATTTGAGGGTGAAATATTCTAAAGATGATATGCGTGAGGACAAAGCAGCGTTGCTAATCGGGAGCATGAGCCAATGCAAACGAGCTTTGTCGTCTTTCGTCAAGTCACCGGAGAAAGGAAACTTCCACATGAAAACTCGTCAGCTTTTCGGAACCATTATCACAAGTGCGCTGCTCGCCTTCGGCTTCAACGGCTTTTCGCAAAGCATTTCACAGTCCGACCTCTACAACTACATTCGGACAACTTGGAATGTCACCGACTTGTCTGACAGCGCGATTCAGCAACTGCTGGCTCAATCGCCCGGCGATGTTGACTACGACGGCATTCCGTATGACAAACTGATTGGCGCTGTCATCGAGACGCCTCGGATCGTTGACGATATTAACGCCGGCGATTATCGCGCTGCCGGTCAGGTCGTCTTGGACTACGCACAAGACCAGCTTTTTGACGTAGCAATGGAGCAGTTGGGTGTCGCATCCATTTCCGCACCGGTAGAAGCCGCTTCTTGGCCGATAAATGCCAGCCTCACTGCTTTCGCAAATGCGGTAAAACAGGATGCGTTCAATCGTCAATGTCGCCTATACTTCGCAGCGCGTAATGGCGGGAACACTTACGATGTAATCGTCAGCTCAAGTTCTCACGGCGGATTGCTCAACGCAGACCCGACAATTATTTCACAAGGGCTGCTCACGGAAACTGACGATGGCTGGCTTTATACGAGTCAAGGCGCATATCTTCCCCAAACTGTTCCTGGCTACACTTCGGCTCAATTTTATCAATTCGCCGAAACATTGTATCAACTGTGGATTAACCGGAATTCATATTCCAGTGATCAAAGCAACTTGCGACAGGCCTTTTTGGCGGATGCTTACCCAACCGCCCCCGTAATTTATCAACAACCGGTGGGCGGCAGCTACACACAGGGCGGCTCGTTTCTCCTGTCCGTGAGCGCTTCCGGTCAGCAACCGTTCCATTATCAATGGTTTCTCAATGGAGTGTCCATCTCCGGCGCGACTGGTTCGACCTACCGCGTTCAAAGCCCCGGAGTGGGCGGCTACTCGGTGGATGTAACCGATGACAACAGCCTCACGGCGCACAGTATGGTTGCGACGGTGAATATGCTGCCTACTGGCAGCACGGTCGCAATCAGCGCACCGGCAAATAACGCCACGCTTTCCGGCTCGACTACGGTTCAAGTCACTGCCCCGACAGCCACAAGTGTTGCATTTTATCTCGACGGTTTGCTTCAAATCACGGATTCGTCCGCGCCATTCTCTTGGAATTGGAACACGGCAACGGCGGATGGCGGCCAACATACTTTGACGGCAAAAGCCTACAACAGTTCGACTCTGATTGGCACAAGCGCCGCAATTCAAGTGACGTTAAATAATCCGAACACCTATGTTAACCTTGATACCAATGAACCGAACAATTCATCTTTGACGGCAACGCCCCTTCCGTTGGGTTCAACCAACACTGGCTACATCAGCTCTCCAAGCGATGTGGACTGGTTTCAAATTCAAGTCACCAATTCAGGAACACTGACCATTTCTTTGTCAGTGCCAGCCAACAAAGATTTCGATCTCGAACTTTATGGCCCAGATGCTTCGTGGGTCGCCGGTTCTTACAATCCAGCCGGGCAAAACGAACAAATCAATTATTCGGTGTCTCAAGCGGGAACGTATTACGCGCGGACATACGGCTACCCCTACGGCAATGGCTCGTATAGCACGAATCAGCCTTATCAAATTTCTGCCAGTCTTGGTGCTTCTGTGGTTTCCGGCACGAACGGTGGCACACTCACTCAAAACACCACATGGTCAGGCGTCGTCTATTTGTCAGGCGATGTGACGATAGGTTCTGGCAAGGTTTTGACAATTCTTCCGGGAACATTGATTGAATGTCAGCCAGATACGGACACTCAAGCAGGTGGAAATAATTCCAGCCGGGTAGAAATCATTTTGAACGGCGGAACGCTCAATGCCATTGGCACACCCGCTTTGCCAATTGTATTTACTTCCGCTGGACCGGTAAAGAATCCGGGTGATTGGTATGGCCTCCGGGCTTTGGAAGGAAGCATCACGATGTCGAACTGCGTGGTGGAATACGCGATGGACGGGATACGGTTTGAAGACAGTGACACGCGGTTCAACAGCTACGCGCTGGGGAATGTGACGGTGCAACGGTGCAGCGGCAACGGGGTGTATGTGACGGGCGGGCAGTATGCGGCGGTGACGCTGAACAATTTCCAGTTGTGGACAAACTCGACGGGGCTGCAAAGCGACGGCGGGCCGGTGACATTCAATGGGGGCTTGGTGACGGGCAACACCGGCACTGGCATCAATGCCAACTCGACGCTGACGGCGACGGGAACGACGGTGAGCCAGAATGCGGGCTGGGGCATTTCCGCCAACCCGGCGATATTGAGCGGGTGCGTGGTGAACCAGAATGGGAGCGGTGTTTCCTGCAACAATGGGGCGAACGCACTGACGAGTTGTGTGGTGACGGGCAATCGCGGTGACGGGGTAGCTGCTAACGCTGCCTTGCAAATGAGTGGTTGCACCTTGGCACGGAACACCGGCTGGGGATTGAACGACCATGCTTGGAACAACGGGTCATGGGCAACGGAGATTTGGAACAATCTGGTGCAGAGCAACGGCAACGGCGGGATGTCAATTGGTTACTATGCGGTGGTGGGCTTGGTGAACAACACGATCAACGGGAACACCGGGAACGGAT